>LLBZ010000219.1_pt1 | contig 19699 bp, 23 predicted proteins | sample 1489421 | NCBI WGS metagenome assembly LLBZ01 (sample SAMN04092657, study PRJNA295927) | soil metagenome | biome: Soil prokaryotic community; feature: Bulk soil; isolation source: soil from tomato rhizosphere | host: tomato cultivar Moneymaker | place: South Korea | collected 2011-11-01 | reverse complement strand
CTTTTGAAATCCCTCAAATTGATGTCGTTATTGTTGATTTATATCCGTTTGAAAAAACTGTTGCTTCGGGCGCAAGTGAACAAGATATTATTGAAAAAATTGATATAGGTGGTATTTCGTTAATTCGTGCTGCTGCAAAAAATTACGCCGATGTTGTTTGTGTAGCATCTGTTGATGATTATGCAGCGTTTTTAGAACTTATTTCGGCTAATAACGGAAGTATTTCTTTAGAAAACAGAAAACGTTTTGCTACAAAAGCATTTAAAGTATCGTCGCACTACGACACTGCCATTTTTAATTACTTCAACAAAAACAACGAAGAAACTGTTTTAAAAATTAGCGAAACTAACGGAAACGTGTTGCGTTATGGCGAAAACCCGCACCAAAAAGGGTTTTTCTTTGGCGATTTTGATGCGATGTTTACTAAACTTAACGGAAAAGAATTAAGCTATAACAACTTATTGGATGTTGATGCCGCAGTGAATCTAATAAACGAATTCAAAAATGAAGCGCCCACATTTGCTATTCTAAAGCACAACAACGCTTGTGGTTTTGCTCAAAGCAACACCATTCACCAAGCGTATAAAGATGCTTTAGCTGGCGACCCTGTTTCTGCTTTTGGTGGTGTTTTAATTAGCAATACTGAAATAGATAAAGCAACTGCTGAAGAAATAAGTAGTTTATTCTGTGAAGTCATTATTGCTCCCTCATACAATACTGAAGCTTTAGAAATCCTTAAAGGAAAGAAAAACAGAATCATATTAGTTCTTCATGATGTAGAGTTGCCTCAAACCAATGTAAGAAGCTGTTTAAATGGCATTTTGGTTCAAGATAGAAACATGATTACAGACACTATTGAAGGATTAACTTATGTGACCAACAATAAACCATCAAAAAACGAGTTAGAAGATTTAATATTTGCTTCAAAAATTTGCAAGCACACAAAATCCAACACCATCGTTTTAGTTAAAAACAAACAATTATTTGCTAGCGGAACCGGACAAACCAGTCGTGTAGATGCTTTAGAGCAAGCTATCCATAAAGCGAAAACTTTTAATTTCGATTTAAACGGTGCTGTTATGGCTAGCGACGCATTTTTCCCGTTTCCAGATTGTGTGGAAATTGCAAAGAAAGCTGGTATTACCGCTGTAATTCAACCAGGTGGTTCTATTAAAGATCAGTTAAGTATTGATTATTGTAATGAAAATAACGTTGCTATGGTGTTTACTGGAACGCGTCATTTTAAACACTAAATAAACAGCAATATTTATTAACTTTTACTACATTTACGAAATAAGTTTTTAAACCTCTAAAATCACTAATAGCACATGGGCTTTTTTGACTTCTTAACCGAAGAAATTGCAATAGATTTAGGTACTGCAAATACTCTTATTATTCATAACGACAAGGTTGTGGTTGACGCACCTTCCATTGTAGCTCGCGATAGAATTACCGGAAAAATTATTGCCGTCGGTCAAGAAGCCAGTTTAATGCAAGGGAAAACACATGAAAACATCAAAACCATTCGCCCCTTAAAAGACGGTGTTATTGCCGATTTTGATGCTTCAGAACAAATGATAAGTATGTTTATTAAAAACATACCCGCATTAAAAAAGAAATTCTTCACTCCGGCGCTTCGTATGGTAGTCTGTATTCCTTCGGGCATCACAGAAGTTGAAATGCGCGCAGTAAAAGAAAGTGCAGAACGTGTAAATGGTAAAGAAGTATATTTGATACACGAACCTATGGCGGCGGCTATTGGAATTGGGGTTGATATCATGCAACCTAAGGGTAATATGGTAGTTGATATAGGTGGTGGTACTACCGAAATTGCTGTTATTGCATTGGGCGGTATTGTTTGCGATAAATCGGTGAAAATTGCAGGTGACGTATTTACAAACGACATTGTTTACTACATGCGTACGCAACACAATTTATATGTGGGCGAGCGTACTGCGGAAAAAATAAAAATTCAAATTGGTGCTGCCACCGAAGACTTAGATTTACCTCCAGAAGACATGAGTGTTCAAGGACGTGATTTGCTTACCGGTAAGCCCAAACAAGTATCTATATCGTATAGAGAGATTGCAAAAGCATTGGACAAATCTATTTTACGTATTGAAGATGCCGTTATGGAAACCTTATCGCAAACACCTCCGGAATTAGCTGCCGATATTTATAATACGGGTATTTATTTAGCAGGTGGTGGTTCTATGCTAAGAGGATTAGACAAACGTTTATCTCAAAAAACAGACCTACCGGTTTACATAGCCGAAGACCCTTTACGTGCTGTTGTAAGAGGTACTGGTATTACGCTTAAAAATTTAGCTAAATACAAAAGCGTTTTGATTAAATAGGCTTATAAAACATGCAACAGATTATTAATTTCATAATAAGAAACAAAAACTTTTTGTTGTCCTTGTTGCTGTTTTCTATTTCTTTTGTTTTTACAATTCAAACACATTCTTACCATAAAAGTAAGTTTATAAACTCTGCCAATTTTTTAACTGGAGGTATTTACAATTCCATTAATAATTTTACGGGTTATTTAAATTTGAAGTCTCAAAACCAAATATTGGCAGAAGAAAACAATCGTTTAAAAATGCTGCTGTTTAATTCTGAAAACAAAAAAGACTCTACCTATATAGATACGGCCTCTTACAAAGGTTCCTATAAATTTACGTTGGCAAACGTTATAAGAAACACCTATTCTGGCGCTAATAACTTCCTACTTTTAAATAGAGGAAAAAACGATGGTTTAAAACAAGATTTAGGGGTTATAAGCTCAAAAGGTGTTGTTGGTATTGTTCATGGTACCAGCAAACATTATGCAACGGTTATCTCTGTATTGAATACCACAAATAAAATTAGTGCTCAGCTAAAAAAAACAAATCATTTTGGCACACTTTACTGGAATGCCAAATCTCCTTATTACATTCAACTTATTGACATTCCTAAAATAGCTCCTATTGTAAAAGGCGATACTATTATTACATCGGGGCGTTCGTCCATTTTCCCTAAAGGAATTCCAATAGGTATTATACATGATTTTAAACTTGATGCCGCCGAAAATTATTATGAAATAAACATCAAATTGTTTAATGATATGACCAATCTTGAACATGTTTATACTATTGAAAATATTGATACTGACGAGATTAATAATTTATTAAACAAAACCGTCAATGAATAACACTGTGTTTGTCCATATTACGCGTTTTATTTCATTGGTTTTTTTACAGGTCGTGTTGTTCAGTAATATTAACTTTTCAGGTTACATTAACCCATTTGTTTATATTATGTTTATAGCGTTGTTTCCTGTAAAAAACAATCGTTTTATTATTATTTTTTTAAGCTTTTTCTTAGGGCTAACTATCGATTTATTCTCAGATACTGGGGGTATTCACGCCGCAGCCTGTGTTTTTATAGCCTATATAAGACCCGTTATATTAAAATTCTCTTTTGGAGTAATTTACGAGCATCAAACTATAAAATTTAATACCGTTGAATTCGGTGAAAAACTAACCTATCTTACCATTCTCACTTTTCTACATCACTTTGTATTGTTTTTTTTAGAAATGTTTAGTGTTTCAAAAATAATATTAGTGCTTCAAAAAACGTTATTCTCAAGTATTTTTACTATTTTATTAATTCTAATTATAACCATTATTTTTAGTAAAAAAACTAAATGAGACGATTCTTACTTGTTATAGCAATAGCCGTTGTCGGACTTATATTTCTATCTAGGCTTTTTTATTTACAGATATATAGTGGGGGAATTCAAAATTTATATGAAGACAACGCTATTAGAAAAGTTTATGACTATCCAAAACGAGGTTTTGTTTTTGATAGGAATGGCGAGTTATTGGTTTCCAACCAACCGTCATACGACGTTATGTTTATTCCTCGTGAGGTAAAACCTTTAGATACTTTAGAGTTTTGCAGTTTATTGAAAATTGAAAAAACCAGGTTTAAAGAAATCTTTGAAAAAGCATATCATTACTCCCCATGGTTACCTTCCGTTTTTATTCCGCATTTATCAAAAGAAGATTATGCCAGCTTACAAGAAAAAATGCGAAAGTTTGAAGGTTTTTATATCCAAAAACGTTCCTTAAGACATTATGAAACCACTATAGGCGCCAACGTTTTAGGTGATATTGGCGAAGTTAACGACGCTATTATTGCCCGAGATCCTTATTATAAAATGGGCGACCTCATAGGGAAACAAGGTATTGAACTCTCTTACGAAAAAACATTACGCGGTGTGAAGGGCATTAAGTTTATTCAAAAAGATAGATTTAATAGAGATTTAGGACCATACAAAGACGGTATTTTCGATACATTACCAAAACCAGGTAGCGATGTCACCATTACCATCGATGCCAAATTGCAGGCTTATGGCGAATTGCTCATGCAAAATAAACACGGTGGTATTATTGCCATTGAACCTAGTAGCGGCGAAATTTTAGCCATGGTCTCAACACCAACCTATAACCCTAATTTATTAGTCGGACGCCAACGCTCAGTTAATTTCACAAAATTATATAACGATAGTATTAACAAGCCTTTATATGACAGAGGCCTTCAAGCCATGTATCCGCCTGGGTCTCCATTTAAAATTTTAAATGCACTTATTGGTTTGCAAGAAGAAGTTGTAACTACCGAAGACCGGTTTTATTGCAACCATGGATATAGTTACGGTGGTAGGAAAATGGGATGTCATAGCCATCCAAGTCCTTTGGCAATGAATGGTGGTATTTACAATTCCTGCAATGCCTATTTTGCGAATGTTTACAGAAGAATTATAGACAAAACCAAAAGTCCTGCAACAGGCATGGATATTTGGAGCAACCATGTAAAAAGTTTTGGCTTAGGCGATTATTTGAATAACGATTTATCGGTAGGGCAACCTGGTAAAATTCCTAATAGTAAAACCTACGACCAAATTTATGGCAAAAACAGATGGGGAAGTACTTTCAACTTATCAAACGCTATTGGGCAAGGTGAAGTATTAACAACACCTATTCAATTAGCAAATATGACCGCAGCCATTGCCAACCGAGGATACTATTATACCCCTCACATCATAAAAAATATTGAAGGTCATACCATTGATGTTAAATATACCACCCCTAACCATACCACCATAAACAAAGAACATTTTGAACCTATTATACAAGGTATGTTTGATGTTTATAACCATGGAACCGCTGCAAGTGTTCAAGTAAAAGGTATTGAAATTTGCGGAAAAACTGGAACTGCCGAAAACTTTGTAAAAGTTAAAGGGCAACGCATGCAGCTTACAGATCATTCTATATTTATCGCATTTGCACCAAAAGACAATCCTAAAATAGCCCTTGCTGTATTTGTAGAAAACGGGTATTGGGGAGCACGATTTGCTGGAAAAATAGCCAGTTTAATGATTGAAAAATATATTAATGATACTATCTCCAGAACCGACATGGAAGATTGGCTTTTAAAACATACTTTAGAACATGAGTACGCAAAACCATATTCTGGACAACCCTTTGGAATTAATAAGAATACAACTTTAGAAGTTGTAGATGATTCAGAATTTAAAGAGCTTAAAGAATTATTGAATGAACTAAATAGCAAATCAAGAAACCCTGATGAACTGAAGAAAACCCAAGGTGTAAATTTATAGATTAAATTAAATAACTTAATATAGACAATAAACATTAATGATAACGGAAGCTAGCAGATATTACAAATTTGATTGGATTACCATTATTTTATTTCTCCTGCTTGTTGGTTTTGGATGGTTAAACATTGTATCGGCTTCCCATTCTGGAGACACCATAAACTACTTGGATTTTTCGCAACCTTACGGAAAACAGCTCATGTTTATCTTTTTAACCGTAGGACTTATTATCCTTATTTTAGCGATAGAATCTAAATTCTACGAACGTTTTTCTAGTGTTATATACATTATTTCCATGCTGTCGTTGGTGGGTCTTTTTATATTTGGAAAAAGCGTTAACGGTGCGACCTCTTGGTATGCCATTGGCGGCATGACGATACAACCCAGCGAATTTGCAAAAGCCGCTACAGCGCTTGCTGTTGCAAAATACGTAAGCGACTTAAACACCGATATTAAAAAAGTTAAAGACCAAATTACTGTATTTGCTATTATTGCACTTCCTGCGGTATTAGTATTACTTCAAAAAGATGCTGGCAGTACGTTGGTTTATGGTTCTTTTATTTTTGTGTTATATAGAGAGGGCTTATCACCAATCTATTTAATCCTTCTTTTAATGCTTATTGTTATTTGCCTATGTTCCTTAAAATTTGGAGTTGTCATAACATCTCTAATCATAACAGTATTTGTATTAGGTCATCATTTTACCAGACGAAGAAAACCGTTGTTCATTCAACCTATTTCTATCATTCTACTCAGTATTTTAATTTCATTTGGTGTTCGATATTTCTACGACAACCTATTGCCTTTTCATCAAAAAGACAGAATAACTATTTGGCTAAGTCTTGAAAAAGATCCTATTAAGCTAGATCTTATGAAAAAGACCATCGCTTATAATTTAAATGAATCTGAAAAAGCCATTAGTTCTGGTGGCTTAACAGGAAGAGGTTATTTAGAAGGCACTAGAACCACCGGAAAATTTGTACCCGAACAGCATACCGATTACATTTTTAGTACCGTAGGCGAAGAATGGGGCTTTGTCGGTAGCGCAGCAGTAATTATTGTTTTTATATTACTTTTTCTTCGTATTTTGCATTTGGCCGAATTGCAACGCTCTCAATTTAGTCGCATGTATGGTTATGGGGTTGCATCCATATTTTTTATGCACTTTTTTATAAATATTGGTATGGTAATGGGCATTATCCCTACCATTGGTATTCCGTTGCCTATGTTTAGTTATGGTGGTTCAGGACTTTGGGGTTTTACCATTTTATTATTTATTTTTATTAAGTTAGATTCAGATAGAATCAACCAATGGTAAGTCAACAACAAACACCTTTATTTTAACCTCTTATGGTGAGAAATTGTTTCTTTTTAATGGGTATTGCCATCATACTTTCGTCTTGTTACGGATCAAAAAGCATGTTGAAGAATTCTTTTTCGGTTGAACAATCCAAAATGATAATGAGTTCAGATTCTCTAACTCCCATGCGGGTTTTCAAAATAACCAACAAAAGAGATTCGTTATTGCTTAGAACCAAAAGTCAGGACGTTAAAGTAAACCCAAACGATGTTGTTTTACAACGTTTTGTAAAAAGATTATATGCCACCGTTAGAGACAGTATATCTTTAGGCGTTGGTATTGCGGCGCCACAAGTGGGTATTTTAAAAAACATTATTTGGGTGCAACGATTTGATAAAGAAAATTTTCCTTTTGAAGTGTATTTAAATCCAGTAATTAAAACCTATTCAGATAAAAAGCAAACCTTTAGAGAAGGCTGTTTATCCATACCCGACAGAACTGATACCTTAAACACCCGAGCTTTTTCAATTGTAATTGAATACGACACGATGAAAGCTGAACATAAAACCGAAACCGTTGAAGGTTTTACATCGGTAATTTTTCAACATGAAATAGACCATTTAAATGGCATTTTGTATTTGGACCATTTGAAAAAAGAAGTGGCTGATGCTAAATCGAGAAACTAATCATTGAACTCATCTTAACTTTTTCTATTTCTTAATCTCCAACTTTTCAGCAAAGTAATCACAGAAATCTTTCATAGTAGCAGTCATTTTTTCATCTTGGGTCGCTCGATGAAACGTATCGCTCATTGCCACTAGGGTTTGATGGAAAAACACTTTCATTTCATCAACAGGCATATCTTTAGTCCATAAGTCAATACGCAAGGTTTCTTGGGCTTTAGAATCCCAAACCGCCAACATCATCGCTTTTGCTTCCTCGTTGGTTATACCGCCATCTTCAGCGGTCCAAGAGAGTTTCTCTGGGACTCTGTTAGCATCAAGTTCTACGTTTAATTCTATTTTGGATGTAATCTTCGACATTATTTTCTTGGTTTAAACTTTGAATTATTAAAAATTTCTTCAGGACTTTTTATTAGCATGTCTTTTAAAGACACTTCATTTTGCTGCATATAAGCCCTCACTATTTGCCAACCTATATATTGCCCTAAACGCCCTGGCGATTCGGTATCTATACCTTCTAAATAAAATTTAGAAAAGGGTGCAGGTGTAATAAATCTGCCAGCTAATTTAGCATCGGTGCTAAACAACAATTCACGCTCTACAAAATACCTCCAAATATAACTTTCATTAGCTATGGCCCAATCAAGTTGTTCTTTGTTGTACCCAATACGCGCTGCCTCCATTTTAAACGGAATAACCACATCTTTAAAATACAGTTGTTTACCGAAGTAAATAAGTTCGTCCAAAAAAGTCTTTCTTGGCTGTTGATAGATGTATTTTTCAGCATATTCTGTTGCTAAATCGACTACTATTTGTTCTTTTTTTAGATCCTCCCTTAAATATTTAGGTATGTTTTCATAAAATTTGTGGTTGCTACCTAAATAAGTATCTAATGCAATAACCACAATCGTATCGGTTACAATAATGCGGTTTCTATAATCGACATCGCTTGTCGTTGTAATAATTCTAGGCGTATGAAACTCTGGAAAATAATATTTTAAATGATTGAATAGAGATTCAATCTCCAATTCGGTTTCATCCATATTCAAAAACGCTTTTTCAACCTCTTTAAATAGTTGTTTTTGCAAGGTATCTTGTGCCTTTTCAATCCAGAAAGAATCTTGATATTTTTCTGAAAACATAAAAGGATATGCCTGCTTTAATTTAGGAAGATTTTCACTATTAATTTCAGCAAACAGCAAATCAAATCTTTCAATATGAGCATCTAAATTAATCTTGGCTATGTTATTTTCTAACTGACTTTCATTTTTGCAAGAAAATACCGTTACTATGATGCTTAAAAAAATTAATATATACTTCATATAAAACTTAAACGCCATAAATTTTTATTAATTAAGTGTTTCGTCTATTTTTGTTTGCAAAGGTACTATTCTTAGTTTTAAATTCATTTAATATGCAAACAGAAAAAGTTGTAAATTATATAGTTAATTGGTTAAAAGATTACGCAACCAAAGCTGGTGTAAATGGTTTTGTTATTGGTGTGTCTGGCGGTATCGATTCTGCGGTGACTTCTACACTTTGTGCCAAAACAGGATTTTCTTTACTCTGTTTGGAAATGCCCATCCATCAATCACCTTCGCAAGTTAATAGAGCGTTGCGTCATATAGAATGGTTACAAGAAAAATTTCCAAAGGTGATTATGACGCAAGTGAATCTAACCCCTGTATTTGATAGTTTAGTTGCTTCTTTGCCTCCTGTAAAAAATGAAGAAGAGCGTTTTATGTCTTTAGCAAATACGCGAGCCCGGTTACGAATGACTTCTTTATATTATTTTGCAGCTTTACATAAATATTTAGTTGCAGGCACTGGCAATAAAGTTGAGGATTTTGGTGTTGGATTTTATACAAAATATGGCGATGGTGGTGTTGATTTAAGTCCAATTGCCGATTTGTTGAAAACAGAAGTCTATACCATTGCAAAGCATTTAGGTATTAATCAAGATATTATTGAAGCTGCACCAACTGATGGCCTTTGGGGGGATGATAGAACTGATGAAGATCAAATAGGCGCAACGTATCCAGAGCTTGAATGGGCCATGAAAATGGATGAAATAGGTAAACATGCAGAAGACTTTACGGGCAGGGAACAAGCCGTCTTTAATATATACAAACGCTTTAACACTACCAATAAACATAAGATGATTCCTATACCTATTTGCGAAATTCCTAATAATTTGATGTAAATGTTGCACATTATCCAAATATTCACTACATTTACGGCAAGCTTATTCTCTCAATTATAATATTCTCTCTAACCAAATTATAATAAAAAAAAGCTTTTACAATTATGATAAAATTATTGATAGCAGACAACCACCCTATTACCAGGAAAGGGCTTGAGGTTCTTTTTTCGGCATCTTCTAACATTAAAATTGTTGCAAGTGTTGATAATGGCGACGCCATTTTAGAATACATCAAAAAAAATCCTGTGGACATTATTTTAACTGAAGCTGATCTTCCAAAGCTTAACGGTTTAACCGTTTTACGTTATTTAAAAAATGATTATCCAGACATTAAAACTATTATTTTAAGCGCACAACCTGAAGAAGTGTATGCCGTAAACGCTATTAAAGCGGGTGCTCATGGCTACATACACAAATCAGAGAACGTTATTACCATTAACGAAGCTATTTTAAAAGTTAACGATGGCGGTATTTATTTAAGTAACGATTTAACGCAACAATTAGCCTTTGGAAACAGGGTTAATAAAGGCGGATCTTTCTATAAAAAACTGTCAACCAGAGAAGCAGAAGTGTTAAAACTTTTAACTATTGGTAGAAAAAATAAAGAAATTTCTAAAGAACTCGATATTAATGAAAAAACGGTTAGTACTTATAAGGCACGTTTAATGCGTAAATTAAAAGTTACTAATTTAGTTGATTTAGTTAATCAAGCTAAACTTAACGAGTCGTTATCATCATAACACCCGATTAAGTTTTCTAGACAACAACATTTTTAGACCCGAATAGTCTTTTACTTCTTCAAGTATATTTCTATTCGTGTCTATTTTGTTTTGTAAGGTTTCTTGCTGAAATTCTTTTACTTTTTGGTCTATTAAAAAACATCGAAGACTTAAAATAGTTTCACTTACCAATTGTGCAACAGTATGTGTTTTTTCCTTTGGAAAAATATTCATGCGTTGCCAGTTATCTAAGGTATAGCGCTCATCTTCCATTAAAATATGGGTGATTTCGTTACCCATACTAGCATCTACCTGATTAATAAAATTTTTAAGTTCAAACGCTGGGTTTTGGTTTAGGGTATCTATAATCGTGTAATACAAGGATTTAAATTGCGGATTGGTAAATTCCATTTCATCATCCTGAAGATCTAAAAACACTTTTTCAAATACTTTGGCTTGGTGGATAACAGGTTCTAAAACCAACTCCCCTTTTGCATTTTCCTTTAAAACTAAGTCCTCAAAATCTTCGGTTCTGTTACCGTAAAGCAACAATACTTCAATTATTTTTCGCTCGAGAATATACTGAATATCAACTTTTTCTATAGGCTGTTGATGCTTTATAACCTCAAAAGCTTTTTGTTCGGATTTAAACTGCTTGTTTTCTTCCTGAAACTCTTTTTTGTTGATTTGAGCCAGTGTACTAAATAACACTTCCTCACTTATATCCATAATTCTGGCGCATTCCTGAATATAGATTTCCTTTTGAATACGGTCTGGAATTTTAGAAATACTATTTACAATATCCCGTACCGTATCGGCTTTTTTTATAGGGTCGTTTTTAGACTCTTCAAATAAAATAGATGCTTTAAACTGAATAAAATCCTTAGCGTTTTCGGCTAAATAAACAGACAATTCTTCCAACGTATTTTGTTTGGCAAAACTATCGGGGTCTTCACCTTGGGGGAACGAACAAACCTTAACGTTCATGCCTTGTTCTAAAATTAAGTCAATGCCACGAAGCGATGCCCGCATACCCGCAGCATCCCCATCAAAAAGAACGGTAATGTTTTTGGTTAGACGATTTATGAGCCTGATTTGTTCGGATGTTAAGGCGGTTCCCGATGAAGCTACCACGTTTTTTACGCCTGTTTGATGAAACTGAATCACATCGGTATAGCCTTCAACCAAAAAGCAATTATCTTCTTTAGCGATGCTTTGTTTAGCATGAAAAATCCCGTAAAGCACATTACTTTTATGGTAAATATCACTCTCGGGTGAGTTTACGTATTTAGCAGCTTTTTTATCATTAATTAAAATACGGCCACCAAAACCCAATACGCGCCCACTCATACTTTTTATTGGAAACATAACACGCCCTTTAAACCTATCGAAGCGCTTCTCTTCTTTGACAATGGTAAGTCCTGTTTTTTCTAAAAATTCCAGTTTATAACCTTGTCTTAAAGCTTCGTCCGTAAAGGCTTGCCATTCATCTAACGAGTAGCCTAAATCGAATTTCTTAATAGTTTCTTCTGTAAAGCCGCGTTCTTTAAAATAGCTTAAACCAATCGCTTTTCCTTGGTCGGTTTTATGTAGTATTTTTTGAAAATAGGTGTTTGCAAACTCACTTACCAAATACAAACTTTCGCGTTCACTAGCCTTTTCCTTTTGTTCATTACTTTGCTCGGTTTCTTCAATTTCTATATTATACTTTTTAGCCAGGTATTTTATAGCTTCGGGATAGGTAAAGTGCTCATGTTCCATTAAAAATGATACCGCAGTACCGCCTTTACCCGTTGAAAAATCTTTCCATATTTGTTTTACGGGCGACACCATAAAACTAGGAGAACGCTCGTCGCTAAACGGACTCAAGCCTTTAAAGTTACTGCCCGATTTTTTGAGTTGCACAAAATCGCCAATAACCTCCTCTACGCGAGCGGTTTCAAACACTAAATCTATGGAAGCTGGTGATATCAATTATGGAAAATTACTTTTTAGAATGTAAATGTAATTATAAACTATTGATTTTTGAAATTTAGAATTATTGGAAGTTTGAATTTGTACGAAAAAATTTATATGTTTGCTTGGCTTAAAGTATAAAACATTAAATCAATTTTATATTTATATAGTTACCTGAAAATTAAAAAAACTAAATGGCTAAAAAGAAAAAAATACTTGGAATTTGTGGAAGCGCCAGTCGAAATTCAGCGAATCTTGCCATCCTGAAAATTATAGCTGAATTTGGGAAGTCTGATTTTGAATTAAATATATTGGATGACTTGACCGAATTACCACATTTCAAAACAGAACTGACCTATAAAAATGTACCAGAAAAAATTGTTGAATTTAGGAATAGAATTGCAACTGCCAACGGAATTATTATCTGTACGCCAGAATATGTTTTCAGTATCCCAAGCGGACTTAAAAACGCCATTGAGTGGTGTGTATCGACAACTGTTTTTTCCGATAAACCCATTGGACTCATAACAGCTTCCGCAAGTGGTATAAAAGGCCATGAAGCGCTGAAACTGATTATGGAAACCGTACAAACAAATTTTACAAAAGAAACAACACTTCTCATTCAAGGCATAAAAGGCAAAGTAGATAAGGAAGGAAAGATTCTTGATAAAGAAACCGAAAATGAACTGAAAAAATTTGTTCGATCGTTTAAAGACCTGACGAATAAACCAACAGGTATAAATATATAAAAAATGGCTGTTTTGGGTTTAATCTAAGGCAAAAAACATAAGCAAAACAAATAAAAAGCTTCTAAAAAGCAAGTATTCATAAGAAACTACATTTTATAATGAGGTGTCTTTTTTTATTTTTATATACCTTATTAAAAAGTAGTATATTGCATACATACACAATATAACTATAATTGTACTACTGCTTATTATGGTTATACGAGTGTTAGGCACAATAACAAAAAATGACAGATAAATCAAATAATATAAAAATAAACAGAGCTGATATAATTACTTCTGTTTCTAAATCTGTCCTTGGTGCTGTACCTTTTGCAGGGAGCTTACTTTGTGAAATAGTAGAAAATACAATTCCAAATCAACGATTAGAAAGATTAACGGCTTATGTTAAAGAACTTGATGAAAAAATATTGAAAATTTCCAATGAGAATCTAAAAGACTTATTAGAAAATCCAATTTTCATAGATTTAATCGAAGAAAGCTTTTTTCAAGCATCAAGAGCTTTAACAAAAGAAAGAAGAAACTATATTACCAATATTGTAATTAATGGAATAACAAATGACAAACTTCAAATAGAAAATTCAAAATTTCTTTTAAAAATCATACAAGAACTAAATGATATTGAAATTATTTGGTTAAGATTTTTCCTTGAACCAACTATAAACGGAGATAAAGAATTTAGAGAGAAACAAAAAAATATCTTGCAACCGATTTACTTATATAGAGGCGCGGATAAAGAAGAAATAATTAAATCTACAATTCAAAAAAATTATAAACTACATTTAGAAAGATTAGGTCTCGTTGTAAACCACCCCAAAACTGACAGTAAAACTGGTCTTCCTGTATTTGAAAAAAGTTCTGGACAACAACAAATTAAATATACCAGAATAACAACATTGGGAGAAATACTTCTCGAAAATATAGGCTTAAAATAAAAACACTGTGCCTAATAACACAGAGTATAAAATCATTGCGTCTGACCTTTTGCTTCCGCAAAGGTCATCGCGGCTGAACATAGTTCAGCCAAATTTGTTATCTTGGTGCGCACAACGCTTTATACCCGCAACGTTGTGCGTTATTTGAGAAAAATAAATATAATAAAACCATTCAAATACATTAATGGCTAAAAAGCAGAAAATATCTTTTCAATTTCTCATTAAACAAATGGGCACATCTGCTGGTACAGCCATATCTATTTTGACATTATTAGGAATGGGATTTACGGCAGGAATTTATTATAACAATTATGTGAAAAATGTTGAGATATTGGACATAAAAAAAAATAATTTTATGGAAGTTCGAACATTAAAGTTCGAAATAGAATCTTTAAAATTAGACAACAAAGAATTAATAATAAAAATCACTGATTATGAGCAAGGAAGCAAAAAATGAATCAATCAGTGATTCTCTAAATCTAATTGTAAAGAAAATAGAAACTTTACAAAAAGATGAAACTCTGAAAGACAACAAATCACTAAATGAAATACTAGAAACTACAATTGAAATAAAAACTTTCTTTAAAGGAGTTAAAAAGATATTTCACATTTTATTTAGTTTAGTCGTTTTACTTATGATACTACTTATTATATCAACTTCTTATAATATTAAACTTGAAAATGTAAATTCTGAATTGGAAAATTTAAAAATTGATTCTACAATTCAAAAAATACTAGATATTAAAAGAATAAATCAAAATGATTCAATCACAACCTCATACAGTTATCAAGTTCGTGATGACAAAATTGTAACTTATAATGATTTAGTAAACATAAATGATAGCTTGTTAAGTCTAATGGGAGAGTCAGTAAAATTAAGGCATGAAGTCGTAAATAACAATGATAGCATACTAAACTTATTAAAATCATCATACGAATCAAACCTTAATTTATACAAGTCAAATATCAATTTAAAATCAAAAAACTATGAACTTGAAAAAAAATTAAATTTGATAAATGAAAATTATGGTATCGACTTCTCTAAATCTTATAAAATAAAGAATGATGATACAACCACTGTTTTTAGTTTAAAAGGAAAAAAAGTAGATTCGGCTTTTATTTTATTAAACCATTATCGCAAAAATCTTTCATACGATAAAGTAAATAATGAATGGCATATCATAGAAAACAAATAAAAACGAACGCACAACAAAGTGTATAAAAAATTGCTCGTTTTACCTAAACCAATGTTAGTTACTCGTTTACTAGCTTCTGATTTTCCTTCAGAAAATCCTTGCGCACAAAACCGCACTATTATTATACAAACACGTTAGTTGGAAACTGAAAAAAAAATGAAAGAACAAGGAATTAAAATTTTATATGGAATTTTAGTAATTGGAATTTTAATTTCAATCTTTCACATTATTAACGACAAAAATGGTTCTAGATTAGGAAATATAATTGACACTTTTACAATTACTTCATTAATCTTATTTCTATCGACAATCGTATTTATTTTATTATCGTTCAAGAATAATATCAAAAAAATAAGTGTTTGGTTTCTACTAATTTTAAGTTGCCCTCTTGCAGTTTTGTCAATGACTCATTTGACCAAAGAATTTTCTCTGAAAATAACTGAAACAACAACGCCAACCGAATTTGCTTATAATGTAAAAGTTGACCCAAATATTTATGAACGTGATAAAATCAAAATTCAAAAATTGGTTGACAGTTTAATAAAAGTTAAAACCGTTGAAAAACCATCAGAATTAGCTTTAAGATATTTTGATGGTAAAACATATAATGACACAATCGAAAGAGATTGGGCAATTGATTTATCAACAAAATTTGAATATAAAGAATCGATTATTGACACACTATTTTACTCTGAAAATGGAAATGACATTGTCGCTGGATTATTAATAAACAAAGTTTTTAATGAGCTAAAAGACTATCCAAATGGCGGAATTGAATATTTTGGAAAAGGTTTTGAATTTGACAAAGACAACTTAAAACCAATAAAAATGTTAAAATATTCTGTGGCAGGTTATGACAATTATAAATCGTGTTCAGACAGATTAAGATATTATTATTTAAAAAAAATCGGAACTTATGAAAACGGACAAAATATGAACGACATAAGATTTTTAAACAGAAAATAAAGAGCCCGTTACCAACACCATGCATAAAAAATTGCTTCAAATAATAATACTTACCTTAATCACATCTTGTGGTTCAACAAAAAATACGACTGACTTAATTGCGGATGAAAAATTTGAATTATGCTCTGAAATCAAATACAACCGACTTGTTACTGAAGTTGGACCAATTGAAGGAAAACTGATTTATAAACAGAATATCCATAGTTTACTAGAAAACTCACTGATTCAAGAAAAATATCTGACTGAAATAAGCATAAACGGCTATTCGGAATTATTACAAAAAGCAAATAGGAAAGAAATAAAGCCTGAATTTTTCGAGAAATTTAAAACTGATAGCAACTATTTAATTGATGCGCTGAGTAAAATTCCAGAAGATAAATTTCAATTAATAATGTATCGGAAATTATTCTTGGATTTAATATATACGCAACTGAATTAAAAACTCTATAGATAAGCCATATATAAAAATCGTTAGTTTTAGATAAACTCAAGCTAGTTGCTAATCTGCTAGCTTTCAATATTCCTAAGAAAAGTTCTCATATACAAACACGCAACTTTAGTTATAACAAGCTAGCAATAACTCTCATCTTTACTTGAAATTCAAACTCAAATGAAATTATTAAACAGGCAACATTAGAAGTTGATAAGATTTCTCAAAGAAACCTCCAAAGCATTTGCAACTTCAAGCAAAGTATAAAGCGTAGGATTCACCTTCCCATTCTCTAACTTCTCTATTGCTTGCCTATCTTTATTACAAGCACGAGCTAAATCAGACTGGCTCCAGCCCTTTTGACTTCTTAATTCAACAATACGTTGACCGACTTTCTTTTTAAGTTGCTCTTTGTTCACAAAACAAATGTCAATTAATTCTACGACAATTTTGTCATATTAAAGTTTGACAAATGAATTTTGTTTTGTAGGTTTGTCATATAATAATAATATGACGATTGAATAAACTAAGAAAACTAAAGATTTATAAAAAATTCCAACCTCGTGAATGGAAATATACGCCTGTTCCTGAAATCCGACTAGAGGGACGATGGCTGAAAGAACTCGGATTTGAAATCGGAAAAGAAATTGAAGTTAGACAGCAAAAGAATAAACTGACTATCACGCTGACCGACAAAAAGAAAGAAAAATAACTACGCCCAACTGGCGGTTTCTTATCTTTATGGTTCTATAAACTCTAGAAAGGCGGCATAGCAAATATAAAACAGATAATTATGGACAGAAAAGATTTTTTAAAAACAGGACTGATACTTGGAGGAGCGACACTTGTTCCATCGGCATCGGCTTTTGCCCAAAACCTAACTGGCAACAACATTGATAAATTGGTTGACAAGGATGGTAATTTCATTCTCCAACCTTTGGCTTATGCTAATAATCATTTAGAACCATATATGGACGAAGAAACTTTATATCTTCATTACACGTTCCATCACGGTGGGGCAGTAAAAGGGGCAAACAAAGACCAGCAGATGATCAAAAAGGCTTTGGACGACAACAACCTTGAAACGGTTGACTTTTGGACAAAGAAATTGGCTTTTCACCTTTCATCACACATTCTTCATTCCATATTTTGGACAAACCTTAGCAATAAAAAAACGGATCCCAAAGGTGACTTACTAAATCGTATTGAAAAGGATTTTGGCAGTTACGACAAATTAAAAATGTATCTCGCGAAAACATCCAAGGACGTTGACGGAAATGGTTGGGGTATTTTGGGCTATCAGCCATATACAGACAAGCTAACCATTTTACAATGTGAAAACCACGAAAAACTTGCACAATGGGGTGTTATTCCTTTACTTGTCATTGATGTTTGGGAACATTCATATTACCTAAAATACAAAAACAAACGGGCGGACTTCGTGGATAATCTGTTCAACATCATCAATTGGGACAATGCCGCACAACGGTTAGACGACGCATTAAAATTGACCAAGTGAAAGAGAAGCCGACATTCAAGGAAGCATTAAAATTCTGGACTAAACTCGGCTTTATTAGCTTTGGAGGACCTGCGGGGCAAATTGCCATTATGCATGAATATCTCGTTGACAAAAAGAAATGGATAAGCGATAGCAAATTTCTGCACGCTTTGAATTACTGTATGGTTTTACCCGGTCCTGAAGCACAGCAGTTGGCCGCTTATATCGGATGGTTACTTCACGGTATTAGAGGCGGATTGGCGGCAGGTATATTGTTTGTACTACCTTCCATGTTTATTCTTCTCGGACTGAGTATGATCTACGTTTCCTTTGGGAACATCCCGTGGATTTACGCCATGTTTAACGGACTTAAACCCGCAGTAATCGCCATAGTAATTCTCGCACTTATTAAAATTGGCAAAAAATCGTTATTAAGTCCGTTTCATTATTTCGTGGCTTTTGCTGCTTTTGTTTGTATTTTCTTTTTCAACGTGCCATTCCCATTAATTATTCTTGGCGCTGTTATATTGGCGGCATTGAGCCGACAAATATTCCCGAGATTCTTTAAAACAAACAATAATCTAACGGGTAAAAAGGAAATCGATGAAGATGCATATTACATTAACAAAAATGTGGTTATTCAAAATATAGGATTTAATCCGTTGCGGTTATTAAAGCAGGTTGGAACAAGTATTTTGTTATGGATAATTCCACTTGTAGCCTTCTACTTCCTGACATCCGATTTTCAATTTTGGAAAAGCCTATCGGTCTTTTTTACAAAAGCTGCATTTGTAACCTTTGGCGGAGCTTATGCCGTGTTACCGTATGTAGCACAGGTAAGCGTTGAACAATTCAATTGGCTGACAAATCTTCAAATGATCGACGGCCTGGCACTTGGCGAAACAACACCAGGACCTTTAATTATGGTACTTGTATTTGTTGGATTTATGGCAGGGCATAATCACTTTGGTAATTCACTTGCCATGGGAACCATCGGACTGGTAACGACAACATTTTACACTTTTCTTCCTTGCTTTCTGTTCATATTTGCAGGTGCACCCATTATTGAACGGACACAGGAAAACAAAAAAGTAAAAGAAATACTTTCGCTTGTAACGGCAGCAGTTGTTGGTGTTATTCTCAACCTGACTATCTATCTGGGCAAGGCTGTCATATTTCCTAAAGAACTTTTGTTTTCTGGACTGGACTATGTGGCATTAGGCTGGATTGTAATTTCATTTATCGCCATGTATCGTCTTAAAATCGGGATGATAACTTGGATAGGCATTAGTGCGATTTTTGGACTTGTTTATTACCTGACGACACTACTATAAAGGACAGAAAAAGGGTATGCATATATACGCCAGCCATTAAAAGAAACGAGGCTGTCTAAAAAGTCTAGTTC
>LLBZ010004915.1_pt1 | contig 19735 bp, 19 predicted proteins | sample 1489421 | NCBI WGS metagenome assembly LLBZ01 (sample SAMN04092657, study PRJNA295927) | soil metagenome | biome: Soil prokaryotic community; feature: Bulk soil; isolation source: soil from tomato rhizosphere | host: tomato cultivar Moneymaker | place: South Korea | collected 2011-11-01 | reverse complement strand
CGTCTCCCGTCTCACGTCTCAAGTCTCACGTCTCACCACTCCCGAAGTTTGTTCAAAGCCTCTTGCGCTTCCAGTTCCTTTTGGGGAATCACTTTTAAAAAAGACGGGTGTTGCTCTATGGAGTATTCAATACGTTTTACAATATCGTCGGTAGATTCATTCTCATAATCAATAACCAATGGCTCTTTTATTTCCATGGATTGCAGAATGTTTTTCTTTTTAATACGCAAGCCTTTTTTATCAAACGATCTTCTAAACCCATCAATAACAATAGGTACGACCACGGGTTTGTAACGTTTTATAATATGGGCAGTTCCTTTTCTAATCGGTTTAAAGGGCGTTGTGGTACCTTGCGGAAAGGTAATAACCCAACCATCGTCCAAAGCTTTACCGATACTGGAAATATCGCTCATCTTTACTTGGCGGTTGACATCCTGTCCCTCGGCCCTCCATGTACGCTCAATACTAATAGAACCCACATAGGCTAAAATTTTAGGCAGCAACCCTGCTTTCATGGTTTCTTTGGCTGCCACGTAATAGATATTCAGTTTTGGGTTCCACAAATATCCTACGTTTTTAATGGAATCCGTACGCCCACTTAAACTGGCATTAAACACATGGAACATCGCCACGACATCGGCAAAATAAGTTTGGTGATTGGAAATAAACAGAACGTTTTTGTCCGGTAGGTTTTTAATAATTTCTGAGCCCTCAATTTGGAGCTCATTAAATCCTCGGAAGCGCCTGTGTGTAAGCGCCCCTAAAATTCTAATAAGCCACTTTTTTATAAAAAGGATATGGCCGAATGGATTTCTTTTAAACAATCCCATAAATCACACGTCAATATTGGTTAGATATTACAAATGTAATAAATCTATAAACTACATAAGTTGTTTTAACAAGTCTTTTATCTCGCTTAACATCATGGCAGTTGCACCCCAAACCACATAATTATTGAGCTTGAACGCAGGCACCTCTACATCAACACTATACGATGTGTTCACTCTTTGGGTAATGATATTGGCATCGTCCAAAAAATGACTCAAAGCGACTTCAATAATGGCTTCCACCTCATCGTCTTGCTTAACAAACTGCGGTGTTTCCTTTGAAATCCCTATAAAGGGGTGCACATAAAAGTTACTCGGCGGAATGTAAACTTCAGATAATCCTCTTAACACTTCCACCTGTTGTATGGGGACGCCTACTTCCTCATAAGTTTCCCTTATGGCGGCAGCTTCCAATGACACGTCGTGTGCTTCCAATTTCCCGCCAGGAAACCCAACCTGTGCCGAATGGACGCCATGGTAGGTTTTCCTAAGAATTAAAACCAAGTGCGCCTCCTGATTGGTATTAGGGTAAAATAAAGCCAATACCCCTGCCCTTCTCGCTGTTTTTATAGCCTCCTCTTGTTGTTTTAACAGTTCCTGCCTAAAAGGAGGCACCATTTTAAACTGAGATGCTTGGGCTGGTAGCGGTATATTTTTTATTTTTGAAAGCGCTATTAAAAAATCATCAAAATTCATTCTATGAAACTTGTATTGCTATTATCTGTTTTCGTTTTATTTCTAAATTGTGAAGATAAGCAAAGTAAAAAGAAAATAAATCCTGAAAAAGAAATAACAACCGTTGCTAAAGAGGAAGGGCTTACTGGCGATGAAGACACGACCGATATTACAAACCGTGCCTTCCCCAAGCTAAACTCTAAAAATGCCATGGAGTTCTTTCTGCAATACGACAAAGTGCATAAAGAAAACAAAGTGCGTTTAACAACCGACTTTGGGACTATTGATATTTTGTTGTTTAATGAAACCAAGTTCCACCGTTCGAACTTTATCTTTTTAACCAAGCAGAAGTACTTTAACGGCACCCAATTTTATAGAGTCATTGATAATTTTATGGTACAGGCAGGAAATAGCGATGATAGAAAAACCTCCAACAAACGTACCTATATAGGCAAATATTTATTGCCACCAGACACCAAACGTGGGTTTAAACACGACAGAGGCGTTGTATCGATGCCCAGTAGCGACATAGACAATCCGCATAAACTGGCATCACCCTATGAGTTTTTTATAGTGCAGCAACAAGGTGGCGCCCACTTTTTAGATGGTGATTACACTATTTTCGGAAAAGTAACCAGTGGGATGGACGTCGTAGATAAAATCGCAGCCGTTGAAACCGATGACGCCGATTGGCCCCTACGCAATGTTTATATTAGGAAGGTGGAGATTGTTGAGTGATGGGTGATGGGTGCTGGGTGTTGGTTGATGGGGGTTGGGTTTTGGGTTCAGTGTTCAGTATTCGGTGTTCAGTATTCGGTGTTCAGTGTTCAGGGTTCAGGGTTCAGCTCAATTCTGAATTCTAAATCATCAATCGTTAATCGTTAATCGTTAATCGTTAATCAAAAAATAGGCAGCTTATCGTTTTAAAACATCTTTCTAACCAGTCTAACAATCTAACCTTCCAACAATCTAACCTTCCAACTTTCCAACTTTCCAACCTTCTAACCAACAGCTTAATTTTATCAAAAAAAACTTAATTTTACTCAACTCAAGTACAGTTCAATATTTAAATTATATTCATTGCATATATCACTCATTAAATAACTAAAAACATGCGGATTCCATTCAATCAAATGCAGGATGTATTATACAAACTGTTCGTAAAATATAAGTTTACCGAAGATAAAGCTAAATTAATGGCTAAGGTATATGCTGAAAGCACGCTATCTGGTGTAAATTCCCATGGAATAAATCGGATCCCTTCCTTTATTGAATATATAGAAAATGGTCTGGTAAAAGTGGATGCTGAGGCCGAAAAGGTGGAAAGTTTTGGCAGTATTGAACGTTGGGATGGTCATTTTGGACCTGGCATTATCAATGCCACAAAATGTACAAATAGAGCAGTAGAATTGGCAAAACACAATGGAATGGGACTTGTAGCATTACGAAATACAAACCACTGGATGAGGGGTGGAACTTATGGAGCCCAAGCAGCTGATGCCAATTGTATTTCTATTCTATTTACAAATACACAACCCAATATGCCTCCTTGGGGCGGGAAAGACAGTCGGATTGGCAATAACCCATTTATTGTATCAATACCTAGGGAACAAGGACATATTGTATTGGATATGGCGATTTCACAATTTGCATTTGGAAAGATTAACGACTACAAACTAAAAGGCGAAAAGCTCCCTTATTTTGGTGGCTGGGATGATAACAACGAACTTTCTAATGATCCTGAAAAAATATTATTGAAGGAACGAGGATTACCTATTGGGTATTGGAAAGGTTCTGCGCTTTCAATAATTTTGGATATGTTGGCTACTTTATTATCGGCAGGAAACTCAACCTATAAAATAGGTTTAAAAGAATTTGAAACGGGAATTTCGCAAGTATATCTCTGTATTTACCCAGAAATTTTTAACGATAAAAATTTACAGCAAAAACTCATTAGTGAAATTATTGATTATACCCATGATGTGGAACCTATGACTCCTGGAGATAGAACTTACTATCCCGGGGAACGGAGCAGCTTAACCAAAGCTAAGAACTTAAAATTGGGCATCCCTGTAAACGAGGGTATTTGGCAAAAAATAATAGCCCTGTCTATATAATGCTAATCCTTATACAAACTAGGCAAACTAATTTTAAACTTAACAGCTATCAAGCGCACCGCAATAACGACCGAACCGGAAATGACGAACACGATATTATTATCTATAGGCAATTCCCTAAGTAAAAAATAGGTTACCCCTCCTAAAATACAGGCGGTGGCGTACACTTCTTTTCTAAAGATAACGGGGATTTCATTACAAAGAATATCCCTAATAACCCCACCAAAACAAGCGGTAATAGTGCCTAAAGCAATACAAAGAATGGGATGCAAACCAATGGCCAAGCCTTTTTCTATACCCACAACGGTATATAAGCCAATACCAATGGTATCAAACAAAAACAAGGAAACCCTTAAATAATCAAGGCGTTTTCTGAATATGATGGAAAAAATGGTGGCTGCTATAATGACATAAACATAAATCATGTTTTCCATCCATGTTACCGGCGTTTGCCCTATAAGAACATCCCTTAAAGTTCCGCCGCCAACCGACGTTACAAAAGCTATGATAAATACGCCAAATACGTCCATTCTTTTTTCCAGTGCCACTAATACCCCGGAAATGGAAAAAGCAAAGGTTCCGAGTACTTCTATAATTTGAAAAAACATCATGATTTAGGTGTTGGTTGATGGTTGTTGGTTGTTGGTTTTTGGTTTTTGGTTTTAGTATATTACAAAAATTCAAATATATTCAGATGTCAGGCTGAGCTTGTCGAAGTCCTAATTTTAAAATATCATGGGGTTGGATTCAAGGTTCTGGTAAAATTCTGAATTCTGAATCAGCAACTTTCTAACCTTCTAACTTTCTAACCTTCTAACTATCTAACTATCTAACCAGTCTAACAATCTAACCTCTTGGGTTCAAGGTTCTGGGTTTTGGGTTTTTCAATTCCACATTCTTAATCCATAATTCTGAATTCTGAATTCTAAATCATCAATCGTTAATCGTCAAGGTTTTGGGTTCTGGTGAATTGTGAAAGGTGAAGCGTAAAAGAAGGGGCTTGTCATTTTTACAAAAACATCCTTCCAACTTTCCAACTTTCCAACTTTCTAACTTTCTAACAATCTAACTGTCTAACCTTCTATTATTCTATTTTCTCTATTCTATTTTCTGAATTCTATTTTCTGAATTCTATTTTCTCTATTCTGAATCATCAATCGTCAATCGTTAATCGTAAATCGTTAATCAAGAAAGAGGCATCTTATCATTTTTAAACATCTTTCTAACCTGTCTAACAATCTAACAATCTAACTATCTAACCTTCTAACAATCTAACCTTCAATGTTCTATTTTCTCTATTCTATTTTCTCTATTCTGAATTCTGAATCATCAATCGTTAATCGTCAAGGTTTTGGGTTCTGGTGAATTGTGAAAGGTGAAGCGTAAAAGAAGGGGCTTGTCATTTTTACAAAAACATCCTTCCAACATTCCAACATTCCAACTTTCCAACTTTCCAACTTTCCAACTTTCCAACTTTCCAACTTTCTAACTTTCTAACAATCTAACTATCTAACCTTCTATTATTCTATTTTCTCTATTCTGAATTCTGAATCATCAATCGTCAATCGTAAATCGTTAAGGTTCTTGATTCAAGGTTTTGGGTTTTGGGTAAAAGTAATTTAATTTAAAGACCCTTCGACTGCGCTCAGGGTAAGCGATTCACACACTTTTTGCTTAGGCAAAAAGTGGTTCTCTGCTTACATATTCTGCGTATAATAATTATAATCCTTTAAAATAGTGTTCAAAAAATCGATATCGTATAAACTAGATTCAATGTTGAGTACGCTGGCTACTTTATTCCTTAATAAGGTAAGCGTTTTAAAATCATTGTTCTTTTTCGAAATGGTAAATGCCTCCTTTATAATGCGTACATCTTTATCCGTAAGCTGGGTCACATTCGTAAAAACAGGTTGGTAATCTACTTCAATATCCTCTAAAATGGTACTGGTAATTTTATGTTTCTTCTTGACGCTAATCACAACGGTTCCTGCTGCGGCATCACCAACACGCTGTTTTTTATCTGATAATAGAATGCTTAAAACACCAATGGAAGCAAAAAACATCCAAATATCCACAATACGTAACATCCACCTAACAAGCAAATTATACCATTGGGTCGGTGCGCCATCCAGACGAACCACTTTTATTTTTAGTATCATCTTACCAATGGTTTGTCCGCTAAAAAGAATGTGGCATAACAACGAGTAAAAAAGTGCCGGCAACATGAACAACCCTAGAAAACCCCGTCTGGTCCAATCGTCCGTATCGAATATCTCAGAAAGTGTTACCAAGTTTTCCATGATGGTTATATAGGTCAATAAAATAAGACCATCAATTAAGAAAGCTACCAAACGCTCACCTAAACCAATTAATTTGTAATCTAAATTAACATTTTGTGCTGTGTTAATTGCTAAATTGCTCATTGAAATGTATATTCGTTTCTAATTAAAATAGTTTTATGCGCGAAGCATCTTTCGTAAAGCAAAATAAGGAAAAATGGCTGGTTTTTGAAAACGCATTACACAATAATGCAAAAATAAATCCGGACGACTTGGCCTCTTACTACATTCACCTCACTAACGATCTGGCTTATGCACAAACATATTACCCAGAAAGTAAGACCTTGCTGTACTTAAACTCACTGGCATCAGAAGCACATCAAAAAATTTATATTACCAAAAGAGAATCGAAAAACAAGATTGTTTCTTTTTGGAAATATGAGTTTCCGCTCTTCTTCATAAACTATCAAAAAACATTACTGTACACCTTTTTAATATTTATGGCTGCCGTTGGTATTGGTACTATTTCAACTCTAAATGACGATTCGTTTGTGCGACTAATATTAGGTGATGGTTACGTCAACATGACTATTGAAAACATTGAAAAGGGCGAACCCATGGCGGTTTATAAAAGTGGCAGCAATATTGGGTCGTTTTTAGGCATTACCATAAACAATATCCGCGTTGCTATTATTGCGTTTGCGTTTGGGGTCCTGTTTAGTGTGGGTACTATTTACATTCTTTTTAGCAATGGTATTATGTTGGGCGCTTTTATTACCTTCTTTTACAATTATGGTATTTTAGAAAAAACATCGACCATTTGGTTACATGGCACTATTGAGATTTCGGTGATTGTGATTGCCGGTTGTGCCGGTTTGGTAATGGGAAACAGCTTTTTGTTCCCGAAAACCTATTCCAGACGTGTGGCATTTACCAAAGGCGCTAAAGACGGATTAAAGATTGTGGTAAGCACCATACCGTTTTTTATAATTGCAGGTTTTATTGAAGGGTTTATTACCCGATATGGCGAACAAATGCCCGCCTTTTTATCGTACGGCATTATAGCGTGCTCGTTATTTTTAATTGTATTTTATTATATTATTTACCCCATAAAGCTGAACAACGCTTATCAATCTGAGTTAAAAAAATGAACAAACCCTATATAGAATTACGTAACCGAAACGACTTTGGCGATACCATAAACACCTATTTTCTGTTTCTTAAATACAACTTTAAAGAATATACCAGTTTGTACTTACGCTATAACGCCATAAGCATCATCCTTGTTATTATTGCGTCTTATTTATTGGTTACAGGCTTTATGGGATTTGCCAGTAGGGATTTTAGATTTGGAATGAACAACGATGGCGACCATACCATGTATTTAATTGCCGGTGCCATTGTTTTGGCACTCATTTTATTTGTTACAGCACTTATAAATTATAGTTTTTCAAGTTCGTATATGGCTGAATATGTGAATAGCACAGGCCATGTGGAATCAAAAAATGTGTGGCAAAACATTCAAAGAAATTTAGGGCCTATTATATTGTTTATCTTATTAGGCATTGGCCTTTATATTGGCTATTTGATAGTATCCGTTATTTTCGCTTTCATTCCCTTAATAGGGATGTTAATTCAATACGGACTTAGTTTTCTATTGACTGCTTTTTTCGGGTTGACATTTATGGCTATTTTTTCAGAAAACAAAGGCTTGGGCCATGCCCTATCCGAAGGTTGGTCGTTTACATTTTCCAGCTTTGGAAAAGTGATTCTTTACGGATTGGTAATAGGTATTTTAAATATGATGATTACCATGTTAATCATTTCCATTCCTGGTTTTATAATCGGGATTTACGTTTACTTTTCAATAGAAAGCCATGTCGATTTAGTCACGAGCGTTTTTGCAAATGTGGTATTCACTTTGGGCTTTGCCATGTTTTTATTGGCATTTATTTATTCGCAAGCCTTATCACAAGTAGCTTACAGCGTATTGTATTACAATATATTTGAAGAAAAAAACAATGTGTTTTTAAGAAACAAAATCGAACAAATTGGTGTTAATGAATAAAAAGAAATACCAGCATTCGTTAGTGTCTTTTGGCTTGCTTCTTAGCTATGGCTCCTGTTTTTCGCAGGATAGCATTCAAAAAGATGCTTCAAACATTAAAGTCACTTACTTTAAAGACGCCATAAAGGAACGCTATAAAGGTGATGATTTCAACTATTCGATAAATGATACGGGGGGTGTCAATTTGTTACAACGCATCTTACAGAAATTTTTTGGCTGGCTAAGTGATATTTTTGGCGTTGATATCGATTTCATCAACTACAAAACCTTAGAGTACATTGTGTATGGGTTTTTGGGCGTGGCCGTACTCTATTTAATCATTAAGTTTTTAATGCAGTCACCTATAAATTCGGTTTTTAAGACTGAATCGCAAGACATTAACGACTTTCAATATATTGAAGAAAACATTAAAGATGTTAATTTCGACCATTTAATTGAAGCCGCTTTAAAAGACAACAACTACCGTTTGGCAACCCGCTATTTGTATCTAAAATCCTTAAAATTGCTTACCAATAAAAACATTATTGAATGGCATTACGATAAAACGAACAGCGATTACATCAACGAAATTAAAGACGAAAAGACCAAGTTGGTTTTTAAGCGTATTTCCTATTTATACGATTATGTTTGGTACGGTGAATTCCCTATAGATGAAGCTATTTACTCAAAAAACCAATCTGATTTTGATAAACTAAACACCCTGCAACATGGATAAACGATCTAAAATAGCATTATATGCCATTGGAGCTGTTATCGTGTTGATGATGATTGCAGAAGTAACCAAACCTAAAGCATTAAACTGGCGCGACTCTTATACTGCTGCCGATAAAATTCCTTTAGGCTGTTATGTGTTTTTTAATGAATTAAAGGAGGTCTCCAACAAACCTATAAAAGTTTCAACCAAAACCGTCTTTGAAGCCTTAAAAGATATTGAAGCTGATAAAAAAACGGTCAGCCTATATATAAACAATGGGGTTTCGTTCGATAAGCAAGACGCCGAATCACTCATTAAATATGTAGAAAACGGCAATTCAGTATTTATAAGCACCACCCATATGTATGGTGTTTTAAGTGATACGTTGAATATTAGAATAGGAACAGATTATTATAATTTCTTCAAAAAACCCTCTCTAAATAGTTTTACCAGTCCCCATTTAAAAACCAACGAACGCCACTTTAAAGACGTCATTGAAAACAGCTTTTTCATTAGCCTAGACACTTTAAATGCGATCGCTTTAGGCACCACCAAAGTTGAAAAAACCGAAAAAATCATTAACGATACCATTCCAGATACCAATATCAACTATATAAAAGTACCTTTTGGAAGCAATAACGGTGCCTTTTACGTGCACACCAATCCGTTTGCGTTTAGCAATTACCACATGTTAAACGGCAACGAAGCCTATGCTGCCACCGTGCTATCCTTTTTACCTAAGCACCAAATTATTTGGGACAACTATTATAAAAGCGGTCGCAAGGTTATTACAAGTCCGTTGCGCTTCATTCTCCAAAACCAAGCATTAAAATGGGCATTTTATATCACTATGATATCGTTAATTTTATTTGTTATTTTTAGAGGAAAACGTACCCAACGTATTATTCCGGTTGTAGAACCTTTAAAAAATGCCACATTGGATTTCACCAGGACTATTGGCGATTTGTATTACCAACATGGCGATTTCACCAATATCATCACTAACAAAATTCAGTATTTCCTAGAACAAATACGCTCTAAATATTACTTAGACACGAATGAATTAAACGAAGGTTTTATTTCGAAACTGGCCATTAAATCGTCCAACAAAAAAGAAGATACCAAGGCCTTAATAAACTATATTGTGTATTTAAAATCGAAACCCAATCACACAGAAGCCGATTTAATTCAACTTAACAAACTCATAGAATCATTCACAAAAAGCAAGATATAATGGAAGAACACACCCCTGAAAGCCAAGATGTAAATTTTGAAAGCAGACTCGATTTAAAACCGCTACAAGAACATGTAGAAGCTATAAAAAAAGAAATCGGTAAAATAATAGTTGGGCAAAACGATATGATTGAATTGCTCATAATTTCACTGCTTTCAAACGGACATACCCTCATTGAAGGTGTGCCTGGGGTTGCCAAAACCATTACCGCAAAACTATTGGCAAAAACCTTGTCGGTCAATTTTAGTCGCATCCAATTCACCCCCGATTTAATGCCAAGCGATATTTTAGGAACCTCCATTTTTAATGTAAAAACCAATGAGTTTGAATATAAAAAAGGGCCTATTTTTTCGAATATCATTTTAATTGATGAAATAAACCGTGCCCCTGCAAAAACACAAGCAGCGCTTTTTGAGGTTATGGCTGAACGTCAAATTACTATGGATGGCACCAAATACATCATGGAACCGCCTTTTTTAGTATTTGCTACCCAAAACCCTATTGAACAAGAAGGCACCTACCGATTGCCCGAAGCACAACTGGACCGTTTTCTTTTTAAAATAGATGTGGATTATCCAACGCTTGAAAACGAGATTCAAATTTTAATGGAAAACCACCAACGACAAGATGTATTGGATTTTAATGCCGTTGTTCCTGTTTTAAACGCGCAGCAAATTGCACACTATCAAAGCCTAATCAAACAGATTATAGTTGAAAACCATTTAATAACCTACATCGCTTCCATAATAAACAACACACGCACCAATGCTAATTTATATTTGGGTGCTTCACCACGTGCTTCTATTGCCATACTAAATGCTGCCAAATCGAATGCTGCTATTTATGGAAGGGATTTTGTAACGCCCGACGATATTAAACGCTGTACCAAAGCTGTTTTAAAGCACCGTTTGGTATTAACCCCAGAACGCGAAATGGAAGGTTTTACGGTTGAAAAAGTAGTCAATCAAATTTTAGAAACCATTGAAGTTCCTCGATAATTGATTTTGAATAGCCACTGATACACGGATTTACTTGATTGAAAAGGTGTGGGTTTTGGGGTTAGATGATAGTTGAATATAATCAATCCACACCAAGAAAAGTCATCATAAAAGCACGCTGTACGGGTTATTTTTATATATTTGTACGTACAATATATTATTTATTATGGACACTAAATTGACTTTAAAACTTAATCAAAGGGTTATTGAGAAAGCAAAAGAATATGCTTCCAATAAAAAAGTAAGCCTTTCTCGCATTGTAGAAGCCTATTTACAATCCCTGACATCGGAAAATGACACTTCGGAGTTTCAGATTTCACCTTTTGTAAAAAGTATTGCTACAGGAACTGAAATCCCAACAGATTTGGACTATAAAAAAGAGTATGCCGATTATTTAATAAAAAAACATAAATGATTAAAAGGATTTTTATAGACACCAATGTCATGCTGGACTTTTTAGGGGAACGAAAACCTTTTTATGAACCGATTGCGAAAATCGCCACTTTGGCAGAAAAGGAAAAATTAACCATGGTCGTTTCCCCGCTTTCATTCGCAACAGTAAACTATTTCCTTTCAAAATTTGAGAGCCCAGAAATTTCAAGAGAAAAACTACGCAAGTTCAAAATAATAAGCGAAATATGTTCTCTTGATGAACAAACGGTTGAAAAGGGGCTGAATGCATCAATGAAAGATTTTGAAGATGCTTTACAGTATTTTAGTGCTACCGAATCGGACTGCGAGATTATAATAACAAGGAATGGAAAGGATTTTAAAAAATCATTAATCCCAGTAATGACAGCAGATGAATTCTTAAAAAGTTTGACTAAAAAATGAGCCAAATAGATGAAACATCCATGAGAACCACATTCATACACACGAGGATGATTATTCAGGGGGTTATGGAATAGAGAAATAGAGAATAGAATCAAGAGCCAAGAATCAAGAGCCTTGAAGCTTTGCAACTTTGCAACTTTGAAACTTTGAAACTTTAAAAACAAATACAAACAGATGAAACAACTTTTTAAAAACAGCTACTTAAATGCACGCTTTTTCACAGGCATTGGTGTGCTTGTTTTTCTGTTCATTATGTCCTACATTTTTTCGGGGTTATTGGTTATTGCCCAAATGCTGTTTTTTGTTTTTGTAGGCTTATTAATTGTTGACTTCATCTTACTATTCAAACAAAAGGGGATTTCAGCTTCACGACTCTTACCCGAAAAACTGAGCAATGGTGATGACAATCCTATTGAAATTACATTAAAAAACAACTACAATTTTACATGTAGCATAAAACTTATTGATGAATTGCCATTTCAATACCAAAAGCGCGACTTTGAGATTGACACCAAATTAGCAAAACAAACCCATAAAAAAATAACCTACACCTTACGTCCTTTAGAGCGTGGTGAGTACTATTTCGGTAATTTAAACCTGTACGCTTGCAGCCCAATTAGTTTAATTTCAAGACGTTTTCAATTTGGTAAAGATGCCATGGTTCCTAATTACCCATCGTTTTTACAATTAAAAAAATACATGCTTTTGGCTTTTTCGAACAAGATTTTTGAATACGGTTTGAAAAAGATACGTCGCATTGGCCATACCATGGAATTTGAGCAAATCAAAGACTATGTGCAAGGTGACGATTTAAGAAACATTAACTGGAAAGCCACCGCAAAAAGCAACATGTTGATGGTGAACCAGTACCAAGACGAACGCTCACAACCTGTTTACAGTGTAATTGATAAAGGCAGGGTGATGAAAATGCCTTTTGAAGGCTTGAGTTTGTTAGATTATGCCATTAACGCATCTCTGGTTATTAGCAATGTGGCTTTAAAAAAACAGGATAAAGCAGGCATTTTTTCGTTTTCCAGAAAAGTTGAAAATCGCGTAGTTGCCGAACGCAGACCATCGCAAATGAATACCATTCTCGAGATGCTGTATAATTTAAATACCGATTTTGTGGAATCGGATTTTTCAAGGCTATATATTGATGTAAAACGGAATTTGAATCAGCGAAGTTTACTGTTATTATACACCAATTTTGAAACCTTAGATGCTCTGTATAGGCAACTGCCCTATTTAAAAGCCATTGCTAAAAGTCATTTATTGGTAGTCATATTTTTTGAAAACACCGAGTTGCAAAAACTCACCCAAAAGAGTACGACAAATACTTTTGAAATATTTGAAAAAACCATTGCTGAAAAGTTTATTTACGAGAAAAAAATAATTGTAAACGAACTCCAAAAACATGGTATCCAAAGTATATTAACGGCACCAGAACATTTAACCATCAATACCATCAACAAATATTTAGAAATAAAAGCAAGAGGGCTTCTTTAAAAAAGTTCAGAGTTATGAGTTATGAGTTATGAGTTCAGAGTTATGTAACTAAAGAACAAACTCTTTAACTCATAACTCATAACTTTTTTTATACCGTTTCGCTTAACCAAGCTTTCATCATCCAAATGGTTTTTTCCTGTTCCGTTATAAAATCACTCATCATAGAGTTTGTTCCTTCATCGTTAGCATCATTCGATTTATCTAAAATGGCACGCTCAATTTTCAATAATTCCGTCAAAGAATCAACTATAAGAGTTACCGCCTTTTCATCTTGCGATATGTTTTTTCCAACTGGCACTTGTGCGTTTTCAATATAATCCTTAAAGGTATGAAGCGGCGTTTCCCCCAATGTTAATATGCGTTCCGCAATTAAATCTACTTTCATATTCGCATCAGTGTATAATTCTTCAAACTTCACGTGCAAATCAAAAAATCGCTTCCCTTTGATGTTCCAATGTATCCCGCGCAAATTTTGATAATATATTTGAAAATTCGCTAACAAATTATTTAGATCCTTTGCTAAATCTTTGGTCTTTTCAATATCTAATCCAATACTATTCAATATCATAACTATCTCGTTTTATTATACTACAAATTTAATCTATAATTAACAGTCAGATCAATAAGTTTTATTGATAGTTTTTATATTTTTATAGGCTAAATTTATATCCATGACAATTACACAATTATACTATGTTTTGGCTGTAGCCGAAAATCAAAACTTCACAAAAGCAGCAGAAAAATGTTTTGTTACCCAACCGACTCTAAGCATGCAAATACAAAAGCTGGAAGAGGAACTTGATATTCAAATTTTTGACAGAAGTAAAAAACCCATAGAATTAACAGATGTTGGTAGAAAAATAGTAACCCAAGCCAGAAATATTGTAAACGAATCGTATAGAATACAAGACATTGTAGATCAACAAAAAGGTTTTATAGGTGGTGAATTTAAATTGGGCATTATTCCAACCATCATGCCAACATTACTCCCCATGTTTTTAAAGAATTTCATAAAAAAACACCCCAAGATAAAGCTTAAAATAGAAGAATTAACAACCGAAGAAATTATTGATCGCCTAAAAGACGGTCATTTGGACGCAGCCATTGCTGCAACACCTTTAGAGGACGAAAACATAAAAGAGCGCGTTCTTTATTTTGAACCTTTTGTAAGTTATATTCCTAAAGGTCATAGACTTCATTCGAATAAAAAAATTGATGTGGCCGATTTAGATATAAACGACATGCTACTACTTGAAGACGGGCATTGTTTTAGAGACGGTGTGCTTAATCTATGCAAAGCCTTTAAAGATAATTCGGACGAAGTATTTCAACTAGAAAGTGGCAGTATTGAAACATTGATAAAATTATCGAACGAAGGTTTGGGTATGACGCTACTTCCCTATTTGCACACTTTGGATATTAATGATAGGGAAAAAGAAAACCTGCATTATTTTAATGAGCCTTCACCAGCTAGAGAAGTGAGTTTAATTTATCATAAAAGTGAATTAAAAATGCAAATTATTGAAGCCCTACAAGATGTTATATCGGGCGTCGTGCGTGGTGCTATTGCTTTTCAAGATGTAAAAATTATAAGTCCGTTAGCCCAAAAACAAAAAAGGGTCACTATATAGCGACCCTTTTTTGTGGTTTTAAATAAATTAAACATTGATTTAGTTCTGGGTTTTGCTGTACAAGAGAAAGAATAAATAATTTAAGCTCTTCCAACTCATGAGGCAATAATCGTTGTACTGCCTTTTGTACTTCTTTGCAAAACAATGATGCATCAAAACTAACTTTTTTAAGTACAGTTTTGGTATAATCAAGCATTGCTCTTGCCATAGTTTTATTAAGGTTTAGGTTTGTGATAAAAGTAGATTTTTTTAATAAGCTCCTATTTTTAATTCAACTTTTAAATTTAGTAAAAAAAAATAAGTTTTTTTAAGTTTTAATTAAAATTAACGTTTTAATATTTTTAAAAAAGCTTGACTATATTCAAATCCAACAAAACCAGTTTGTAATGCTATTTAAAAAATTTAAGGCTTTTAGTAAGTAATTTAATCATTTTAGTAAGTAAATATTTTAAAGAATAGCACTAAACTTGTAATTTAGCAGCGTTAAGTTTCTCTAATTTATAAATTGCTAACATAACAGTATTGTCTCTCAACTTTCAATGTCTCTCACACAATGAATATTTTTAAATTATTTTCCATTTTCCTTATTGTCCTTTTTTTTAATAATACGTATTCGCAAACAGGTCCTGGTGGTATTGGAAGTGCTACCAATAATGAGTTATGGCTTATAGCTGAAAAAAATGTATTTACGGATGCTGGAACGCTTTCTGGAGCTGATGGCGATTTAATATTGCAATGGAATGACAATTCCGGTAATGCTAATAATGCTACAACAACAAGCTCAAGGAGACCAATACTAAACACTAATAATTTAAATGGGTATGCAACTTTAAACTTCGATGGTATTGACGATCGTATGCTTTCTAGTTTAACAAATGGAACAAGCTCACAATTAACCATATTTGTTGTTGCCAAATTCAACTCTTACATAAATGATAATGATGGTGTTATTCAAGGCTCTCCTTCTGGACAAGCCTTTACTGCAACTACAAATATGAAATCGGTTGGAATGTGGGTAAACAAAGCAAGTGGTAAACTATGGGGAAGAGGTGTTGAATCCAGTGGAAACCAAAGAAGTCTCCCACAGAGCACAACACTAACTCCAGGACAATGCTATATTATAACCCAAGACTTTGATGGGAGTACTATTGGACAATATGTAAACTCTACATTATCTTCTAACATATCATATAATAATACATTGCAAAGTTGGACTGATTTTGGGATAGGTGAACAAGGAGATAAAAATATGAATGGTAATATTGCAGAGGTTATTGTTTTTAAAGAGCACTTAAATCAAGCAAAACGTACAATTATTGAAAATTATCTAGCCGCAAAATATGGACAATCATTAGCAAGTAATGATTTTTACACCAGAGACAACCCTGGTAATGGTGATTTTGACCATCATGTAGCGGGTATTGGGCAAGCATCCGATGGCTCAAACCATACAGAATCAAAGGGTACTGGCATTGTAAGAATAAGCGATCCGTCTTCATTAGCCAATGGAAGCTTTTTATTTTGGGGTGAAGAAACTAAAAACCCTACTTATACTTTTTCCACAAATACCAGCAATTACACAGAACAGTTAAACTCCAAATGGCGTGTAAGCAAAACTGGAGGCCATATAGAAACCGTAACCGTATCTTTTGATATTAGCGGCATCAACTTAACTGACAAACAAAGTTGTTCGCCTTTACAGTTGATTGTTGACAACAATAACAATTTCTCATCACCAACTATTTACCCTTTAACTATTTCAGGCTCAACAGCTACAGCGACCGGAGTTTCTTTTAACAACAATAATTATTTTACACTCCGCTATATAGATCAAATTGTTTGGGATGGCTCAAATTTTCACAATGGTGTTGGCTCTGGAAATGCTCCAAACAGTACTAATTTATGTTTAAAATTAACTGTAAAATCTGGAGGAGCCGCAACCTTAACTTTTGATGCCCATGTAAGGGAAGTTGAAGTTGAAACTGGAGCCATTTTAAATGTTGCCGACGGCGTGTTATTGGAAACAGAAGACCGAGTTGTTATAAATGGCACTTTAGATTTGCTGGGTGAAGCACAACTTATACAAAACCATACGGGAACTACTGCTAACTCTGGCAGTGGAAGTTTTAGAATTAAGCAACAAGGCACTACCAATCTATATAATTATAATTACTGGAGTGCTCCCGTAAATAGAGATGGTTTTTGGAGAATTGGTTATTTAGAAGATGCTACTGGAACCGTGAATTTTACGAGTGCATTAAACCCTAACCCTTCAACATCACCAATTACCTTAAGCAGTAGGTGGCTTTATGGTTTTAAAGGTCCCATTGGAGATTATAATGCTTGGGAAAAACTATCTCCAACAGCTAATTTATCGCCAGGGGTTGGTTTTACAATGAAAGGTTCTGGAGCCTCGACCACCGAACAAGAATTTGTTTTTAGGGGCATCCCTAATGATGGAGATTATACAATTTCTGTTACCGAAAATACCGAATTTTTAATAGGAAACCCATACCCTTCTACTTTAGATGCCAATCAATTTATTACAGATAATTTATCAGTTATTGATGGCTCGTTATATTTTTGGGAATCGTTCGCAACCAATAATAGTCATTATTTAGCTAATTACGAGGGAGGTTATGCCACTTACAATTTAATGATGCCCTTACCTGCAGTTGCCGATGCCTCCGGATTAACAAGTGGCAATGGTACTTCATCAAAGCCCGCACCCACACAATATATAAATATGGGACAAGGCTTTTTTACAACCATTTTAAATTCAGGTTCTTTGGTGTTTAATAATGCCCAACGCGGTTTTGCCCGTGAATCTGCAAACGAAACCATTTATTTTAAAACCAGCACTAAAAACAAACAAACTATAAATGAAGACAACAGACCTAAAATTTGGTTTTCGTTTACTGAACCAAAAGGCTATACAAAAATAATTGGGCTTGGCTACGATGAAAAAACTACTAACGGCTATGATAGAGGCTACGATGCCAAATCGTATGACAGCTTTAAAAATGACCTATATTGGGTATTAAATAATGAACGCTTGGTAATTCAAGCGTTACCAGAAATACATATTGAAGACCAATTGCCCCTAGGTATTAAAGTTTCGGATGCTGGTCTATATAAATTTTCGATTAGCAACATGGAAAATGTTCCCGATGATTTAAACATTTATTTAGTTGACAATATCCAAAACAACTATTACAACTTGAGAGATGGCGATGTGCAACTATTCTTAAATTCCGGAACAAAAAGCAATCAGTTTTCAATGGCGTTCAAAAATGAAAATTCATTAGGAACTATTTCCTTTGAACATAAAAACTTTTTCACATCATACAATAACAACAATAAAATATTGGCATTACACACAGAAGAATCTTTAGAAAATGTTCAAAGTCTAAAAATTTTCAACCTGGTTGGTCAAGAAGTTTTATCCATACATGCCCCTCAATCTTATTTAATTAATCTATCTCAACTTAACGATGGTGTTTATGTTCTTAAAGCTATTTCTAAAACTATAGAAAATGCCAAAAGCATTAAATTTGTTAAGTATTAGATAATATAAGTGTGTTTTTAATGAGGCTGTCTAAAAAGTCTAGTTCTATGTCATCCTATGTTTGCAAAAGGAAGTTCTTTTAATATTTTATAAATTTATTTCAACAGAAGAAAGAGAAAGATAAAAGCTAAATCTTGTCATTGGTCAATTAAGACTGTTCAATATGCTAGTTCCTTTCTCTCTCTGCTTTTGAACTTGGACAGTTCATTGGTCATAAAGACCGTATTTAGGATTGATAAGTCTCAAGCAGATTTCTTCCGTTTACTTTAATTTCCTTAAAAGCAAATGTATGAAAAAAAGCAAAAATTATGTTGGAATTGATATTTCAAAATTAACTTTTGATGTTGCTATTTGTAATTCTGAAAGCAAGTATAAGTATTTTAAATTTGCTAATAATCATGAAGGTTTTATTTTGTTTTCAGAACTTTTAAATGCATCAGAATCTATTTGCATAATGGAAGCTAGCGGTCCATACTATCTAAAGTTAGCTACTTTTTTATCAGAGAGTGGGATTGGTGTTTGTGTTGTAAATCCATTGATAGTCAGGAGGTTTTCTCAAATGCGAATGAGTCGGGCAAAAACAGATAGAAAAGATGCTATGCTAATTGCAGAATATGGAAAAACCGAACGACCAAATCTCTGGCAACCAGAAGCAGATTATGTTTTAGAGCTTAAGCAAATGCAGGCATATCTAGAACAATTGAATAAAAATAGAACAGGATATATAGTTCAAAGAGAAGCTTTTAATCAAAACCCTATAAAAAGTAAAACCCTTGAAAAAAGTATTAATTCTGTTTTAGAAACAATAGAACAAGAGATTAAACAAATTGAAAAAAGAATGGAGTTAATAATAAAAACCCATCATCAAGAAATGTTTAATCAACTAAAAAGCATTCCAGGAATGGGAGCTAAAACATCTTTGTTTTTGATTGTAATATCAGGAGGATTTAGCAAGTTTAAGAATCATAAACAACTTGCTTCTTATGTTGGAATATCACCAAGAATATTTGAATCTGGAACAAGTGTAAAGGGTAGATCGAAAATTTGTAAAATGGGAATGAGTAAAATAAGAGCTATGCTGTATGTTTGTGCATGGTCAGCAAAAAAATGTAACAAAACCTGTAAAGAATTATATGACAGGTTAGTAGAAAAAGGGAAATCAAAAAAGCTTGCATTAATTGCAGTTGTAAACAAACTATTAAAACAAGCTTTTGCTATTGCAACAAAAAAAGAATATTATTCAGTAAAAATTAACTAAAATAAATTTGGAAATAAACACAGTTCATATTGAGCACTTCGACAAG
>LLBZ010039110.1_pt1 | contig 19886 bp, 20 predicted proteins | sample 1489421 | NCBI WGS metagenome assembly LLBZ01 (sample SAMN04092657, study PRJNA295927) | soil metagenome | biome: Soil prokaryotic community; feature: Bulk soil; isolation source: soil from tomato rhizosphere | host: tomato cultivar Moneymaker | place: South Korea | collected 2011-11-01 | reverse complement strand
GGCCCTCGGGTCAGGCCCGAGGGCGGCCCGGTGGTTGGCGATGCTTTCTAGCTACGAGGACAGTTGGAACCGCTCGAATCGGCCCAGCTCCGCATCAATGGCCGCTTTCAGCTCCGCGTCGGCATCCTCCAGCCAGGTCCATTTCTGCACCAGCAGCTTGCCGGCCTGCCGGTCGGTCTTCAGATCCACGGCGGCGACGACGCGGTCATCGACCAGCACCGGCAGGGCGAAATAGCCATATTGCCGCTTGGCGGCGGGCACATAGGCTTCAAAAATGTGGTCGTAGCCGAACAGCAATTTGAGACGCTTGCGCTGGATGATCAGCGGGTCGAAGGGCGAGAGGATATGGACCCGATTGGCGGGCGCCGGCGCCACGGTTTCAAGCGCCTCCCGCGTGGTCCAGTGCGGCAGTTTTTCGGCGCCCTCGATGGTGACGGGGACGAGCTGGCGGCGCTTGACGCGCGCCTCGATCAATTCCCGCACCGCCTTCTTGGCCGGGGCGTTGAGATGGCAGATGGAATCCAGACTCACCACCCCCTGGCTGCGCAGCGCCCGGTCGAGCAGATAGGCCGTGACCTGCTTTTCGCTGGCCGGGCGGGGGCTCTTCTCCCAGCCGAAATGGCGGCCGATCAGGTCATAGGTCTTGACCATGCCCTCCCGCGCCGCGACAGCCACGAGGCCCTGATAGAACATCAGCTGCAGCACCCGCTTGGACGGCTTGCGGCTGGCCCAGGGATGGTCCTTCTCGACAAGCTCGTCGTCGTCGATGTCGCGGATCGAGAGCGCGCCCTCCTTCCGGACCCGCGCCACGATGCGCCTCAGCTCCTCCGGCGAGACCGAGCCGAACCACTTCACCGGGTTTTCCCGATGCCGCTGCATGTCGGCCATGAAGAAGCGGAAGTCCCGCGTCGGCACGAAGGAGAGCGCGTGCGTCCAGTATTCGAAGACGCTTTTGGCGGCGCTCTGTGCGTTGTGGAGATCCTCGCGCGAATAAGCCGGGATGCGCGAGAAGAGGATGTGGTGGTGGCAGCGCTCGATGACGTTGATCGTATCGATCTGCAAAAGGTGCATCTGGCGGATGGTCGAGCGAACGGCTTTTTTGGTGGCGCGCGGCTGTGGGCGATCGTGCAGCCCCTGTGCGGCGATCATCAGTCCGCGCACGGCATCCAGCGAAAGAGCTTTCATTGGGACTCCTTTATGGATAAAGGTATGCTGATTATATAATGCCCCCGGTCACCGATTGCGCTTTTTTACTCTGAGAAGCTCCATGCCCTGGCACCGCCCGCGGGGGCAAGGACGGGTGTCTGACTGTCACTCTTGCTTTGAACCTTGCCTGTCCATATCTGGGGGTATTTTTCATCAACGGGAAGAACGAGAGAAAAACGGGAGGAAAACGAGAGAAGAACAGGAGAAGATTTCAGTCAGAATCACACGTTTTAGACACTTTTGACCCCCATATATGGGGGATGCCCTCTGGGATGAAGTGACAGTCACCTGGATCAGGTTCATTAAAGCGTACACCTCGGACCAGCGCTGGCCCGAAAGCCGCCTGGGGAAATGGACAGGAAATGTTGCTGGAGCAGGCAGTGGCAAAGGTATTAGAGGAAGATTGATCGACAAACGCCACCCGTAAATAAGTCCCCTGCCGGATCCTTTTCTGCCGCTTGCTAAATCAGCCTCTGAGAATCATCTTGACAAATATACTTCGCTTGAATACACTTAATAAATGACCGGTTGGTCAGTTATTAAGTGTAGAGTGAGATATCCATGTCCCCTCGTCCCAACGTCAGCGACCAGCGCAAAGCTCAGATCTTGAACGCTGCCGAGTCCATCTTCACGAAAAAAGGTTTTTATGAAGCGCGCATGGACGATATTGCTGAAGAAACAGGTTTGAGCAAGGGCGCGGTATACCTGTATTTCAAAAGCAAAAACGATCTTATTATTGCCATCCTGGACCGTATCTTTCAGAATGAGTTTAAGCAACTGGAAAATCTAGGGCAGGAGGAACCAAGTGCCTCGAAAGCCATTTGGAAATTGACTGATACCATAGCAAATGACATTGTAAGATTGCTTCGACTGATCCCGATCATTTATGGCTTTCTCGCCCTGGCTTTTCGCAATAAGTATGTGCAGCGCGCGCTAAAGCAATACATCGATCGCTATTTGAATATCCTGATCCCAATGATCCAGCGCGGCATTGATTCGGGCGAATTCCGACAAGTGGACCCGCGGGAAGTGGCGATTGCCGCAGGCGCGATCATTGAAGGAACGATCTTGCTCTGGGCGTACGACAAGACAGTGGTAGATCCTGAGCGACACATCCGCTCTGGGATGAAACTGTTGTTGGAAGGAGTGCAGGCGCGTTCCTGACCAATGAGTCTCTTTTTTTATATTAATAACTGACTCGCTGGTCAGTAATGAATGTCGGAAAAATGTCAGGACCGTCACAGCATGCAATATTTCTATCAGATGTTCTCTGCTCAGTTCTCGATTTATTTCGACACCGGAGGTTCACCCATGAGTAAATCCATTGTTGATGTCCCACCTGGCAAAGCACTGCGACTGGGATTGCGGCTGCCCATTTGGTTATATCGATGGCATCTGGGCTGGTTGTTGGGAGAGCGTTTCTTGTTGTTGACTCACATTGGGCGGAACAGCAGGATGCCACGTCAGGCTGTCATCGAGGTCGTTGCGCATGACAGGGATACGGATATGTACTATGTAGTTTCCGGTTGGGGCGCAAAGTCGGATTGGTATCAGAATGTCCGCAAAACTCCATCGGTTATTGTCCAGGTAGCTGGGCGAAAGTTTCGGGCCGATGCGGAGTTCATCCCTGTTGAGAAAGCGATGCGTATTCTGGAGACTTATGCCCGGGAACATCCTGTGGCATTCCGTGAGCTAAGCGGTTTGTTCCTTGGTGAGCGCATGAAAGCTGGCAGTGATGCATCGCGCCAGCTCGCAGAGAGGATGCCTATGGTGGCCTTTCGCCCAAAATAGTCAGAATAAGAAAATCAAATGTACAGTTTATTGCGTAGAACCATTGGAGTACCCCTTATGAATGTGAAAGACGGACGAAGTCCCTTCTCCATATACACTGAAGAAGGGGAGCATGCCGTGGACTGGCATTCTGAGTGACGCCCAGGAGCGTGGGTGTGCGGATGATTTCGACCAGCTGATCATCGCTCATGGTAACTGTATTAAGAAAGCTGCGAAGTCGTTCGTAGAACGGGCATTTGGTTGGCTGCTGCACTGACGATAACATTTTAGGAGTTTGGTATGTCGAAAAAATTTCTTTTGTTCGCGCCGGCGGCCTTCAATCTCGCTGAGACCACTCGCATGATCGAAATCGCCAAAGGCATTCGCCGGCATAGTTCTGCAAGTCGGGCTTTTGATATTCAATTCATATCAGATGGCGGCGACCTGGAGAAATTGATCGCAGAAGAAGGCTTTCCGCTTCACAGAATGGAGCCGCGTCTTACTCCAGAAAAAATCGAATATCTCTACAAAGTGGACAGGGGCGAGACATTCGCCCCGGCCTTTTCCCGGAAGGAGATGATTGTACGGATAGAAAATGAAACGGAATATCTCAGACCACGGCCACCTGCCGCCGTGATCACAGGCTCATACGTGACGATCCCTGTTACGTGCAGAAGATTGAATATTCCGCTTGTCTGGGTGATCCAATCCACTTGGTTGGAGGATTTTTTTACTACAGGGGCCGGAATGACGGATGGCATAAAGTTCCGGCCCTTCAAGATCATCGCGGATTGGATGATTTTGTTATTTATCGATTTCTGGATACGAAACGGTTTCTTGAACAGCTTAAATCAGGCAGCCAGACATTTTGGGGTCGAGGGCTATAAATCTATCTTTGATTATTGGCGAGGTGACATTACCCTCGTGGCCGAACCCGCCGGATTCTCAGGGGCCCGGCTCCCTCCGAACCATTACTTTACAGGACCACTCATCGCTCGGCAGAATTTCTCTATCCCGGAAGCTGTCCGGAATATTCCACATGATCAACCGCTTATCTATTTTGCTATGGGAAGTTCAGGGACTCCGGAGATTGTGGCAAAGATCGTCGAAAGCTTCGAGGGAAAACCTTACCGCGTCATCGCTCCTGTCAAATTCCAGCTCGATAAAGTTCCCGGTGTGAAAATCCCTTCCAATGTCACGGTCACGGATTGGCTGCCTGCGTACGAAGTCAACCGCTTAGCGGATCTTTCCGTGATCCATGGGGGCGTTGGGACCGTGATGACGGCCGCCTATGCGGGCAAGCCTGTAGTCGGTGTGGGCATGCAGCCTGAGCAGGATGCGAACATTGCCTGTCTTGTCCGTAAAGGCTTTGCCATTCGAGTACCGAAATCCAAAGACCCATCGCGCAAGATACAGGCAGCGATCGAACGCTTATTGAATGATGACGATGCTCGGCGTAAGGCCCAGGCATTTGCAGAGATCATGACCAAATGGGATGGTCCCAAAATGGCAGCCGATCTGCTGTACGAGCAATTCGGAAACTCGTAGTGCTCATCCCTCACTGTCTAGCCTTTGCAATATGTCTTCCATCTGATGAATCTCTTCCTGCTGGCTTTGGACAATGGAATCACATAGCGCCTGGATTTCCGGGTCCCGGATGGAGGAGCGCTCACACATCAAGATCGCGCCGGAGTGATGCGGAATCATCGATCTCAGAAACTGCTTATCTCCAATGGCAGTCTGCTGTCGAATGAAGAAGAAAAAACCAATGAGTGCAATGACGCTAACGGCAAGGATCGCTGCGTTGAGCTGCTTGTTCGGATACATGGACCTCATTATGAGAAGCCCAGAAATCACCATTGGGGCAGTCATAACACCTGCCATATAGAACTGGTTGAAACTGTTGTACACGTCGCTCATGGTGTTGACCATTGAATACATCAGGATGTACATGGAAATGAAAGAAAGCAAAGCCATGATAAGCAATTTCCGATAGTTATCTCCCTTCATGTTTGTCATCCCTCATGATTCTTATCCATCTGTTAGCCTCCGTTTCTGGATCTGACACTTTATCCGAATTTAAAGTCTAAAGACCATTCCAGTATTGAACAAGTAGGTATCTGCCTGAACCTTGTCAGGGGACTACCCCATCGTTCAATAAGCCATTTGGAGCAGTATTGAGTAGGCGATTTTGCCTGTATCGGCAGATATTTTATGTTTACCGGGGTCTTGCACAAATCTATTCCATAAACAGTTCCATGGTTATTACAGGATCACGTTTGCCAGAATTCAGGCTGCTTCTTGTATGATCGCCATCAAACGGGTATACGATTTCCTTTTTCGAGGTGCGGCCCCGCTCAGCATTTGTCCTATAATGTGGCTCGCCGTTTGTATTCGATAGAAGTTTTGGCGGCTTGGACAGATGCTATGCAAAATAATCCGATCAATGAAACCTCTTCTAAACCCCCTGTTTCCAGCCCTGAGGTGCTTTCTGAAATTGAGGAAGATATCTTAATCCGGAAGCAAAGGCGGCGCATGTTCCCGCGCGCGGCCCTGGTAGGCCTCTGCGCTGGCCTGGTTGCAGCGCTTTTCCGGGCTGTTCTCGCAGCAGCTGACACGTTACGAAGCGACCTGATCACCTGGTCACAGGGTTTTCCACTCTGGGGATGGATTTTTCCCATCCTGTTAGGCATAGTGGGGGCAGTACTGTCCGTTCTGCTTGTACAGCGCTTCGCAAAAGAAACAAGTGGAAGTGGCATCCCTCATCTGGAGGCAGTCCTGCACCGTTTAAGAACGCTGAATTGGAAGCGTGTTTTACCGATCAAATTTGTGGCTGGCGCGCTGGCTATTGGTGGCGGGCTAGCTTTGGGACGTGAAGGTCCGACCGTTCAGATGGGCGGATCCGTGGGCGCGGCCATCTCTGACTGGCTGAAGTCACGGCCCAAAGAACGGCGAACCTTGATCGCGGCAGGCGCCGGTGCCGGCCTGGCAGCCGCATTCAATGCGCCCTTATCCGGCGTGATATTTGTTTTGGAAGAGATCCAGCGCGATTTCCATCCATTTGTTTTTGGAGCGGCCTTCCTTGCCGCGGCAATTGCAGATATTGTGGCACGTTTTCTCTCGGGCGCGTTTCCCGTGTTTGCCATTCCAAATTATCCGACTCCTCCGACGAGTTCACTTCCTTTTTTTGCTTTGCTTGGGATCTTCGCGGGCCTGTTTGGCGTTGCCTTTAATCGATCCCTGCTTGGCGCATTGAATTTGTTTAGTCGTTTGCCTGGCAGAGCAAAACTTGGCATAGCCGCGGCTGTTGGTGCAACTGCCGGTGCGATAAGCTGGTTTTCCCCAATGGCCGTTGGAGGTGGGCACGCCCTCACCGAACTGGTTTTAGCAGGTGGATTTGTGCTTGCGGCAATTCCACTTCTATTTGTCGTTCGCTTTTTGCTGACAGTCTCCAGTTACGCAACGGGTGCAGCAGGCGGCATCTTTGCTCCCTTATTAGTGCTTGGCGCGCTGCTGGGACTTGCACTTGGCCAACTTGTTCATGCCGTTGCACCGGCCGTTGTACCGGAACCGGCAGTCTTTGCAGTGGTGGGCATGGCTGCCTACTTTACTGCGATCGTACGAGCGCCGCTAACAGGGATCGTTCTGATCGTGGAAATGACAGGCAATTATCAGCAAATGTTGCCCCTGCTGGTGAGCTGCTTTTGTGCTTATGCGGTCGCAGAGTACATGAAAGAATTGCCGATCTACGAGGCACTGCTGGAGCGCGACCTGGTTCGGGATGGTACGCATGTCAGCCTGAAAGAACCCATGGTGATTGACTTGACAGTCGAGAAGGGCGCGCCTTTTGCCGGGCGGGAGGTACGCATGCTGGGGCTTCCAGCCGGATGCGTTCTCATCCGCTGTGCTGCGGGCGGTCGTGAATTTGTCCCGACAGCAGTAACTCGTCTTGAAGCCCACATGCGAATCACCGTTGTCATTGCCCCGCAAGCTGCCGAGGCTCTCACTATCCTCCGCCGCGGTTGCAAAAGCGAAAGTTGAATGGGTGCACGAGGGGCGTACAAGAATGTGCGCCAGTAGATTGTTGGAACTCAACCAGCTCATCCAGCCTGTGAAGCATATCGGCAGGGGATCCACAAAAGAAATCGGCTGTTGTTTGACTCCCTGCCTGAGAAGATTGCCGGACCTTCGCCGCGACTCCTGCTTCTCTGCGATTGCTGCGACCCGTTCCACGACCTGTCGATCGGTTTCGGCTGTAGCACCGTACTTGTCTTTCGCGATCTGATCGGTTTCAGAACGCAGTGTGCTTTCCGACGACCAATCACGTGTCCAGCTTCCAGCGAGGATTTCTCACTCTTCCCAATCGAGTAGACGTTGGCTGGTATCGAAGAAATTAATCCCCAGCCGGGCGGCTGTTCTCCTCGCGTACCCACTTGTGCACCTAATGGCTCGCGGGGCAGATTTCACCCGCCAGCGGGAAGTGGTCGAAGCCTTCCTTGCTGCCTCACGGGATGGTTACTTTGAGGCGCTTCTCGCTGTGCTTGACCCCGGATGTTGTCGTTCGGGCCGACCGCGCTGCTGTGCCGCCTGGGACATCTCTGGAGCTCCGCGCTGCGGAAACTGTGGCCAGGCCAGCGTTCACCGTGTCGCGCCGCGCTCGGTTCGCTCAACCCGCACTCGTGAACGGAACTGCAGGGTCGTCGACGCCCCGCGTGGACGTTTACCCCTGGCAATGGCCTTTAAGGTCACGGATGGGAAGATTGTCGAAATCGATGTGATTGCTAACCCGCAACGCCTCCGCCAGCTCGACCTGGCGGCCCTCTACGACTGATGCTATCAGTAGATCACGAAAACAAGAAATTGGGAGATGGTAGGTATTTATTCTTGCTGGCGAGGAGAAGGAGAGCCTGTTAATTTTTCTCCAAGAATAATAATCACGATCACTGCACAGTTGATCAGACCAGTCACCAGGGGATCGTAATGAGAACTGACATTGGGAAATAGCGACCAGCTAACATTGTCCGCGGTGTGGTAGAGGATCGCAGCGAACACACTTTTCCCTGCTTTGATATAGATCCACAAGATGATCATACGCATAGCGATTGTCTTAACGGATTGCCAGATCACCCACTCCATAGCAGACCCCGTTTGGATAAAGGCAATGCTGTGCCAGAGGGCCCAGATGATTCCTAACAGGAAGCCAGATCCCAAAACTCCCCAGCGATTTTGCATAGGCTCCGTGGCGTATCCAGTCCAGCCCAGCTCCTCACCTGCTCCTGTAATCAGATACAACACAGTAAAGACGGGTAACCAAAAAACTGGAAATTGAATCGGGTCAGGCAGCGGCCGTTTCGTTAACCACATGACGACAAAAGAAAGTAAATACATGAAAGGCGCCAGGAAAACGATAGCCAAATACCAGACTCTGTTGCTTATTTTTCTGTAATCCCAGGCCTTCTGGACAAGCTCTTTAATGCCCTTTGAACCGTGTCGCCGAAAGGAAAGGATGGCGGCTGCCATCACCGGCACAAATGCCGTGAGTGCACTAACTGGAAGATTAACGGGAAGAGGCAGCTTGGCACCGCCCACCAGCCAAATCGGCACGGAAAGCAGGAAGACCAATAATAGGAAGTCTTTTACAGAATTTTCCTTTTGCAAAGAGTTGCCATCCATAATCTTATGAATCCGCATGTGATTCAAGATGACTCAGGTTATCCTCATCTTTCCTGGCACGCCCGCTTTCCCGTGCCGGAGTACCCGCAAGTGTCACAGCCAGGGCTGCTGTCTTGTCTTATGGAGTGTAGGTGATCTCAATCAAGGAGTTGATCATGCGAGTATTGGTAGCAGGAGCGACAGGAGCGATTGGAAAGCAGCTGGTGCCGCGGCTGGTTGCCGCGGGTCATGATGTTCATGGAATGACGCGCGGCGAGTCAAAGCAGATGATGCTCTACGAGATGGGCACCGTGCCGGTGGTCGCGGACGCGCTGGATCCCGATCAGGTCGCGCAGGTAGTGGGGAGGGCAAGTCCGCATCGCGCGCGTTCCGGGTATAACGTGGCGTCCTGTGGAGGTCAATGGCGACCCGGGAGCACCCTTTCTCGATGAACAGCAGCAGCTGCTCGGCGTGTGCGCGCTCGATATCTCCGGCGATCAGATCACAGTCATCCGCGCAATTGTCAACTCCGACAAACTGACGCACCTCGGTCCGGTCGGGGACCTTGGATCGCTGCTGAATTCGGCGAGATGAACTCCGGCCGACCTGGGGGATAGTGGCGATCCTCCTCCCGTCATCGTCCGTCAACGAGTTCTCATTGGAAACGGCGGCAGTTTCTTTGCCGATGGTGAGAATGGCCTGGCGAGCTTAATTGCCCTTGACTCTAATTATTATACAAGGTAAAATATTTTACATAATAAATAATTTTACCGAGTCAAAAATTAGGAGCAGAACAGGCATGGCGAATCGCAGAGAACGAAAGAAAGAAGAAACAAGAGGCAGTATCCTCAACAATGCCATCGCCCTTTTCAGGGCAAAGGGTTATTACAAAACCTCCATGGATGAAATCGCCGAAAAGGTCGATGTGTCCAAGCCCACGTTATACAATTATTTTCCGGATAAGGGGTCCATCCTGATCGCCTATTTCCAGTCAGTGTTCTCGGATTACGGCAAAGAGATCGAAGCCAGCTTCCAGAGCAACCAGGGGATTCGAGCTAAGCTAGAACACTTGCTGGATTTCAAGAACCAGACACTGGGAGACGATATCGAGCTAACTGCTAACTATTTGAAATACAGGCTGCAAACGATTTTTGAAAAAGATCTTTTCGACAATCCCGATCGAAGTGGACTGGAAAACGTAATCCTGAAAATCATGATTGAAGCACAACAAAGTGGGCAACTTAGAAGCGATATCCCTCCGCTGGTGATGACCCGGACGTTTTTGTTATTGACTGTAAGTTACTTTCTTTCCGGTATTTACATCGAGGACCCGCTCGAGAGAAAAAACTTAAAGGATCAATTGCTTCGACTATTTCTTGACGGCGCGCAAGCAGGATAATTTAGGAGTATTGACATGAAAAAGGACTATATCCTTTCCTTCCATGAGATCGATCAGAAAGATCTGGCGCTGGTGGGCGGGAAAGGCGCCAACCTTGGTGAAATGACGAAGGCGGGTTTCCCGGTTCCCGGTGGATTTTGTGTCACAACGGAGAGCTACAAGGAGTTCATTAACCACAATCATCTCGCAGAATTCATCACGGAGATGATCAGGGATGCTAACCCTGACAACATCCATGAAATTGGCGCCAAACTCAGAGAGAGAATCAAACAGTCAGAAATACCCGGCGAGGTTAAGCAGGAAATCATAAACGCGATCCGTCAGCCTGACATTTACTATGCCGTAAGGTCCAGTGCCACTGCAGAGGACTTACCTTTTGCCTCCTTTGCCGGTCAGCAGGACACCTATCTCAATATCAGGGGCGAAACATCTCTCCTCGACGCGGTCCGGGACTGCTGGGCCTCGTTATTTACAGATCGTGCAATCCCTTACCGGATCCAAAACAATATCGATCACGACAAAGTTCAGATGTCAGTCGTGATCCAGGAGATGGTCTTCCCCGAGGTATCCGGGATCCTGTTTACCGCGGACCCGGTGTCCGGTCATCGAGGCATTGTTTCCATCGATGCGAGTTATGGCCTGGGAGAAGCTCTGGTTGCAGGGCTCGTATCACCAGACATTTATAAATTTGAGAAGAGCATGGGGCAAATCGTGAGCAAGACAGTGGCCGAGAACAAACTGGCAATCATGCCTTTGGAGGGTGGGGGCACGACAAAGGTCGCAATCACCGGCGCAGAGTCTACTCGTCAGGTGCTGGACGACGCTCAAATCAAAAGCCTGGCTGAACTTGGTATCGCAATCGAAAAACATTATGGCCATCCGCAGGATATTGAGTGGTGCCTCGAGAAGGGTCAGTTCTACATCGTTCAAAGCCGTGCTATTACTTCGTTGTTTCCTTTACCAGAGCCAGTCCCTCCAGATGATGCGTTGCATGTCTATGTTTCCTTTAATCACTTCCAAGTGATGACGGACCCGATTTCGCCGCTGGGAATTGACATGCTTCGAATGATTGCATCTTTTGATCCAGGGGCTCGCAGCCTCGAAGAATACCGACATATGAAATCTGCGGCAGGCCGGATCTATATTGATCTAAGCGCACTTTTAAAGAAGAAAGCATTCAGAAAGGGCTTTCCAGAATTCCTGAAAAACGCCGACGCCTTAATGTCCGCGGCATTAATTGAGCTGGTCAACCGCCCCGACTTCGATCGCCGCATCAACCAGAATCCAGGGCAAGCCTCAGCATTCGGGAGATTCATTAGCCCTATTCTCATCAATACAATTAAAAACGTGTTTTACCGGAAACCGGAAGGCGTTATCGAATTCATGAATAGTTATATCGAAACGCGGATCAAACGAGCAGAGGAGGAGGTCAGGCAGGCAAGACCGGGCATTGAAAGGCTGGAGGCTATTTATCACGCTGCAAGCTTTACGCAAGACTTCGCAAACCTACTTCCCAGGCTGGCCCCTGGATTCATTGGCTTCAAAGGGCTGGAAGCATTGGAGCAAAAGTGGCTCGGGACCCGCAACCATGCTGATCTCATTGTCAAAGGGCTGGAAGGGAACATCACCACGGAAATGGGACTCCTCACCGGCGACCTGGCCGATCTGGTCAGGCAGTCCCCGGCTTTAGTGCAGGAATTTGAGAACGAGGATTACCATACTCTATGCACCAGAATTAACCGGCTCGATGGACGTGAAGAATTTAAGCAAAAATTCAACTCATTTCTGAGCCTCTATGATATGCGTGCAGCCGGGGAAATCGATATGGCCAAGGATAGGTGGATCGAAAACCCTGAGCCCTTGGCAAAGTCCATTATGGCGATTGTGAAGACGGGGACAGAGGGGATTCACCGCAAAGAGTACCAGGAAACCATCGAACGAGCGAAACAAGCAGCTTCCGAATTGATCCGCGAAGTAGAAAACAAACAGGGAAAACTAAAGGGCAAGGTGATCCGAAGACTCATCGCTGTTTTGCGGAACTACTTGCCTGCCCGGGAGCATCCAAAATACTTGATCATGAAGCTGATCTTGATCTTCAAAAAGGCCCTGCTCGAGGAAGCCAGGCTACTTGTGCAGCAAGGCCATCTTGCCCAGGAGAAGGATATATTTTATGTAAGCTTCTGGGAGTTATACAAAGCCATACAGGATGACCAGAGTCTCATCAAGCTGGTTGAGCAACGGAAAGAAGACTATCGGCGCTTCCGAAAGCTCAGCGCTCCGCGGGTGCTCACCAGCGAAGGCGAAGAAATCAAAGCCGGTTATCAGAGGCAGAACCTGCCCGCGTCGGCATTGGTCGGTATGCCAGTCTCGAGTGGCGTGATCGAGGGAATCGCCAACGTCATCACCGATCCGGCGAAGGCTTCGCTAAGCAAAGGAGAGATCCTGGTCGCGCCTTTTACCGATCCGGGTTGGACGCCGCTCTTCATCAACGCGGCGGGATTGGTGATGGAAATCGGTGGCCTGCTCACCCATGGAACTGTGGTTGCCAGGGAATATGGGATTCCGGCGGTGGTCGGCATTACAGACGCAACCAAGAAGATCAAGACGGGCCAGAAAATCCGTGTGGATGGGAATGCGGGCTTTGTGCTGGTCATCGAAGAATAGTGGGTGATTCCTTGATCGGATATGCAGGTATCTTACTGGGGATGTTCTCGATCGGCGTAATGCAACTGGTCCTGGCTACTGCGCTACCGTTCATTGTGGCAGAAATCGGGGGCGGCGACTTATACAGCTGGGCTTTCTCCAGTTATATGCTGGCGTCATTAGCCGCCATCCCTTTATTTTCGAAACTGGCCGACATCTACGGCAAAAGAAGATTCTATCTTTTAGGCATGGGCGTATTTGCTATCGGGAGCTTATACGGAGGCTTTGCTCCCAGTATGATCCATCTCATCGCTTCAAGAGTAGTTCAGGGACTGGGAGCTGGCATTATTATGCCCGTAGCCCTGGCGATGATTACGGATATGTTTCCAGCAGAAAAACGAGGAAGCATGATCGGTATATTTGGCTTTGTTCAACTTTCGGCAAACCTCCTCAGCCCTCCTTTGGGCAGCTTCATGACCAGGAGCTTAGGATGGCCTTGGATTTTCTTTCTCAATGTGGGCCTGGTCGTACTTTCGAGTTTCTTGCTTTTGCTTAACGGCAAACAGGAAGAAAGCAAGTCGTTCATAAAACCACTTGAGATCGATATTGCCGGTGGCGTGATTTTTGGAGGGTTCTGTGTACTGACCGTAGGCTTCGCCAACGTTCTCGGCAAACAGATGCAAGGGGATTTTAGTGGATTGTGGTTTCTGCTCGCAATTGTCATGACCGCCGCCACTCTCGTTGTGATCGAAAGCAGGCATCAAAACCCGATCATTAAGATTGAATTTTTCAAAACCAAGATCATCAGAAGCTCTATTATTAGCTCCATCCTGGCCGGCGCGATCATGTATGGCCTTGTGACCATCCTCCCCTTGTATGGGATCATTCTCCATCGACAGGGTTTCCAATTTGATGAGAGCAAAATCCTGCTCCTTTTTATGATCGGGATCACAATCGGGTTGTTGACGAGCAGCAGACTGGTAGGCAAGGCCAGGTCGGTCCATTATCCAAAGCTTCTCTGGGGATTGATGTCGGCAAGTGCTCTGCTGATGGTGTATTCGATCAATATTCAAAATCTAATGACATTTAATGTATTGAATATCTTGATTGGAGTAGGGACAGGAGGGGTAATGGCAACATTCCTGATTAATTCACAGAACGCCATTAGCAGCGAAGATCGAACCACACTTAGCGGACTGATTCAATTGGGAAGGTATTTTGGAGCATCCCTGGGCGTTACATTACTTGCAGGCATGCTACCTGAGGTCACGCAGATCAGTGGGATCGGACAGTTTGTCGGCGCGTTTGGATTGTTGGCCGCTCTGTGCGCAGCTGGTCTGGTAAATGAAATCATGTAAGTTGAAGTAAGCTTTTATCGGCCGTCGAATGTACCTTCAATTCCCGCTTGCAACTAGCACTTCAACTTGCCTTAAAAACACACTCCCCGGCATTGATAGCAGGGGAGTGTGGCATGATCAGATATGAGGGAGAAGTCGAATATATGAAACGTGTATTCCTCAATATACAGGACTGGATCTTTGTTTTTGGCGTTTCAGCTTATCTCTGGGGCTATGCTGTGGTATGTAGTGAGGTAGGGCGAAACTTATACCCGTATACGATCAGGCCGCGTTCATCCCCATCGTTCCTCATCTTGCGGGTAACCATCTCGACGGGCATGCCGATCTGAACCGCATCGTTGTCCACATCGGTGAGTTGCGCGGTGATCATGGGGCCCTCATCCAGCTTCACCAGCGCAACCGTATAAGGTGCCGTGCTATCGTATCCGGTGGGGGCTTCGTAGATGGTGGTGAAGGAATAAACCTCACCCTTGCCGCTGAAGGTATATACATCCTTGGCTTCATCGCCACAGTTGGGGCAAACATCACGCGGGGGGAAAATCTTGTAATCGCAATGGGGGCAGACTTCGCCCACCAGCCCATAGCGTTGTTTCTTCAGTCTCCAGTGTCTTGGAATTTCCATTCGTTCGTTCCTTTCTTCACGGATAATTCTAACCGAGGAAACTCTCAAAGACTCTCAGGCTTTTCTCCTTTCACGTCTGTAAACCATTGACCTAGTCTTTTTGGATCAGAAAATGAAGAAGAATTAATCCTAATCCAAGGAACAGCGGAACGAAGCCTCCCAGCATCCACGGTCCGAGGTGGAGCGGATAGTCAGAGCCGCCGGAAAAGCCAATCGGATAAAGACCTACAGACAGGGCGAGTCCCAACGCGGTAATCAGGATCCCCCAACGCAGCAGTCCTCCCCCGGGCCTGGTTTCGGGACGCGGCAATCCTTTTTCTGCAAGAGTGATCGTTTCCTTGTAATTCATGTAGCGCAGAAAGGCTAAAAAACCGAAGATGATGGCGAGTGAGCCGGTGATGGCAAAACAGGGAATCAGATCACTCATGCTATTTCCTTTCCCGCCGATGATAGCATAGAAAAATCGACCCTCACGTCATGTGAGGGTCAGTTTTGCTGGTTTACCGGCTTGCGTGGATCGTCACACTTCCACTGTTGGTTTGGGCGATAAATTCATCGCCTCCGCCGTTGATGCTTCCCACAATCTGATCACTATCGGAGTTGGGCGATTCATTCAGTGTAACTGTGATGGGCAGGTCTGAATTAATACTGCCGAAGTCCGTCGAGAGGTCCACATCGAGCTTCGAATCCGCGGGCAGGGTCAGGTCGATCTCACCGAAATCAGAGCTGACCATGTGAGGTCCTTCGCCTAAGGACCCGCTGAATTCTACGCTGCCGCTGTTCGTCTTGAGGTCGAGGGTGACATCTTCGGCGCGCTCGATTGTGATCCCGCCGAAGTCGGTGTAGGCTTTGAGCTTCCCTTCAGCGCCTCTGACGACGATCGAGCCGCTATTGGTGTGCAGGTCATAGGCGGAGGCGAGAGCCTGGTCCAGCTCGATCTCGCCGAAGTCATCCTCAACTCTAATTTCCTGCTTCATTTTTAGCTTCACCAGGGATACCCTGCCACTGCTCGTCTCTATGCTGAGGGAGTTTCCGGAGCCATTCTCAAAGGATGTGTTGCCGAAGTCTGTCCGGGTCGTAATCTCACCCGTCGCGCGGACGTCCTCCAGGGTGATGCTGCCGCTGTTCGAATCCAGGATGACGTTCCTCCCGCTTGCATTGCGCAGCGTGATGGCGCCAAAATCGGAGTGGAGGTCGATATCGTCGCTCCCTGCCCGAAGGGAGGCGGCGGTGATCTCACCGCTATTGTTTGTAACCTCCACCGCGCCCTGAACGTTCTCCACCGTTACACTGCCAAAATCGTTGGCAATGACTACATCGCCTGTCACGCTGGCGACGCTCACATCGCCGAAATTAGAGTCTATATTTACCGACGTCTCAATCGGCACGGTGACGAAGAAATCCACCGTGTTCACCTTGTTGCTGAAGTTCATGGATCGGGGCAGTTCATATTTGAGGGTGATCGTATTCCCTGTCTGTTCGATGGTGTATTTGACGCTTTTGACCTCCTCATCTGCACGAGCCTGGGAGGAGTCATACGCCGTCCTGACGATCCTGACCTGCACCGTCTCGACCTCTTCCCCCGTGACGGTGACGCTGCCCGAATCGTCGATCACTTTCAGGGTAAGCGGTTTTTCTGTATCGACGTCGAGAGTCTTGCTCTCCTCCAGAGAAGAGGCGATATTATTCCGATCGAATGGATTGTTAGGCGGAAAGCCCGCATTGGCCGTGAAGAAGATCACAGCACCGATCCCTAAACATACCAATGCCAGCGCGATCCCGAGAAGGGTGATTACAATCGGTCTTTTCATAATTGTCTTCCTTGTTTACAGAGTAGCGCAGAACAACGCTATAATTTTGTTCTGCTCACTTCGTTTGACAGCCAGGGACAGAAAAAGTTTCAAGGGAAACTTTTCCTCATTTCCCCTGTCTAACCGCTTAGAGACCTCATGCCAGATCCCGAACAACACCTCATCCAGCGCGCGCAGAAAGGCGACCAGGAAGCCTTCGGGGTGCTGGTGACCGAGCATCAACGCTACGTTTACAACCTTGCCCTGCGCGTTCTCAAGAACGAGGAGGAGGCGCTCGATCTGGCACAGGAGACGTTCGTGCGGGCCTGGACGGCACTGCCCAACTTTCGCGGACAGTCACAGTTCCGTACCTGGCTGTACCGGATCGTGACGAATCTTTGTTATAACCGCCTGCCCAACCTTCGTCGTTCCCTGAACGAGCTGGGCGACGATGTCATTGCCGAGCTTCCGGAGACGGAGACAGCCTTCGATAATCCCGCCCACGGACTCGAATCTCGTGAGCTGCGGTCCTATCTGCATCAAGCGATCGACCGCCTCGACGGGAATTACCGTCTGCTCATCTCGCTCCGTTACCAGAACGAGCTTTCCTATGAAGAGATCGCTGCCATGCTGAATCTGCCGCTTGGAACCGTGAAGACGGGTCTATTCCGCGCCAAGGAGCAGCTGCGGCGCGCGCTGGAATCGTATCAGGAGCCCTTATGGACAACGCCTTAACCCCTGAACAACAGACTGCCCTTCTCGAAGAGGCACTTCATACCTATCCTATTTCGCCCATGCCGCGCGAGATCACCCTGGACGTCATGGCGCGCATCCAGTCCGCACCGGCGCCGCGACCGTTCCACCTCACCTGGAGCGATTTTTTCGTAAGCCTCGTCCTGGCGATCTGTATCGGCGCTGTGTGGTTCAGCCTGCAAAATCTTCCTCCCCTGGTGATAGCACAGATCCGTAAGGAAAGCATCCTGCTTTATCAGCAGGCCCTTGTGAACGCTCGCTGGCTCATCCCCGCGCTTTCTTTTGCCCTCGCCGCCTTTTTTGCCGCACTCACTATCCCCTACTTAAGACGGGAATTGAAGTAACCTATACATTATTTATTTGTGAGAGGTCGCAAAGAGACAGAGCCCCTTCTTTAGCTCCTCTTAGAATGGAACCGGCTGCGGGGGATACGCAAATCATAATATAATGACGGTAGGTTAAGAGCACTTTCCGTCAATGAAAATCCTATTGCTTAATCAAGCCTTTGTCTCGCCAGATGAGCCTGGTCACACGCGTCACTTTGAAATGGCACAATATTTACGCGAGCGAGGCCATGAACTGGTGATCGTTGCCAGTGATCTAAATTACCAGACCGGTCAACGCACGGTGGAGCGCCACGGAGTGTTCACGGAGCAGGTCATCGACGGTATACGCGTCTTGCGTTCCTATATCTATCCCGCCTTGCATCGCAGCTATTTCTGGCGGATCGTTTCCTTTTTTAGTTTTATGTTCAGCTCTGTCTGGACCGCGTTGAGTGTCAAGGATGCCGATCTCATTATGGGGACAACGCCGCAGATTTTTCAAGCCGTCTCCGCCTGGTTTGTTGCCTTCGTACGCAACAAACCATTTTTATTGGAGGTGCGAGATCTGTGGCCCGAGTTTGGCGTAAGTATGGGTGTGATCCGTAACCCGGTGGTGATTGCGCTGGCGCGCTGGCTGGAAAAATTTCTCTATGCGCGGGCAACGCATATCCTCGTCAACTCCCCGGCTTATAAAGAATATATTCATGCCAGAGGTGTCCCGAAGTACAAGATCACATTCATTGCCTATGGCACCGATGTGGATATGTTCAACCCCAATGTCAGCGGTCTGGCTGTGCGCCAGCAATTGGGATTGGAAGATAAATTCGTCGTTTTATATGCAGGGGCACTCGGCCAGGCCAATGATATCTATACGGTTCTGTGTGCGGCCAAGCATCTGAGGGACGAGAAACACATTCGGTTTGTCTTTTGGGGAGATGGTAAGGAACGCCCCAATCTCCAGGCGGAAGCCGAACGGTTAGAGCTGGATAATGTGATCTTTGCTGGTGTGTGTCCGAAGAAGGAAATGCCCTTCGTGATCGCCTCCTCCGATGTTTGCCTGGCCATCCTGCAGAACGTCCCGATGTTCCGCACGACCTATCCGAACAAGGTCTTCGATTACATGGCCGCGGCGCGCGCCACGGTGCTTGTCATCGATGGGGTGATCCGCGAGGTGATCGAATCCTCGAAGGGGGGCGTGTTTGTGGAGCCGGCCAACCACGAGCTGCTTGCCAGGACCATCCTGGAGCTTTCGAAGGATCCGCTGCGGGTCAGGCAGATGGGGGAAAGCGCACGAGCCTATCTGGTCAAGAACCTGGACCGCCGCGACAAACTGGATGAGACCTTGAAATTGCTTCAAAAACTGGTTCATGCATGAAGGTCTTCGTCACAGGTGGGACGGGGTTCACAGGCTCGTATGTTATCCCTCTTTTGTTGAAACATGGATATGAAGTACGCTGTCTCTATCGCCACGAGAGTGACCGCTCGGTCCTCCCCGAGCCGGAGATTGAGTGGGCGTTAGGAGACCTTGGCGATTCCCGGGCCTTATCCGCTTCGATGCGCGGCATGGACGCGCTGGTCAACATCGCCTCGCTCGGCTTCGGCCACGTGGACTCCATCGTCCGGGCCGCGCAAGAGGCGGGCATCCAGCGCGCGGTATTCGTCAGCACGACCGCTATCTTCACACAATTGAACGCAAAGAGTAAGCAAGTCCGCCTTGCCGCCGAAGCAGCCATCGGGACCAGCGGCTTGAAATATACGATCTTGCGCCCGACCATGATCTACGGCGGCCCGCGTGACCGCAATATGTGGCGGCTCATTCGTTTTATGCGCTATTCGCCCATCGTCCCGGTCTTCGGCGATGGCAATTATTTGCAGCAACCGATTTACGTCGGGGATGTTGCCCGGGCGATTGTTAGTTGTCTATGTAACGAGCAGACGATTGGCAAAAGCTATAACATTGCAGGAAAGACTCCCCTCACGTATAACCAGGTCATCAATACGGTTGTAGGACAGATGAAAAAGCGTGCTTGGAAACTCCATATTCCTGTTGCGCCGGTCGTCACTTTATTGAAATTCTTCGAACGCTTACGGATTCCCTTTCCCATCAAAGCCGAGCAGGTCCAGCGGTTAAATGAGAATAAAAGCTTTCCTTATGAAGAAGCCACGAGGGATTTTGGATTCAGCCCGTTGTCGTTTGAGCAGGGGATAGGAGTGGAGTTGAAATCGTTAGTTGTTGTCAAGCAGGTATAATTTGCTTATGCCCACAGTCAAAATTGTTGGAGGTCATCGCTTTTTCTTTTTCAGTAAGGAAAACAACGAACCACCCCACATTCATGTGGAAAGCGCTGAAAATGCAGCCAAGTTTTGGCT
>LLBZ010006499.1_pt7 | contig 20104 bp, 20 predicted proteins | sample 1489421 | NCBI WGS metagenome assembly LLBZ01 (sample SAMN04092657, study PRJNA295927) | soil metagenome | biome: Soil prokaryotic community; feature: Bulk soil; isolation source: soil from tomato rhizosphere | host: tomato cultivar Moneymaker | place: South Korea | collected 2011-11-01 | reverse complement strand
CTAAATTATTTGAAATTCAATAATTATGTTATTCTAACTTACATATGGGTATTGGGATTTCATGCTTATGGCGATTGCTTTGAATCCAATCGATAACAGCTTTAATATCTTTTTTGGTAACTCCGCGAATATTAGGAAGTTTTGACTCGCTAGAAATCTTGTCATACTTAATTTTTTTCAAGATCATGTCTATTTTTTCATACTGGACACCTATTTCTCCCTCCGCGGTTTGACCTCTCCAAATTCTAGCACTACTTTTCTTTCTTATTATGGAGTCAGGTACACCTAGATATTTTGCGAATTCCCTAACTTCCGTTTTGTATAAATCTGCAATAGGAAAAATATCTGCTCCACCATCCCCATACTTGGTAAAATAACCCAATTGTAACTCACTTTTGTCTGCCGTACCAACCACCAATCCACCCTTTACAGCTGCAAAATAATACAAGATTGCCATTCTGAGCCTAACGAGGAAGTTGCCTCTTGCCAGTTTGTCATTGGGGAATCCTTTTGTTATCATTTTTTTCCCTCTTCCAACCTCAATTATTTTATAGTTTATTCCAAGAATCTTGGATATCTCTATTCCATGCTTTATATCAATTTTAGGGGTGACTGAGTAATCAGGAAGTGAAAGTCCTAAAACCCTTTTAGGACCAAGAGATCTAGCAGCCACATATGCAGTAACAGTTGAATCTATGCCACCACTTATTCCGATTACTACGCAGTTTGCATTTCTGGAATCATATTCCGTGCGCATGAATTCAGAAATCTTATTAAACACTTTATCATAATCCACTGTTCGTTTCAACTCTCTTATTGACTACCTATTGTATGTGGTTCAAATAAACTATATCAAAAATATCTATTGACTAGAAAATTCAATTCATATGTCCTATCATTAATGCTACATTATTAAATTCAATTATTCTCAATTAGCGATTACCTTGAACAGATAGATTGGTATTTTTATTCTGTTTTTATCCCTGTTGTCACAGTAGTGGAAATAGCCGCTATGGAAACGAGTTTATTCGGGTTAATTTTGCAACAACTATTATAAGATTAGCAAATTTAGAATATGCTTAGACTATCGCCCCTGAAACTCGATATTACAACAAAACTTGAAGGTATTGGAGATCCTAATTGAAGAACCTTGCTCTAATTATGATATGAATTATTTAAATTATTATATTTAAAACCAAATGAATGTCTAACTCAAAAAAGTCTGGATCAACAAAAGCGGATATAAAGAATTTGGAAAAAAAATTGGGAGAGGTATTAGGACTAGAAAGAGCTGCTCAAAAAGCAGTAGATGAATTGGTAGCTATGAAATTACTCGACTCGGGTGACAAGGATGAGACAAAAGAAATACAGGATGAAGCAAATTCCCACGAAGAAAAACTTTTGGAAGTTGTAAATCAACTAGCCAATGATGAAGAGATCAAAATAAATATAGAAACTGTGAACGATACCGCAAAGGAGACCGAAAAGAAAGCCACCAAAATAATGAAAACATATTTGGGAGAAAATCCTGACAAGTCTGAAGGATTAGAATTTCTTTGTTTGGCAGAAGGTGGTGAAGTGGCTCACTATGAGGTTTTAGAGGTCATTTCAAAAAAGTTCAATAACAAAAAACTTCGTAATACGGTAAGGTCAATATTAAGGCAGGAAAGGGGTCATCTAACTATATGCCTAGATATGGCAAGAGAGGCAGTTTCCTAATAATAAAAATACTACATCATTTCTAGTTTAAGGACTATCTAAACCATTACTTCTGGCATCAGCACCGCCTAAGCAACTCAGCCACTCCTACTATTAGTAACACTATCACCACCATCATCAGAGGTACCCTCACTCCATTTAATTAAAAAATCTGCGGCAGATTTTGTATCCTTAAATACTATTTTATTTAGGTTTCTCATGTCTTTAGGCATGTTTTGAAAATCCTCAAGGTTTAATGGGGAATTATTGAGGGTTACAATGAATCTAATACCTGCATTAACCGCTGCCTTAACTCCCAAAGGGGAATTTTCTACCACCAGTGCTTCATCAGTATTGAGATCCAACTTCCTAAGAGCAGTTACAAAAGGTTCGGGACTTGGCTTCCCTTCTCCCAAGTCCTCACCTGATATCACAAGGTCAAAACTTTCTAACAGATGATTCTTCTTTAATAACGATTTTACTTCATTTTCAGATGCACCACTTACGACAGCCTTAATACAGTTGGTACCTTTTAGAGAACTTAATAATTCTCTTACACCTTCAAAAGGTTTTGAATTTTCGTTCTTCTTAAATAGCTCCTTTTTGCGTTCGCTTATTTTCTTGATAAAATTTTCATCAGAAAAACTACTGCTACCATTTTTTTTCAGAATCTCTTTTATTAAATCTGGACCTGGCATACCTTCAAGCAGGTATACATCTCTCTTGTCAATGTCGAGTCCAGCTAACTCTCTGAATGCAATTTGAAATGCATCTGCATGAAAGGGCATTGCGTTCAGCAATACTCCATCCATATCAAACAAAATTCCTTTCAATCTAATCTAATTTGTTCAGTATATGTTAAATATTATAGATTAACAACAATATTGGCGGATTTCAAAATGGTAACAAGATTTGGTTTCAAAAATTTAGTAAATACGCAAGAAAATGTTGTCGACTTACTATTATGTAATAACAACACTAATACTTTTCTGTTATGCAACTGATTTGTATTTCCAAACTTATGATTGTAACTTATCGTGGCGTAGTAAACCAAATAATACTAAATATTTAATGCAAGATCAGCAAATTATGAATACAAAAAATGTTTTGAGGAAAACGAAGGTAGTTCAAAATAATAACTTTTTTATTTAATCTTCTGATACATAAGAATAACCAGCCTTTTCATTAGGATTGGTTTTCACATCAAAAAATTGTTTAAGGAAATCATTTTGGGTTCTGAAAATGAAATGCTTTATCATTATAAACTTTGTTACCTAGATTTTGTTAATGACTTCACCACAGCAGTCCCAATCGAGAGGGTCTACTAAATTGTCAAATTCGATTTACAACATCTTGTCAGCATTGGGTAAAAATGCAGATTTCTTGTATAGTACAGTTGACAGATACATTGAGGATGCTCAAAAAGACGGTAGAGACAACTTGGCAGAAATCTGAAGGAAAATTAAACAAGACAAGGAAAAACACCTAACGAAATTGAGAGATTGTCTTGAAAAAGAGGCAAAAGAAGAGAAATTATCTACATAACAAAAGCACATACTCCGTTCTTATAAGCGTTTATGGGAACTGACACTCTAGTCAATCTGTCTGTAGAAAATCAATTTTTTTAGATAGTACTTTTTACTGTGAAAGTGTATTTCATCATCTATTGAAACGATCTTTTTAGTGATTCTTTGCAATATCGTTTTTGAGAAGAGAAAAAAATTGAATATGTGTGATTTGTCAACATTCTATTACCTTAACGATTGTTAGAATAAAGTCAACTTTCTGATGTGTATTTGATTTGAACATACTAAATAGTAACCAATTCCAAAGTTAGAGATTATTGCAATTACTTTGATATCCTAATATATTTTGTTCTATATGAAGGAATAAATTCATGAACGAAAATTTAGAACCCCACAAAAAGGATAGAAGGAATATAAGTTATTACTTGAATCGGTTCAAACGCTATCTAAAATTTTAATCAAATCCCATCTTTTTTTCTATGTCTTCATATATTCAAAATTGGTACAACTACGATGATACAGTACTAATGTCAATACAAAATTAAGCATCCAATGTCTGCTTCAATATCTTTGCTACTGAATTTCTTAATTCCGCTAATTTGACTGGTTTTTGCACTATCCTATCTATTTTTGCATTCTTGAACTTAAAATCGTCGATCAGGTCCTCTGTCATAAATGCAGTTATTAAAACAATTTTGATTTTTTCGTCAAGTTTTCTTATCTCCACTGCCAAATCTAAACCAGACATGTGGGGCATACGGAGATCGGTTAATATCAATGAAAATGTATTAAAATTATCTTTAATATACTCCAATGCTGTTCTAGGATCGGTAAAAGATATAGTCTCAAAACCAACTTTTTGAAGACAAGTCCTAAAAAGGTTTGCCAATTCAATTTCATCATCCACGACTAGTACTGAAATTGACGACATTACTATTCATTATCAATCTTTCTTTAACATATTTAACCATTGTGGTGATGCAAAAAATCATTATTAATTGAGCAGTAACTATTCGGACTATTAGTTAACCTATAATTATGACAACATTCAAAATCCTTTCTTGAATTGGTATTTCAAATCAATTCATAATCTTTTCAGATTTGTTGACAAATTTTTTCATCTCATGTTAATTTTCCCAGTTTTTAGATTGGATATACGTACATTATTTGAAATGAATTGCTTGTTCATGATTTAGTTTTGATAATTAATTCTGTCAAAGTCGATAAGGGTGGACTTTCAAATAAAGTTGCTCCGCAAGTAAAAAACTATTGATGGTCAAAAGTAATTTTGAAAGGTTTATTTTTTTTGTCATTTAAATTCATTTAGTTGAAGAAAGATTTGATTAGTGTTCAAATTTTCTCTCGACTTCATTGATTCAATTTGAAGTAATAACTCAATACCGTCATTTGCAATAAAAAATGATTTGATTTTTCCCTGATAGGTTATTAAATTGAATTCAATCATATAAAATAAATATTTCTTGATCGAGTCTTTGTCAATGGGCATTATACTTGATATAGTAGAGCATAGATTGGAAATAGTAACGCCTTCAAAACAAGACATGAGTATCGGTTGGAGGATTACAGCTTTCATTATAACTTGCTTCCCGTTTTTATTATCACTAGTTGCAACTTTCATGTACTTTCGATTCCTATACGTTACCTTTTCCTAACTTTCGAGAGGCCACAGCAATAAAAGGACCTGCTATTGTGTCCATCTCCATTTAACTGCTACCAATTTGATTTCACCAAAACATGAATCAGTTCTAAACCTACCTTCGCAAGTCTTATAAGACCTAGTACTAGAAAGGTAAGTTTTTTGAAAGTTCATCTTATCTAAATGAAATAAATTAACATTTTATATAAAGACTGATCCAGTCTTATTCATTAATGAGGCACTCATTGCAAAAAATATTTAGGTAACAAGACTTAGATACTATCCAAGAGTTGTTCAACTCAAATTTTGTTAGTTTACGCGCGTAAATTCAGTAGCGAATATATGTTTGCACTTTAAATTTCGAAATAGATAATCTGCGCATGTACAACTTAATTTATCAAGGTCAACAATGTATGTTTTATTTTTGTCCGATGTACTTTTGACTTTATAAATTCTTGCCTCATTCTCTGAATTCAGTTCTGAATGACGATAGTCATGGTTAATGTCTGCGGATCGTGTGTCGTTTTCAACTTGTTCTGTTATTAGAGATTTTTCTTTAAGACTATTTTCTACTATTTGAAAAGCCCTGTTGATTCTTCTTACTCGATAATCTTCATTTCCCTTTTGCTTTATTAATTTTATGACTTTCCTATGTAAGATATCACTGCTATATTTCTTTTTTGTCAAAGGAGAACTGTTTTTCCTTTTCTCCGTTTGAGGTGCATCTTCATTTTCAATTTTGTCCCTATCTATGGAGATTTCACATCTGTTTTTCTCTGCTAATTTTTCTTTCTGTTTTAACCGCGGTGTTGTACTGATGCTCAAATCCGTATTTGGAGAAACAGCCTTGGCAACAATATCAATAACATTGTCATCCTTTGTATCTGGAATGTACACAACATAAATCAATGCAATACTTTTGCCTTCATATTTTCTTAACACCCTTCCTATTCTCTGGACTATTTGGTTTATGTTAGAAGTGGTAGCAAGTATTATTTCTATCCTGACTTGGGGTACATCATATCCTATTTCCAAAGTGTGCACTGAAAGTAATACATTAAATGTAATTCCCCAATTGTTTAGAATTCTTTGCCTTTCTGGAGTACGCACTTTTGCGTCTATAATCTGTGATTCAATTCCCCTTTCTAAGAGGATCTGTTTTAACTTTTGAATAGATTCTATTGTTTCGCTAAACACCATTATTTTTTCATCAGGAAACTTATTCTCAACGATGTGACATGCTGTTAATAACTTGCTATTGGCATAACTCAACAGAAGTTTCCTTTTTCTCACATTCGAAAACCATGCTTTTGCCATCCCGCTTGCAAATCCACCCCTTCTTAACAATCTGGTCATGGATTCGACATCATACCGCTTAAAGCGATTCGAAATATTCTTTATCTTTGTAGTATACATTTCATATTCTGTTCTTTCTTCTTCCGATAGAGAAACCTTCACCGGGATAATAATTGGCTTGGCCAATCTATTGTCCCTAACGGCCATTTTGATGGGATATTTAATTATCGGAGGTATTACTGCCATAATTGTACTATTTTTCTGATCCTTTTCGTCCAAGGTCGCAGTTAATCCCAGCACACCTTTTTTTGGATCTTCTATTAAATAGTCGAATAATTTCACAAAAGATTTCGATGTGTCTTTTATTAGATGTACCTCATCCAAAATAACCATAGTAGATCGCCTAATTAAAATCGGATTTCTAACAACGCTGTTGTATGTACTTATTATTATTTCTCTTTTTTCTTTGCGTTCCCCATAAAATGACCCGACTTTGTCTTCGGGAACTCCATAAGATATCAGTCTTTTAATTGTTTGATCAATCAATGAAATTCTTGGTACCAGTATCAAAATATTGAAAAATGAGTAATGCGTACCAATTTCTCTTGCAGATCCCAAAGTCTCAGCGGAATCGCATTTTCTGTGTTCGTCAATCTCGCTACTTTTTACTTTGTGACTAGTTTCATCAAGTGAATCATACTTTGCTTCCTTATCTGACCTGGGAAAACGTGAATATGCAAACATTAACCTTTTGGCACATTCAAATGCAATCTCAGTCTTTCCAGTTCCTGTACTATACAGTATAGTTCCACGAAAACCATTTTCTACCCATGAGTCTATTGCTGCAAGTTGATCCTTTTTTAAAGTAAAAGGGAATTTGAGGAAAAATATGGATGGCACAGACTTTAGACCCATTGATTGTATCTTTGGAGTTGAATTCGACCTTTCCGTGGTGGCCATATTCAATTACCGGAGAATGTATTCTCCTTCTGAATCTTGGTAGGAAAAAACAAACAATACATGGGTTCTGATTAGCTGTAATTGTACAGTTTAAACTATTATGCTTTTGGATGTAAATATGACATGACCTTAAAGCAGATCCAACTTGATTTTTTTCAAAATACTTTTCTAAAATAGGAATTGGTCAAGTCAGGCTCTTCACTTGTTATCTTAATAAATTAAGTACTATAGGGACTTTACTTGAGCTTATTTTGTATACCGTTTCAGACCATACAATCTTATCAATTTTCTCAAAGGATTTTACCTTTGCAATTAGCTCAAGTAACTCAATACTGCGTCTGTAAACTACGTTTGCTATTAAATCTGAGTTACCTATATGGACTTCAACAGATGTAACACCGTCTAATTCCATTATTTTATTAGCTATTCTTTCAAAATCCCCATCTTCTAAATATATATGCAGCATCCCAACCTTAAAGCCAAATTTAGGATAATTTATTTGTGAATTAAAAGTAACCAAATTCTTGGCAATTAAATTTCTAACCCTTCTCTGTACTGTGCTCAAAGGAATTCTTATTTTAGTTGATATTTCCTTATTATTTTTTCCATTTAACAAAAGTCCTATTATTTCACTATCTATTTTATCAACATTCATAACTGGACTGTAATTAGAGCCGGTGTTCTGATTTATCAACTCATATAATTATGAGTGTTAGTCATTTTTAACCATATCCATGCAATATTTGTTTACCGCGGATAATACAATGAGTTTGAATCGATAAATATTACAATTCGGAAAATAACAATAAGTCATTTAAATTTAAAATTAAAATTTCACTATAACCCCAGTAAAATGACATCTGCAGGGAGGAGACATTCTAAAATGTACTCGTTTTTTTTATTTGATTATTTACCAAAGATTAAACTAGATCGGAAAAAGATATTTCCTTATTATTTTTTTCCGTTATGTACTCTGACCATTCTACCATGCTAACCATTTCCATTTCCTTGATTTCTTCAAGCAAACTAAATAATTCGATTGAATCTGAATAGGCTACTCGAAAAGAAATGTTCGTATCTGGATTTCCAATCCTCAAAGCCATATTAACTATATTTTTTTTATGTTTATTGTAAAAAACATTCATTACATTTTGACTTTCTCCATTTCTTGTTGCAACCGAGATTTCAGATATCCTAAGTCCTAATTTTTTAAAGTCCAAAGTATAATTCTTTTTTAGTATAGAATTTTTTTCTAAATTGCTTCTTCTTCTCTGGATTGTAGATAACGGGATCTTTAGTTTTGCTGCGATTTCCGAGCTCTTTATGTCTCCATTATTGACTAAGGCTTCCACTATACCCAAATTAATGCTATCTAGTATCGGGGGTGATCCCTTCTTTTCTTCGAATTTCTGACCCTTTCTTTTCCGTCTCTCAGAATTTATTTGAGATTCTTCATCATAATCGCCATTTGATTGCTGTATGAACTTTGATTTTTTTCCGTTCGCTGATGCATTTAGTCGCCTTGGCAATTCGCATCTTATTTTTAAATATAATGAGATTTAAGTATATCTTTTAGACATTTTGTGACTTTTTGCATCAAAAAATTACTTGATATTATCAACTCATTCATACTGGTGATGTAATGCAATTCATGATTTTAAAAAATAGGTATTGGTGTTATTTAGATGAGTTTTTGCCTCACAAAAATACTATTGCTGTTGGTCAATAACCTTAAAAAAATCCAGTTATGTGTTTGAGAATCCTAAATAATTCATCATTTGATGTGCGTATTATCAAAATAAACTGATTATGCCCTTCATTGTTATGCTAATTTGGCTTATCCGGATGCTATTAGAAGTTAGGATAAAGAAGACTTTAAGAAACTTGCGTCAAACCGATATTTTGGTTGCATGAATATGATTCAGTTTATCAGTTAAACTATTCCTAATAATACCTGACAAATTATCGCCTATGACCATGACCTGTTCTGACCAGTCAACATTCGTAGCTAATGGTAGGATTTTATCTCTTCTAGCAAAAAATGCAGTTCATCAGACCCATTGTAAACTACTTCAAGACATAAATTATTACCAGAGTTTATTCTTGTTGACGCATTGACCACATTCCTATCGTATTTTTTTAAAAGTTCTTCTCCAGTTTCTCTGGCTCTTCCTCCCTGAACATCCACAAATATCTGAGCGGTCCTGTATCCTAATAGTGTCAAGTCCATATGATATTTTTTCCTTAAAAGTGATTTTTCGATACGGGTTCTTCTTCTCTGGATTGTAGATAACGGGATCTTTAACTTTGCTGCGATTTCCGAGCTCTTTATGTCTCCGTTAGTTATCAACTCTTCGACTATCTTGAGATTTATTCTATCCAATGTAAATTGATCCGTGTCGTTTTTATAGTTAAAATCTCTAGAGTTTATTTCGCGCTTTATGTTATTAGTTAACCTATTACTTGGCTTTCTATTTACAATCCTTTGACTTTTACTTTTGTTGTTGCTCTTGAAAGGCAATTCACTGTTTTTGGAGGCTTCTTTACCATAGGTTCCCCCAGTACCATTTGATTCGTCAATGCGAGATTTTCTTGGCACGAGACTCACCTGTTTATATAATTTCGAGGCTATTAAACATATTTAATGAGTGAATGATGGTTTTTGCAATCATTCTTGTAAGATGGATCCATCTTTACTTCACGAAGGCGCAGATTTAGTACAGGACGATAAAATATCTCTAGGTTTTACCTCACATTGTTGTCTATTTGGGATTAATAATATACTTCTAGTTAGTTTGATGAAGACAAAAACTGTGTTTGAATCTGCACGTAATAAATAAAGCGTATACCAAAGTAAACATAGGAGTTATTAATATTTTGTATAATTTGATAATCCATTTTGTATTCTAAATCAAAAATCAACGACTTTTAGAGCATGATAATATTCCTTGTCTTTTTTAATTTAGTTGCCGCTATCATTCAAATTTGTGACGAGTGGTTTAAAAATTGATTATTTAATTGCTTTTTGGCATATATGTTGAATAGATGTACTTGGTGGCTTGATTAACCATAATCTTGATTCAAATTATATTTGATATCATGTCTAACTACCAATGATAACCAGTGCTGAAAGATAAATAGTTTAATCCTTGTATATATATAATGCAAACCAATGAGATCACGGTAGATTCATGGAAAATCATATTTTAAGCTTTATTCATATTGAAAATGAAAATTACAAGATCCCCCTTACGGTAGTTAGCTTTAAGGTGACTAAATTCGGGTGTGCTAGTATTGCGAATAATATAGTGTATTTCAACAATTAGATGTGGATAGGAAAGTTGATTGGAAAATGTTTGTTATCATTAGAAATATTTGCGATTATCAATTACAAAGATCCCTTAGGCTTAAAAAAAATCAACATTCAGTGGAATCCCTGAGTCCATCTATTTATCGGTTCGATTGAGATTTATTAATTGGATATTTTATAATGCACCTATCAAAAAACAAGTACTCTTTACCAATTTTGAAGCACTATATTGCAAGAATCGATAGGACTTCGTCGCCTGCGCATGTAGGTAAACTCAGAAATGCAGTAGATTTCGTAGCGCTAATGAGAACTCCGGTCCTTGCATCGGCTGATGGAGTTGTTACTTATGTTGAAGATAGATCCAATATTGGGGGCCCTGATTATTCATATTGGGATTTTTCAAATTTTATCGTGGTAAATCATTCTAATGGAGAGTATACTAGATACGATCATCTTGATTTTGAAAGCTCGCTAGTGAGTGTAAAACAAAAAGTAAAATGTGGGCAGCAGATTGGCCGTATAGGTTTGACAGGTTTTACTTTTGTACCTCATTTGCATTTCCAAGTATTTATTTTCACGGGGCCCAACATTTGGATGGATTTTGAAACTCTAGAAATTAGATTTGTAGAAGATCAGTAAGAAGAACATGACTACAACTTTATTTTTAAGCATCTAGGATGGACTCTAAAAAAAGCAGGGAGAATGCCTACAGGTTCACCATCAAGACTCACGGTAATGTTATTTTGAAAATCCGTCAGCCAGCTAACTGTTTGGGATTGTCCATAGTAAATATCGTCTTCATTTTCAATCGCCTCCTCTCCTCTTTTTATGTTTACAAGCTTTTGCAATATCTTAAAACTGTCGGAATCTTTTATAAGGATGGTATCTAACAATCCATCTGCAACATCGGCCCTGGTGGCAACTTGAAAACCTCCACCCAAAAAACTTCCATTTGAAACCATACCCATAGTCATTTTCGTGGTAAGACTATTTACAATCTTGTGAGTTGTAGTAGAACCCTCTATTATTTGACAAACATTGCTCTTGTACACTGGAAGAGTAGCAACAATGCTTGTGATAGTTGAGAGGATTCGACTACTAATTTGATCACGTACCATTTTTCCTTTTTCAATAATTTCAGCTCCCAATCCTATCTCTGCAGCATTTAAGAAAACCCTGAACCGATTTCCTGAAGAATCCTCGGAACCCATTTTTGCAACACAACTAATGATGTCAACCTTTTGAGTAATACTCGATTCGCTCACGTATTTACAACATTGTTCAAAATCCTGCGGCAATCCCAAGGACCTTACAAGTACGTTTCGTGTTCCACCAGGAAGGATAGTCAAGGTGCATTCACTATCAATTTGCTCTAATTCAGTTAATGCCAATATTTTATTATACTCGACGGTCATCAAATCAATATTATCGAATTTATCGTTACTAACCTTTTTAAAAAATCCGTTACCAACTTCATTTATTATGCCATCGCCTCCAATAGGAATGATATTTTCATAACCTTTTTCCAAGTATTTTCTTGTCATAATCGTACCGTCACCAGATTTTTCGGTGAAAGCAAATTCTAAATTGGTGCCAAAATACTTTTGTAAGGTATCCTTTATGGAATCCCAGTTTTTTTTCGTTTGTCCACCTTTGGAATTAGGGTTAACTATTGCAATTGATTTGACTGTCATTGATTATAACTAAATTTAACCAGAGCTGACGACGTATATAAATAAACTACGTATAGTATTCTATTTATTTTTATAAAAGCCTAGACGACCGAAACTATATCCCTGAATTATGGAATTTTTCCTACTATTTACCCATATCTTTTTTATTTTCTGACTCCTCATCATCACTAGAAAGAGTTGTACCAATCTCACTTATCAGCTTGGAGGATTCAGTTATGCTTTTAATTTGTAAATCATCGCTACCAGAAATAATTTTCGATAAACTTGGACTAGCATCTTTTCCCATGATAATAGCTTCCTTTCCTTTTCTGAGCAAAACTATAGTGATATTATTTTCTGAGAGCTTTACAGCCAGATCCTTTACTATTTTCAATTGATCAAAAATACTTGCTTCATCGTCTGTAAGGAGATGAAAAAATTCTTTGGCCATTTCTAATTTGTCTTTAATCTTTTCCACTGATTGGTCCTTTGATTCATCAGGCTGTTTCTTTTGTTCAAAATCAGGCGTTTGGTTATCTTTTTCAACCTCGAGGCTTCTAAATATTCCAAAAACCTCGGGATCTAGGATATCAATGTCTATCTTATTTATCTCATTTGACGTTGATGCTCTTACATCAATGGTCGGTCTATTTTCAACTTCAATCAGGATATTTCCACCCTTTAAAGATTTGATTGATCCAACTACCGCATCAAATACTGAGCGTCGTTGCTTTCTTAAATCATCCTGATACTCTTTTGTAGTCATATTAGTCTACCCTGTTTTCATTTTGTTAGTGAAAGACCTAGCACGAGTTATCACTTATAGTTTTCTCAATCTCTTCAGACTGTGCGAAACTTATGTTGAATTAATTTCGTTACTACTGTCGTAATCTTTTAGCGCAGGTTCATCATCGAGAGTCTTGAATGATTCTTTCTCTATATTATTTGTTGTAATATTATCACTATTTTTTCTCATACTTCCGTAACTATCATTAACATTTCCTGATTTGCTGATACTGCCTTCGCTTTCATTATTTATTTTTTGTACCCTGGCTGAAACAGTGATTGTTCCATGAATTATCATTTTACCTCCTCCTATTGTTCTGCCTTTTGGATCAGTAGCTGAAGGCATTTCTATTTTCAAATCCTCAAAATTATACTTAACAAGGGCGCCTTTTCCAGTTAACTTGTCTAATAGTTGCTCTATAACCGGTGCTCCGTGCTCGGTAATCTTGCTGGTTATGCTACCTATACTTTTGTTTATTTCGCTCATGTTTCTTATAATTGATTGAATACATCATAAGTTATAAGGTATAACTCTCATTGGTTCATCGAGTTGAATATTTGTTGAAATCGGTTGCTCGCTTTCTCATGTATTTATGAATGATAAACGTAGGTTGTAAAACTGTTTACTAGTTTGGATAAATCCATCTCTAAAAACCTGGGAAAATTAGTTAATAAGGGTTCAAAACCAAAGTAATTAAATGGGATGAGACCCATATTTTATTAGTGATTCCAGAGAGCTGTTCTTTTGCGTATAATGGCACCCAGTGTCCTCTTCCACCTCAATTTATTATAGAAATTCTTGATGAATCCAACAACGGCAACAAATTTATGATAGGATTGACATGTCCAGACCATAAGGAAGTTTTGGAAAAAAAATTTCTTTTACTGCAGGGAAATAACGTTATTCCGGCAGGTAAAATTGTGTTAACACCTGTCAAGATAATCCATACTGATTGTGTCAAGGGAACATTGGAAGATGAGGATGAAGTTAAACTAAAGAGGATGAAGGAATAGATACAATATTATTCTATCAAGAGTGCTTTTTCGTATTGCCCTCGCAGAACATGTATAATATTTAATGCTGCTAGTTCAGACATCTTATTCCTTGTATCTTGACTCGCACTACCAATGTGAGGTAATAAGACCACATTCTCCATTCCTACTAATTTGTTATTTTTTTCTATAGGTTCATCTTCATAAACATCGAGTGCGGCGCCCGCAATTACCTTACTTCTTAGGGCTGAAATTAGGTCTTTTTGATTTACTATTTTACCTCTTGCAATATTTATTAAAAATGCACTTTTTTTCATCTGTGACAAAAAATTATTATCTATTAAATGATAACTTTCTCTGTTAAGGGAACAACATATAATTACGTAATCTGACTCTTTGGCTAAATCATTCAAATCTCTATATTTTATATTCTCAAAATTTAATCGGCGATTCTTCATTTTGGATTTGGTTACGGGTTTCCTATTTGTATATAGTATCTTCATTCCAAACCCTTGAGCTCTTGTGGCGATAGCGGTACCTATTTTTCCCATTCCTATGATACCTAATGTTTTGCCGTGGATATCGGTACCTATCATTAGATCAGGACTCCATCCATATTTCCACTCTCCCTCTCTGACGAGTTTGTCGCCTTCCACTATGCGTCTACCAATACATAACATCAGACCAAAAGCTAAATCTGCCGTTGTTTCAGTAAGAATACTTCCTGTATACCCAACCCTGATGTTTCTTTTTCTTGCTTCTATCATATCGATATGTTCATATCCAGTGCTAAATGTGCTAATTATTTTTAGGTTAGGTCCAGCTATATCCATAATCTCTTTATCTATGTTATCATTTAAGAAACACAAAATTGCATCCACATCTTTTACCTTGCGGCTTAATTCTTTGTGTCTAAGCGGACGTTCTGATAAATTGGTGATAAGTTGATATCTTTCTTTATTTAATATCGATAGACCAGCATCTGAGATAGGTCTCGTGATTAACACCTTCAAACTTGAAGAATTTGTTTTGGCCATTCAAAAAATAATGTCATAGTGCATATTATTTGTTCAGATATTCCATAGGAAGTTAAACCTAGAGTCAAATCTATCTCTATTTTTTTGGAAAACTGTTTTGGTCTTGTTAGTTTAAAATTTAGGGTGGATGTCGGTTTATATTTTTTATTAAATTTCTAAATCTTCAAGTATATTTTTATAGATAATCGCAGAACAAAATGTAATGCAGAGATCATATTCTTCTTCTTCTTCTTCTTATCATACTTCACCCGATGGTGAATATACAGACGGGGACCTAGGTTTAATAGGCCATAGTGAAATAAAGAAAAAGAGTAGACAGTCAAGAAATATGGATAAATTTGAACACTTTGATTCAAATTCTATTTCAAACCAACAACAGTCTTCTGAATCATCTTCACTTGAATCTGCTGAAAAACTCTTTGCAAACATCGTTGGTTACGATGATGTTAAAAAAATTTTTACTTATGCCCTAAACTCTACTTTACCTGTTCATATTCTACTAGTGGGGCCTCCAGGTTCGGCAAAGACTTTGTTTTTAATGGAATGTATGAAGTTATCACGATCGTACTTTACTTTAGGTAGCCATAGTACAAAAGCAGGAATGCTGGATTATCTGTTTAACAATAGACCCAGAAATTTAATTATTGACGAGATTGAATACATGGCTATCAAAGATCAAGCGGCACTGCTAAGTCTTATGGAGACAGGGATCCTAAGTGAGACCAAATACGAAAAAACGCGTAAATCTGTAATGCGAACCTGGGTATTTGCTTCATGTAATAATGAAAAAAAATTATTAACTCCGCTTCTATCGCGTTTTTTTGTTCTATATTTTAAGAAATATGATTATTCAACATTTGAAAAAATTTCAAATCATATTCTAAGCAGAGAATGCAACCTAAGCTCAGAAATCTCAACATTGATTGCAAGTTTGGTATGGAGTAAGCTAAAATCAAGAGATATAAGAGATTGCATAAAAATTGGCCGAATATGTAAGAATAAAGATGATGTGCATATGATTGTAAAAATCCTAAAGCGCTATGACAACACTAATTCAGGTAATGAAATAGAAAAAAAAATACAAAACTGACGTAGTACAAAATTGTTTTTTCCTATACATGCTTCCCACTGAGAAGAATATGATTATTACCATTACCTGAATTTTTGAGTCAAACCAAATTGATTCAAAACATACAGTAAATTGATGCAATGCTACAAGTTTTTATATTGATGATTTACAAAATTCTATCTAAAAAGATAAATCAACAAAAGAATATTAATTCAAAAAGTGATATCAGATTAGTCTTTATCTGTACCTAATTTTAGTTAAATTTAATATGCCTATTGCGATATTGCAGTTCGTGATCTGTTGAATCGCTCTGCTTATAGATTAGATGATCTGATTTTTCCGTTATTTGTTTATGAAAGTGAGAACGTATACAAACAGAGCTTGATGTCAGGCCACATGAATAAATCAAAGGTTTGTCCAAAAAATTTGGAATCTCTCTTAGATCACTTGACTAATTTGGGTATTTCACAAATACTTTTGTTCGGAGTTCCCAAAAAAAGAAATGAAACTGGTGATTCGTCATTTGCTAAACTTGGTGTGATTCAAAATTCCATAAGAAAAATAAGAGAAAATTTTGGATACAGTTTTAGAATTTTTTCTGACGTTTGTTTATGCCAGTATAATACATCTGGTCACTGTGGAATATTAACAAAGAAAGTCAATAAATATGCCTTCAAGAGAAATTTATACCGTAATGCTGAAATCGACAATGACAGGACACTAGAGTCGTTAGGACGAATTTCATTGAGCTTGTGTGATAGTGGAACGGACTTTATAGCCCCCTCGGCTATGATGGATGGTCAAGTTCTTTATCTAAGAAAATTATTAAATACAAATGGATTTGAACATGTAAAGATATTAAGCTATTCGGCTAAGCATAATTCATGTCTATATTCTCCATTTAGAGCAAACAACTATTTAGAGTCTGGATTTATTGACAAATCAAGTTACCAATGTTCCTTCTATAACAAACGTGAATCGCTGAGAGAAATGTTGATTGATATTAAAGAAGGTTCTGATTGGGTAATGATTAAACCATCACTTTGGTACATGGATATTATCCGACAAGCTCGTGAACTTGTCAATGTACCAATTGTTGTTCAAAATGTATCGGGAGAGTATGCTCTATTAAGATCTACAATGAATCCTGACTCTGTCAGTGGACCACGTGTTGATGACAATAGGATTGGTGAGAATAAGCTTAATCTGGTTAATGGAGTTTTTGGACTAAACCAAAGAAAAATAGAATCAATATCTAGAGAAAGAAGTCAATTAAAAAAACCAAACAACCTGAAAAAACCAATGATGGACAATGATTTCTTGGATGCTAGCGCTAGACTTAGTATTAATGCCAAGTCGAGTCCTACTGCAAGTGGTGAGAATAGGTTTTACAATCCTGATCCTATTTTAAACTTCATAAGGTTACTTAAGAGAGCAGGGGCCGACAAAATAATTACCTACTTTCTGCTGGACATGTTAGATGAAAACAGTATGGGTAAAAGAACAATATGAAATGTTCTTTATTTATTTATTTATTTATTTATTTGGCTATTTGATGCGTTTACAATTGTAATAATTTGACCGCTAGTAGAGTCTATGTAATACTTTGATCCATTTGATACAATTTCCCAACCAAAATGACTTCCACCAGTAATTGGTTCGTTTGTCTTATTGATTACTTGGAAGGTTTCGTGGCTATCCTTGTTTGCTTTATATATATTACCATCTCCATCAACCATTACATACTGTGAGGTAAATTTACCCTGTAGATCATCAAATGTAATATTACGAAGATCATTTAATGTCTTGTTAAAAATATCATGAAGTATGATTATATAGGCCTCTTCAGGAATCAATCTTGCAAACGTCGTGCTTTGCTGACTTAAAGAATAATTTACAACAAAATACATCGCTAAAGTAAAGCCTATTGATAACAGGACAATGAAAATAACTTTGTTTCGCGGTGCATCTAGCTTGCCCAATTATTACCTATTGAAAAAGAACACTATTTAATTATTCATTGTAAAGTTACGATTAGATTATATATCAAATCTTTTAAAAATTAAGTATCCCGCGGTAGCTCAGCCTGGTAGAGCTTTCGGCTGTAGTTGTTGGCAACAAATTGCTAATCGTACATCAGCCTATCAGGCTTACATTCAACAGTAACCGAAGAGTCGCAGGCTCAATCAAACAAAAGAGAGATCTTTTTTTGGAGTAAATCCTGCTCGCGGGATACAAACATTTCCTGTTACAATAGTTAGTTTGGATTTATGATTGCTCTTCCTATAATTTTCCCGTTTTTCAGGTCTTCTAATGCTTCGTTAACCTGGTCCAACGAATATCTCTTGTCTAAAACAGTTTGAACTTTTCCTTGAGAAGCCAAATTCACTAGCTCTGTTAAGTCAGAAAATGTACCAGTATATGCACCAGTTAATGTGTATCCTCTCAAGGGAATCATAGGCAAATTTAGCTCCATAGATCCACCGAATAAACCCACCATAATCATTTTACCTCTTTTTCTTAACATGTTAAATGAGTTTATGGATGTGATGTTGTTATTTACAAAATCTATTACTACATCTGTACCAAAGCCATTAGTAAGGTCCTTAATTTCTTTTACTACATCTGATTTCTCTCTGCTGTTAATGACGTTATCCGCACCTAATCGTTTTGCCTCTGCGAGCTTTTGATCGTTGACGTCGACGACTGTTATTCTTGAATTGTGAATGGCCTTTGCAATTTGTACACCCATTAGACCTAAACCACCAGCACCGACGATAACTATACTGTGGTCTTTTTCTAATCCGACTGTAGGTGTAGCCTTCTTCACAGCATTATATGCGGTCAACCCAGAACAAGCGAGTGATGATGCGGAATCGAATTCCAAATTGTTTAGTTTTATCAAGTATCTCGAATCTGGAACCAAAACATATTGTGCATATCCCCCATTTTGGTAAATCCCCAAAGTCTTAGGCGAGTCACAAAGGTTTTGCTCTCCTGATAAACAAGCTGGACACGATCCTTCGCCTAACCATGGGTAAACTAGGACACTGTCTCCCACTTGTACGTTATTAACTGCATTCCCTGTTTCTTCAATTTTGCCCGCTATTTCGTGTCCCGGGATAAGAGGAAATTTTACACCCCTATCTTCAACTTTCATAAATACACCTTTGGGTCCAGCATATCCGCCTTCCCACAAATGGAGATCGCTATGACAAACTCCAGAAGCAATAACCTTTACCAAGACTTGATTTCCTTCAGGTTTGGGAATTTTGATCTCATCGATTTCTAGTGGTTGATTTGTTTTAATTATTTGAGCCCCTTTCATATCAAACTCATGGTATACATGTTTAATTATCTTTGCTAACCTTGGCGAATTGTGAATATAAAGAATATATTAATTACAGTAGAAAACAGCGTGATGTCGATGATGATGACGAAGAGCCGTCTGATATTTTTATGGTGATGAGGATTATGAGTACTGAGACATCAAATATTACTTGAAAAAACCAATAATTTCGCTTACAAATTATATTGGTTGAATGCACGATTTTTCTAGAGACAATATACCTAAAGATTAACTGCTTTGGGGTTTTTAGATTCAGTTCTCGCAATATCAGTACAAATTACAACTCTAAAATTATATACCGTAATAGTTAAGTTAATTCAAAATTAATGAATTCCACACAACGGTATTTGCTATCTTCAATTTATTGTAATAGTCTATGTGAGAGTAGTCGGGCAGATGCTGATGACGGTGTCCCGCTTTTTTCTTATCTTTCCCAGAAGCTGGAAGTAGACTCAACTTTATTTGAAGATGATCTATTAAAGCTTTCGAGATCGGGATTAATTGTAATTAATAGAGATGGAAAAGATGGAAAATTTCTTGACAGAAAGGAACCATTGTGCTCGTTGACCAAAAAGGGTAGAGCTGAAATAAAAGTAGTGCTTGTTGGTGGGGTATTTGATCTCCTTCATGCAGGTCATATTCATACATTAAAATCTGCAAAATCACTTGGTGATGTTTTAATTATCGTGGTGGCAACCGATACCACTGTTAACAGCTTAAAAAAGAATCGCAAGATATTTCACGATGAAA
>LLBZ010001935.1_pt6 | contig 20198 bp, 17 predicted proteins | sample 1489421 | NCBI WGS metagenome assembly LLBZ01 (sample SAMN04092657, study PRJNA295927) | soil metagenome | biome: Soil prokaryotic community; feature: Bulk soil; isolation source: soil from tomato rhizosphere | host: tomato cultivar Moneymaker | place: South Korea | collected 2011-11-01 | reverse complement strand
ATTTATTACTCATATCCCGTAAATAAGTAAGTATATAGTAGGTTTCTTATTGTTTTTGATAAATATAAATAATTTTTTATACATCGATTAGCAACGTCACATGTAGTTTCTTATTGCTACGAAGTCACAGACTTCGCCTTTACTTTGGATTTAATAAAAAAACAAATACCTTTAAAAGGGTGCATTTATATCGTGTTCTTTATAAAATTATGGGCTTGTGCAACCATCGTTATTAACCACAGTTTTAACTTGTCTTTTAATCAGCTTGTCAATTCGTCTTTTGTTTTCTTGCTGTAATAGTGAAGGATATAAATTCATTAAAATATTTACAACCATTATTGTCAGTCCAAATAAATAGTTGTGAGAAACACTCTTATATATAGCAATAAAAGTCACGAAAATAAATCCGATTAAATGGCTTATTTCAGCAATTGTCATTTCTCTTCGTACTTCAGTCAACTCCGTTTTTTTATTTTCTAACTTTATTTTTTGATTAAAGAATTTGAAAAAGGTATTTTTAATAATCCATTTAAAGTATTCAATCCCAATATTTTTATTCAGGGTTTTACTCTCAATAAAATTGAGGTTCGATATTTTTTTGTAGTACTCAGTTTTTAAGAGAATACTATTCAATATCATTCCGACTATCCAAGATATTACAGATATAGATATTCCGAATGTTAAATATTTAATCATAAATTTTTTTCAAATTGTGGCTTACTCATTATATAGCAACACTTATTACTCATATCTCGTAAATAAATAAGTATATAGTAAGTTTTTTGCTGTTTTTGATAAATATAATCAATTTTTCTTACGTCAATTAACAGTATAAAATGAAGTTTCTTATATATTTTAATATTGCTACGAAGTCACGGACTCCACCTAGGCTTTTATTTCGTTCAATATTTTTCTTTTCCGTTTTTTTGTCAAAACCTTAACCCAATAAGTCACGATAACATCGTATCCGTCAGATTCTATTTTTTGCTCATCGGTCAGAATTTCAATTCCGGTAGCTACTTTTGAGTTTTTTTTATTCCACTTTTTTATATAATCAAAGTACTCTTTTTTCGTTCCGATTTGATTTCCACTATTTCCAGTAATAAAAATCACTTTTTTATTTTTAAAATCAAATCCGTTTCGTTTTTCGATCAGATATGCGTTCAGATATTCAGATTCCGTTTGAGTTAGTTTTGGATTATTATCAATACCACATCCAGATAGATTTTGGCCAAAGATATTTGCCGAAATCAGTAGTAAAATTATTGTTCCAATTTTTTCCATAAGTTCGGTTTTCAGCTTGCAGGTAACTCGTTATATAACAACATTTATTACTCATATCCCGTAAATAAGTAAGTATATAGTAAGTTTCTTGCTGTTTTTGATAAATATAATTAATTTTTCTTACATCGATTAGCAGATTGTTTAGTTAAATTGACTTAATTAATCCTCCACAGGAAAAACAATATGCTGATAAGCTCCAATATCGGGTGCTGATGTTCTGTTTACATTTAAAATATCAAACGGTACTTGGGTTGCAAAGCTTGCTAATCCTTTATTTATGGCAGCAGAATCTTCACCTATTATAAGCATGTTTTTATTAGCGTCTTTAAAATGTGGGTCTTGATTAAAAATAGTACCCTCATAATGTGTGGGATCGTTTATATCGTAATTAGCACCTGTAAAATTCGTGTTTCGACTATCAAAACGAATGAGACAATTGGTAAATTTAAAGTTGAAAACAACTGCGTCGTCTTCAATTTCATCTAAAAGAATCTCAGGATTGTCGTTTCCGTAGATGATGCAATTGTTGAAATTGGCTTGGGTTAAATCGGTTACAATGGCAGTGTCATCAGCGTCAGTAATAAAATTATTCAATAAAAGCGCGGGGAATTCTCTAGAGCCACTCCAATAATTGGCAATGGTACAATGTGTGAAATTGTATTTACCTCCAAAAGTCCCAGCAAATGCCGATTGCCCACAGTTGTTAATTACCACATTTTCGCCTGTAATAGAGGTGTTTCGTCCTAAAATGCCAAAACTACTGGAATTGTAAATTTGCGAATTGGTTATTTTTAATTTTTCGGTAGCTATATTGGGATTACCATCGCATAAAATACCAATGGTGGCATTTTTTATGGTGGCGTAGTTTATACTGTTGTTTATACTGCCATCAAACAACCAAATAACGCCCCATTGTCCAGAAACATTAGCAAAATCGGGTTCCAAGCGGTCGCTTTCAAAAATAACTTCGTTTTCTAAAAGTTCGGGATCGCTGCTTACATCACCATTAACTTGCAGAGAGGCACCTTCGCTTACAATAAGTCCAGATTCTGAATGAAAATGCACACGCGCACCAGCTTCAATAGTTAAAGTTTCACCACTTGGTACAGCAGCAAAACCATAAATAACATAAGGCTTTTCGTTTGTGAAAGTCAGTTCTTCGGGGAGCAATTCACGCCCTTGAATATCGGTTTCTACGGTGTCGCCGTTGATATCTAATTTAAGGGTTTCTATAACTTTTGTGGTGTTGTCTCTATCGGGATAAATAAAAACAGCATCTTGTACCAAGGTGACAAGTTCTACTTTCTGAAGATTACTGCCTGCATCAAACTCTATTTGATCGGTGTATAAAAATTTGCCATCAAGATTCGCAAAATTAGTAATATCTATGGTTGTTTCAACAAAAATAAACAAGCTGTCTTTGGCTAGAATTGGGATGTTTTCGAATGTTTTTCCAGCAATACCATCTACGTTTAAGCGGTAGTTGGAAGCATCTCCTAGGGCGAGCCTTATGGAAGGAATCATAATATCATTATTGCCTCTATTGTAAACTTTTAGATTATAGGTGCTGGAGCCAATATTGGTAAAAACGGTATCTAAATAAACGGTGTCTTTTGAAAATTCAAGGTTTCCGGTATTTGGCGAAAACTCAAAATCATTTCTGCAAGAACTCCAAAGTATTAAAAAAACTACTGTGGATAGAAAGTATAAACTGCGCTTCATAAAAAATCAATATACTCCAAAAATATAACTTTTGTTTTGATAGTATAGTGAACTCGTTTAAACTTTTTTGATTAAAGCGAAAATTTAACCTTACGCCAGCTGGCTCGTTCGCTAAAATAACCCGCTGGGGTATTTTTACGCTCCGCCCTGTGTTCGGTTGAAGGCTTTTTTGAGTTGCATAGCAGGGCTACGGAAGGAAGAAAAGACAAAAAGCGAATGCAAAAGGACAATTTTAGCTAATTATGAAGAGTTTAAACGAGTTCAATATCTGGATTGGTTATTTAGCTAAATAAATCCATTATTTCGGGAGTAATTCGTGCAGGACGTTTTGTTTGGCTGTTTATTAAACACCAAGTGGTTTCAGATTTTGCCAGTAATTTATCGGAGTCCTTATATATTTCAACCATACGGGTTGTTGTAACGCCTTCAGAATTTATTACATAGGTTTTAAGTGTAATAACATCGTTTAACAATGCCGGACTTTTGTATTCTATGTAATGGGACAGCATGATCCAATGATAGTCATCTATAATCTTTGATGATGCATTCTTCAGCCAATGGGCTTTGGCAACATCTTGTACCCATTCTACATACATAATGTTGTTAACATGGTTAAGTTCGTCTAAATCGTTTTGGGTCACTACTAGGGTCGTTTCAAAAGTTTGCATTTGGTTTTAAGTTTTATGATAAAATTTAAATGAGTTCAATACGAAAGATAAAAAATTCGTGTTTAATAAATCTCTTAAAATTCTGTTTAAAGTTTGAATTATATAAGAGGTATTAAGAATGTTATAACATTCATAAGTTAATATCATGTATCTTTATAAGATTAAATAATCGTATAAATCAAGGTATTATGAAAAAAATAGTCATTTTGTTGTTAATGGTATCGTCATTGGCAGCATTCCCAAACACAGTGATGGCTGCTGAAAACGCACCAATTAATACAACAGCTCCAACTCCAGCTCCAGCTGAAATTCCTGCCGAAGTTAAAGTGATGTTGAATCGTTTAGAAGAAATCAAAGCCTTAGACAAATCGACTTTAAGTAGATCTGAAAGAAAGGAACTCCGTAGAGAAGTACGAACAATCAAGAAAGATCTAAGAGCCGCTGGAAATGGTCTTTATATTTCATCGGGTGCCATTATCATCATTTTACTTTTAATAATTATACTTTAATAAGTTAACAATTGACAATTAGCAATTAACGATGAATAATAATCACTAGTAAATAGTCAAATCAATGAATCAACAAATAAACAATAATGTTGATAATTAGGACTTGGACAAACTATTAAGAAAGAGAAAGGAAATGGTATTAAAACAGCCTGTCATACAGAGCACTTCGACAAGCTCAGCACAGGCTTTGTCGAAGTATGAGCCTATCAAAGCTATCGAAAGAAGTATCAGTAATGGACTTCGACAAGCTCAGTCTGACAACATAGGGTTTAAATTGGCTTTGTGAAGCGTAGTTAGTCAAGCCTGTCGAAGCACACTTTGATATAAATTTGAGTTCAATCCTTATGTCGAACTCAAGTTAAAAGTATGGTTTCCTATATAAGTTCTCTTAATTTTTGGGCAGCAATTTCGGGTGTAATATCGCGTTGTGGCGACCCAAACATTTCGTAACCAACCATAAATTTCTTTACGGTTGCGCTACGTAATAGAGGCGGATAAAAACTCATGTGCCAATGCCAATGGTTGTTATCTTTTCCGTTGGTTGGTGCTTGATGAATCCCACTGGAATAAGGAAATGAGGTATTAAACAATTTATCATAAGCTTTGGTTATTACAGAAATGGCTTCAGCAAAAAGGAATGAGTCATTGCCTTTTAAATCTGAGATGCTTTGCTGCTGCTGTTTAGGAACGATCATGGTTTCAAAAGGCCAAATGGCCCAAAACGGAACAAGTACCACAAACCTATCATTTTCAAAAATAATACGTTCTTGCTTTGTTAATTCCTGTTGAATGTAGTCACCTAATAGGCTCGATTTATTTTTGTCATAATAAGCACGTTGTTGTTGGTCTTTTTTGTCAACTTCATTAGGTAACGTGGTTTGGCTCCAGATTTGGCCATGTGGGTGTGGATTGCTACAACCCATAACGGCGCCTTTGTTTTCAAAAATCTGAACGTAATTTATAAGGGGATTGCTACCAAGTTCGGCGTATTCTTTCTGCCATGCGAAAACCACTTTCTCAATATCCTTAGCATCCATATCGGCCAAACTTTTAGAGTGGTCCGGACTAAAGCAAATCACTTTACAGATGCCTTGTTCGCTTTGTGCAATTAATAAGCCATCATTGACATTAAAGTTTTTAGATTCTGTTTGAAGCGCAGCAAAATCGTTGGTAAAAACAAATACGTCTTCATATTTTGGGTTTTCTTCGCCATTAATTCGGGTGTTTCCGGCGCATAAGTAACAACTAGCATCGTAAGCTGGTCTAACAGCGTTGGAAACAGCTTCGTTTTGACCCTGCCATGGGCGTTTAGCTCGGTGTGGTGATACTAAAACCCATTCACCTGTTAATATATTATAGCGTTTATGTGAATAATCTTGTAAGTCGGTGTTCATTTTAAAAGAGTTTTATTTATTTAATTACATGCGTTCCGTTAGACAGTTTAACGGCATAGATGGAGCAGTCCTTATTAAATTTAGCTTTATAAGCTTTAGAGACAGTTGTTTTAAAAGCTTCCACAGCATTTTTAGAAATCAAGTTTATAGTACAGCCTCCAAAGCCACCGCCCATCATTCTTGCACCTAAAATATGTGCGTTTAATTTGGCTTGCTCTACAAGAAAATCCAATTCGTCACAACTTACTTTGTACTGTTTGGACAAGCCCTCGTGAGAACCATAAATTAAAGCGCCTAAAGTTTCTAAATCACCATCAAGCATGGCTTGCGACGCTTTTATGGCACGATTGTTTTCTTGAACAACATATAATGCTTTTTGATAGTTTTCAGGCGTAACTTGGTCTTTAATTGTAAGTAAATCGGCTTCGGTTGCATCTCTTAATGCCTTGATGCCCAATAATGAAGCAATATTTTCACAAGCTGAGCGTCTATCGTTATAAGCGCTATCAGATAAACTATGTTTTACATTCGTGTTTATTAAAATAAGTTCGTGGTCTTTAAAATTAATTTCAAATGGTGTCGCTTCTACCGTTCTGCAATCTAATAATAGTGCATTGTTTTCAATACCAAACATACTGGCGTATTGATCCATAATACCACAATTGACACCTACATAATTATGTTCGGCTCTTTGCGAGATTAGAATCATTTCGGTTTTAGACAATCCTAAATTAAAAAGTGCGTTTAAACCAAACACCACACTATTTTCCAGGGCTGCCGAAGAAGACATACCAGAACCCGCGGGAATATCACCACTGAAGGCAATGTTAAAATTTCCAACCACTTTATTTTTGTTTTGCATTTCGGCAACAACACCCAAAACATAGTTTTCCCAACTGCCTTCAGATGAGGGTTTTAGTTTGTCTAATTCAAACGTTATACTTTCGTTCATGTCAATGGCATAGGCTGTAGATACTTTGGCATCACTTTTATGAAACGCAGCAACAATGCCTTTATCTACTGCTGCTGGAAATACAAAACCATCGTTATAATCGGTATGTTCGCCAATAATGTTGATTCTTCCAGGTGAAAAAATCATCAATGGGTTGGCATTAAATTTATTAATGAAACTATCTTTTACTTTGCTAATTAATGTTGAATTCATTTTATGTTTTTGAAATTATATTAACCTAAGGTTCCAATTTACTTGATACTCTTCATTAGGTTTTAAGGTTTGTAAACCCATGTTGTTGTTAAAGCTGTCTGATACACCTGTAGTTGGTTCTATAGCAATCGTATTCACTTTTGGCGGCGTATAAATTTGTAAAAAATTCTCTTTGGAAGAAGCGCTTATTAAAAGCTTATAATCTGGTGTGTTAAATTGTGTTTGGTTGGAATTTAAAATAAAGCAATCATCTAATTTTTTGTCTTTTATCTCAAAATGAGGTTCATTGTTAATATCGACAATGCCAGTAGTTATACAACGCTCATCAAAAACGAGTTGTTTGTTGCTCTCAAAATTAAGTGTGCTATTAAATAAGTCGCTGCTACTAAAATAGGGATGCCAGCCAAGAGTAAATGGAAATGTTTTGGCATCAGTATTTTTAACTAACACATTAACATCTACCGAATCTTTTTTTATAATATATTCAAGCTGAATGGAGTAGGTGTATGGAAAGCCGACAGATTCCTTGTCTTCATTATATAATAATGTAATGGAAGCAAAATGTTCAGTTTGTTCTTGTTTAACTATTTGGAATGTTTTATTGAAAACCAAACCATGTAAGGCATTGTTGTTGCCCGTTTCATTAATTTGAAATTGAAATTCTTTACCATCATACGTGTATTTTCCATCTTTTATTCGGTTAGCAAACGGAAATAATATTGACGATGCGTAGGTATTGTTATATGTTAAAGGGGATAAATCTTCAATAATGGTTTTACCATCAAGTTTTAATTCCTGTAAACTGGCGCCTTGGTTGACGCAAATTTTTGCATAACATACTTTTTCTGGGTTTTCAACTTCAATAAAATCTAAATCATTAGATGTATTTAAAATGTGTTTTATAGTGTACAATATAGAATGTCTTAGTTGAATTCGTTTAAACTTTTCTCAATTGGCTAAAAAATTTAAACAAGTTCGTTTGGTTGATAAGAATTTTGCAAATATACTAAGTGAAAATTAAAATGCTATATGTAGTATGGAAATAAAAAATCCGTAAACATTTCTGCTTACGGATTCGTATTTAGATAGAATTTATTTTTGTATTACTTTTTTTGAAATTGTTTACTGAAAACAAGGAACAGCACGCCACATAATAACCAGGTGGGTAATGTTACGAACGATAAGAAAATATCAAACTGAAGCGATATGGAATAAAATATACCGAAGCTAATGGCCCAAGCCAGTAATACCGATTTATTGAATTTTATATTGGCGTATTCTGCGTAATTTTTAATGACGCCATATTTTTTTGAAAAGAAATGTTCAAAAACAATAACGGCTCCAACTGGAGCTAATATAAAGCCATATAGCGCAACGAAGTCTAATAATTTCATGGCAAAGGCAGGAAATAAACCCGCTATGGTTGCAATAGTTCCAGCTAAAATCGTTACCCAAAACGTAGAAAGTTTAGGGATGATGGCTTGAAATGCTAAGCCAGCTCTGTAAATGGTTGGGTTGGCAGTTGTCCAACCGGCCAATACAACGGCAATAATTCCGAAAATACCAATAGCGTTATAAGCTAACGGACCGGGAGCTACTGGTGGTGCTTCACCGTTTGATAAAAAGGCTTGAGCTTCAGGTGAATTTAAATAAACGGCATATAGTAAACAAGCAGCAATCCACGCCATATAATGACCTACATACATACCTGCAGCGGTTGTCCACCCCGAACTTGCTTTTTTAGCAAAACGGAATACTGATAAATCGGACATACCAATATGCATAGCAGCATTGGCAAACCAAGACCAAATAACAACATGCCAAAAGGTGTATTTTATTTGCCCAGGAAATGGGTCTCTGCCTTCACCCCAAATATCCCAAAATTGAGAAAAGCTAGAAACGCCCAATTGGTTTAATGCTACCACACCGCAGGCTAAAAAGGCAATTACAATAACAGGAGACATCCAATTGGCAGCTTTTGAAACCGTATCGTAACCTCTAGCAGCTATAATGGATATTACAGCACCTAGTACAAGTACAATAACAACCCAAGTAATACCATTAGGGAGTGTATCTGTTAACTTAGGCATGGGCATATCAAAAGGAATACCAACAGCAGTTGCCGACACGGTTATCATAGAACCTGCTAAAAAGCAAAACAAAACACCATTGGCAATGTTGTAGCCAGTAACTAAGTTTTTACCACATATTTTTTCCAGTTGAAAATAGAGGGTTAATCTGTTTTTAACAGCAATTTCAGCAGTTAAGTATCTCCAAGATAATACGGCTAATAAATTTCCAACTAGAAGTCCGATAATTAAATCGAAAGCACTAACACCCGCAGTTAAAAATAAGGGGCCAATCATAAATTCGGTACCAGCGGCATGCTCGCCAGCATACATGCCAAGAAAACTTTTCCAGCTTTTTAATTTTGATTGCGGCACAGGGGTTCTTTCAAATTCACCTCCTGTAATCTCCTCTATCATATCTTCTTCTCTGTGATATTGTGTCATAGGTTTTATTTATTTAGTTAGTATTGGTTAATTATTAAACGAGTTCATTGTTTCATTTCTATGATTGTCAAAGAAACACAAACTACGATAAAAACTTTTTTCTTAAGTCTTCTACTTGGTCATCATTTATCGGCACCATTTTTCCTAAAGAGTTTCCTAAAACTATAGATTTTGCACTAAATTCGGCTACTTCTAGATAATCAAATGTTTGAAGCAATTTATCTCCTGTAATCATTACGGAGTCATTTTCGATGATCAAAGCCGTAGTGCAATTATTTAAAAATTCAGAAGTCTTATTGGTTTTAAAATGGTCACCATATTTAACAGTAGCAATATCTTGTAAAAAGATCCAGCTTTCAGGAATGGTACGCACATTTAAGTGTGTTTTTGTCACTCCAAATGACATTAAATACGGTGGTTGTGTCATAATAATAGAATTTACATTGGGGTTGCGTTTGTAAATTTCTTCATGTATCCATGTGGCTCTACTAGGTGTTTTGCCTTTTTCCCTTTTACCATCTTTTATTTGAACGATATCTTCAATATCCATATCCCAACGATTTACGTTTGTTGGAGAGATTAAAAAATCGTTGTTTCGCCATCGCATCGAAACGGTTCCGTAAGAACTTATCATAAGCCCTTGTTGACAGGCACGTTGAACAATTTTACAGATTTCCAATCGTTTTTCTAACTCATCGGACGGGTAGTCGGTTTTTTCCATTTCTGGAATCATCGAGGGTACTTGGGCTTCAAATTCATCAATTTGAGCATCAGTTAAATAATTTGGTGTGCCAATTTGTGAGCCATACAAAATAGTGCGTGCACAAAATTCCAAAGTTTCAAACCTTTGAAAGGCATCAGATAAATCACTTCCTCCTAAGACGGTTCCATGATTTTCCATAATAATGGCTTTGTAGCCTTTTTTAAATTCGTCAGCAATCACTTCACCTAATTGTTCGCTTCCGGGTAATTCGTAAGTAGCGTAACCAATGGGGCCGCAAATATGTTTTGCTTGGGATATGATGTTGGTATTTGGTATTTTACGAACAATACTAAAAGAAACCAATGCTGGCGGATGTGCGTGAATTACAGACCTGATGTCTGGACGTGCTTCGTAAATGGCTTTGTGAAAAGGAAATTCGGATGAAGGTTTATGTTTGCCGATAACAGTGCCATCTTTTTTAACACAAATAATATCTGAGGGTCTTATAGAACCTTTATCAATGGCGGAAGGTGTTACCCATATGTTACCTTCATCATCAATTATAGAAATATTTCCACCAGAAGTTGTAGTCATACCTCTTTTGTAAATCCGACTAATAATTTCTGTTATCTGGTCGCGTGGATGAACTAATTTTATTCTTTGTGACATAATTCTAATTATTTGGATATATCTCTTAGGTAATAATGAACGGCACGTGTTTTTTTAATGAATAATTTTTCTTCAGGAATGTAGAATTCAATTCTGTATCTGAAATTGAAATAGCAGCTCCTAAGGCAGAGCCCAACGAAGAATCTGTAGTTCTTAATTTCATATTTCTAAAGTAATGTGATAGTAATTTCACATAAAGGTCGTTATCGCTAAACCCACCATCGATATATAATCTTTTTATAGAGTCACTACCAATAACATCTTTAATGCTTTTTATTTGAAGCAATACCAACTCCGTCATTAGTTGATGGTAGGCGTCTTCAAATTTGGTATATGGTATTTTGGTTTCTTTGGGCATGTTGCTATCGGTTAAGCTTTCCCATTTAAACATATGTTCGAAATCTTTAATAATTTCGGCATAGGTTTCATAATTAAACTTTACATGGCGGTGGTAATCTTGAGATACGCCAAAATGTTTATCTAATTTGCTAACCTGAATTTTGTATTCATTTCCTAAAAATAAGCGGGTTGCCTTAACAGGTTTACCATTGATTCGCATGTAGTTTATAGAATCTTTATCGTGCGTATCCTCAATAATGGGATGGTCTGTAAAAGGATTTAATGTAATGCTCCAAGTGCCGGTAGAAACGAGCACAAACTTTTTCTTTACGCTTCTAACATAAGGCAGTAAAGCCGAAGAGCTATCGTGAATGCCAACACCAATTTTAATGCGTTTTCCATTGTAGTTCATGTTAACACTGGTTTCGGTAGATACAATAGTTGGTAGTATGTGATGTAGCTCTTCTTTATAAACCCACTCGTGGTAGTCCTTTTTTGTGTAATCCCACAGTGCCGTATGGCAACCAATACTGGTATATTCACTTAACGGGATGCCTGTAAAAACATAACTTAGGTATTGTGGCAGGTGTAACGAGTATTTGATTTTTTTAAACACTTCAGGTTTGCTATATTTTAGCCAATAGAGCTGTAACCCTGAATTTAAAAGACTTAAATCAAAACAGCCCGTTGTTTTAAGAAATGCTTCTCGTGGGCCATATTTCTCTAGAAAAGAATCAACAATGCTTTTGTCTAAAGGTTTGGTATAGTTGTAAAGTGGCGTAAGTACTTCACCGTTTTCATTTATATGAACAAAACTAGCGCCATAGGTTGAAAAATTGATGGCTTTCACATTAAATTCGGAAGCTTTAAGAATGTTTTCAAAAACACTTTTTAACCAACTTTGAAGCGCTGCTAGATTTTCGGTAGGAAAACCATCTTCATCTTCAATTTCATCAAAGTGTGTATATTCTTTATAAACTTCTTTATAATCTTTATCAAAAAGAAAGAATTTTTTATTTGTTTTTCCAATATCAAAAACAGCTGTTACGTCTATCATACAAAACTATTATAAACCTGTTGCTACGGTATTTTTGCCCCTTTCTTTAATTAATAGATTTCTAACGTCTAACGAACGGTATGCTTGAATTGGGTTTAACGCAGCACCTTTTTGCAATCTGGCATGGGCTAAAAGCGGTCTTACATCTGTTCTATAGGCGTCTTGTAAAATTTCCTGACATGTAACGACATCATTATTTAATTGTGCCGTTTTTAATAAATCTTGGTCCACTAAAAGTGCTTTAGCATAGGCTTCCTGAATGGCTTCAAGCGATTGTATTAAATCTTCTAAAGGGTCTTTAACGTTGTGGCTAGCATCAATCATCCACGCTAAATCTGGGTTTTGCGGGTTGTTTTGCATGCCGTAAACCAATTCGTTGAAAATTAAGAATAGGGCATAAGGTTTGATGCTTCCAACAGTTAAATCGTCGTCACCGTATTTGCTATCGTTAAAGTGGAATCCACCTAATTTACCTTTCAACATTAAAATAGAAACAATCTGTTCTATGTTGCTGTTTGGTAAATGATGGCCTAAATCGACTAAAGAATACGCCTTATCCCCACACGCATTGGCAAGCATAAACGATGTTCCCCAATCTTGAATAACGGTGCTGTAAAAGTTCGGTTCGTAAGGTTTGTATTCGATTAACATGCTCCAATCATTGGGCAGTCCTTTGTAAATGTCTTTTAAACTGTTTTCGGTATGTTGCAGTGCTGTTTGAAAGTTGTTTTGTCCAGGGAAACAAGACCCATCGGCCAACCAAACGGTTAAGCTTTTAGAACCTAATTGATTACCAATATTGATAACATCTAAATTATGCTGAATAGCTTGTTGCCTAACAGCTTCACTGGTGTTGCTTAAAGAACCATATTTGTAGCTTTCTTTAGCATTTTTCTGGTCTTGAAATGTGTTAGAGTTTACCGCATCAAAGGTAATATCCAAACTGCTAGCCAATTCTTTAACAGCTTTATAATCCTGTGGAATATCCCAAGGAATGTGAAGCGACACAGCACCTGCTGTTTGTGTTAATGAATGAATTAAACCAACATCTTCAATTTTTTGTTCCAAGTTTGAAGGTTCTCCGTAAAAAGAAAAACGTCCAAAACGGGTACCGCCAGCACCTAATGCCCAACTTGGAATGGCAACTTGAAAGTCTTGTAGTTTTTTAATAATGGTATTAACATGAACGCCTTTTTTTGATAAACTATTTGATAAAAAATCAAAATGCTCTTGATGCGATTTTAAATCTTTACTGTTAGCGTCTTGTATATGGTTTGGTTCTATTTTCATGTATTTATTTTTAAGTTTCAAAGTTGCAGAGTTTCAAAGTTTCAAAGACTCTTGATTCTTGGCTCTTGGTTCTATTTTCTATTCCATAACCCCTAATAATCATTTCCTTGAGTGTACAAAGTTTTGGTCATGGTCGTTTCATGTGTTTATACCTATTGTTTTTTAACGGTCATATGGACATGAGCGATAGCGAACTGGCGAAGCAATCGCTTTATTTTTATAGGTGTTTATCTCACAAAAAAATGTTTTCATTGGTGTTCGATGATTTTCAATTGCTTAAAGCAAACTTTTTGTTAATGGCGATTTCATGAATTGGTAATTTTTTTAGTAGCAAGTTAGCAAATTAAAAAGCTTTAGGTTTGGGTTGTAATGAGAAAAAATTAGCTGTTCTAAAAAAAAACTCCCATATATATTTTAATATGCTATGGAAGTTTTTTACAAACTAAAACTAACTCAAAATGTCTTATCTGACAAATGCGTTGGCCATTCCACCATCAACATTTATAATGTTTCCTGTTGTTTTGTCTAAAATGGCAACCAATGAAAATACACCGTTGGCAATATCTTCAGGATATATAATTTCGTTTAATAAATTTCTTTTTGCATAATGAGCAGGAAGTTCTTCTACAGTAATGCCGTAAGCTTTAGCACGACCTTCTGCCCAAGCACCTTCCCATATTTTACTGCCTACAATAACACCATCTGGGTTAACAGTATTGACGCGTATTTTATCTGGTGCTAATTCAGCGGCCAATAAACGGGCCATGTGTTGTTGTGCCGCTTTAGCAGTACCATAACCAACATTATTTGGTCCAGAGACCAATCCATTTTTACTAGCGATGCTAATGAAGTTTCCTCCTAAATTTTGTTTGCGCATCACTTCCACACCAACTTTTGCCAATTCAAACTGACCTTTAACCAATACATTTTGTAAAATGTCCCAGTCTTTTTCGGTAGTTTCTTCAATAGGTTTAGAAATTGCCAATCCTGCACTGTGTACAATTATATCAACTCCGCCAAATTCCAAACAGGCTTTATCGAAAGCTTCTTTAATAGAATTATAACTGGTAACATCACATACTGCATAAGTAGATACATCGCGTTTGTAAGTTGCGTTGGCTTCTTTTAAGCTATCTTCATTTATATCGGTTAAAACGACGTTAGCACCTTCGGCAGCTAATTTATCGGCAATCGCTTTTCCAATACCACCACCAGCACCAGTCACTAATGCTATTTTACGTGATAACGGTTTTTCTTTTGGCATTCTAGAAAGTTTTGCTTCTTCCAATAACCAATATTCAATATCAAACGCTTCTTGTCTTGGTAGCGAGGTATAAGACGTTATAGCTTCGGCACCACGCATGACGTTAATGGCATTGATGTAAAATTCGCTGGCAACCCTGGTTGTTTGTTTATCTTTTGAAAAACTAAACATACCTACTCCTGGATAAATAATGATCACAGGATTCGGATCGCGCATGGCTGGACTATTGGGTTTTTTACACGTATTATAATAGTCAGCATATTCTTGTCTATATGTTTCAAAAGCAGGTTCTAATTTTTTTAGAATAGCTTTGGAATCTGATAAATCCTCTTGAGCATCTAAAGTTAAAACCAAGGGTTGGATTTTTGTTCTTAAGAAATGGTCAGGACAAGACGTTCCCATAGGGGCCAATCTTGCTAAGTCATTACTATTGATAAACTCCAAAACCACATCGCTATCAGAAAAATGACCAATCATTTGGTTTTCAGAAGAACACAAACCTCTTAATAAAGGCATTAACTGAGCAGCTTTTTCCAAACGTTCTTGTTTAGGTAAGCTTGATACTTTTTGGCCGCCAAAAACGGATCCTTTTTCTTTTATTTTCTTTTCGATATATTCAGAAGCCATTTCTATAACTTCCAAACTATTTATATAGCATTCGTAAGATGTATCACCCCAAGTGAATAACCCGTGGCTACCAAGAACGATTCCCCTAATGCCAGGATTATCGTTTAAGCATTTTTCTAATTGTAGGCCTAGATCGAAACCAGGACGTTGCCAAGGCACCCATCCCATAGTATCTCCCCAAATTTCCTTAGTCACTTTTTCACTGTCTTTAGCAGCAGCAACTGCTATTAAAGCATCTGGATGTAAGTGATCTATATGTGCAAATGGTAATAATCCGTGAAGCGGCGTATCAATAGATGGTGCTTTACTATCTAAATCATAAATACAGTGATTAAAAAGACCAACCATGCGGTCTTCGTCACTTAAACCACCATAAACATTTTTCAAATCACGTAATCTTCCGGTGTATAAACCAGCAATTCCTGAACGCGTTAATGTTCCGATATCGCCCCCAGAACCTTTAACCCACATAACCTCAACTTTTTCATTTGTTAACGGATCTTTTTCTATGGTTTTACAGCTAGTATTTCCACCGCCGTAATTGGTGATTCTCAAATCGGCACCTAATATATTGGATCGGTATAAAAATAAAGCAACTTGATCGTCATTTAAAGCGGCTGCTTTCTTATCATCCCAAAGGTAATCTACGTATTTGAATTTTTTTGTTGTTATATTCATGAGCATTGTTAAAATTTACTGAGCAAAAATAAACTAAGCCAATAATGTTTCTATCCTGTACTGTACTGTAATTTACCAAAAATTGATGAATTTATAAAAAATGCATTATAGGTCTATGTTTTTTTTAACTAAAAGGTTATGGAATAGGTTGTTTTAGTAATTGTATATTAGACATTTATAAATATTTCAACTTATAAAAAGCCATGGAGTTTTCATTTGAAATTAAAATAAAGTACAGTACAGGACAGTATATGTGGATGAGATGTTTAAATTTGTGATTTGAAGAAATAAAAACATTGAATTAATATGAATCTATTTAATTTAGAGGGCAAAATTGTCTTAGTAACAGGCGGTGGAGGCGTACTTGGAGGAAGTATGGCTGAGTATCTTTTGGAAAATGGTGCGACCGTTATTATATTACATTACAAACAAGATACTGTGGATAATACAGTAAAAAGAATGCAATCGATTAACAATAAAGTTGACGGTTTTGTTTGTAACGTGGTTGATGAAAAAAGCCTTCAAGAAGTAGCTGATGCTATTATAGCGAAGTATGGTAAAATAGATGTGCTTATTAATGCAGCAGGAGGCAATATGCCTGGAGCAACTGTAGGACCAACACAATCCTTTTTTGACATCAACATGGACGACTTCAGAAAAGTAGTCGATTTAAATTTATTTGGTAGTATCATACCATCCACCATTTTTGGTAAAGAGATGGTAAAAAACAAACAAGGTGTTATCATTAATATATCTTCAATGGCTTCAGAAAGGGCCATCACTAGAGTAGCGGGCTATTCAGCATCTAAAGCAGCGATTGATAATTACACCAAATGGTTAGCGGTAGAACTGGCATTGAAATATGGCGATGGGTTACGCGTAAATGCCATTGCTCCAGGATTCTTTATTGGAAACCAAAACAGAGCTTTGTTGCTAAATGAAGATGGTAGCTTAACGCAAAGAGGTAGCACCATTATTAACAATACGCCCATGAAACGTTTTGGTGATGCCGATGAATTAAATGGAGCATTACATTATTTATGCTCAGATGCTTCAAAATTTGTTACAGGTATTACCATTCCTGTAGATGGTGGTTTTAGTGCTTTTAGTGGTGTTTAATTATATATTTAGGTAAAAATGCAAGAAACATTTAGATGGTTTGGAGTCAATGACTCCGTGAAATTATCATACATAAAACAAGCAGGTGCAACAGGTGTAGTAACAGCATTGCATCATATTCCCAATGGAGACGTTTGGGAAGTTGATGAGATTTTAAAAGTTAAAAATGCCATAGAAGCCCATGATTTGGAATGGTCTTTTATAGAAAGTATTCCCATTCACGAAAGCATCAAACTACGAAAAGGCGACTATTTACAACGTATCGAAAACTATAAGCAAAGTTTACGAAATGTAGCGGCTTGTGGCATTAAAAATGTGTGTTACAATTTTATGCCCGTTTTAGACTGGACACGTACCGAACTATTTTGGAAATTATCAGATGGCAGCACCGCATTGCGTTTTGATAAAGTGGATATGGCGGTTTTTGAAAAATTCATCATGGAACGTGAAGGCGTTGAAGCCGCATACACTCCAGAAATCCTAGAACAAGCAAAAGTGCGTTTCTCTAAAATGACTTCAGAAGAAAAGCAAGCTTTAGAAGATAATGTTTTAAAAGGGCTTCCGGGAACGGTTGACGACTTAACCATTCCTGTTTTTAAAGACATGATCGCACAATATGATAACTTATCGCATGCCGATTTAAAAGCCAATTTATCATTCTTCTTAAATCAAGTCATTCCGGTTTGTGAAGAACATGGGATTGTGATGGCTATTCATCCAGACGATCCACCGATGGATATTATGGGATTGCCTCGAATTATTAAATCTGAAAAAGATTTGGAAGATTTAATTGGTTTTATTGATAGTCCTTCAAATGGTATCACATTTTGCACAGGTTCGTTAGGTGCCAATCCAGATAACGATTTACCTAAAATGATTCGAAAATTTGCAGACCGAATTCATTTTCTTCATTTAAGAAATGTAAAGAGAGAGGCCGATGGTAGTTTTTATGAAGACAATCATTTAGAAGGCTCTTCAGATATGTACGAAGTGGTAAAAGCTGTATTGGAAGTAGAGAAAAAACGGGATATTCAATTGCCTATGCGTCCAGACCACGGGCATCAAATGTTACAAGATTTAGAAGATAATAGAGCCTATGCCGGTTATACGGCTATTGGTCGTTTAAGAGGTTTAGCAGAACTACGAGGTTTGGCACTCGGTATTTCAAGAAGTTAATAAAAGCAAAAAATGAAGGTCGGTTTATTTATACCATGTTACATCAATCAATTATATCCACAAGTAGGCATAGCAACTTTAGAGCTTTTAGAGAAATTAGGCGTTGAAGTTGTTTACCCTATGGGGCAAACCTGTTGCGGACAACCACTCGGTAATTCTGGATACGAAGATGATTCAAAAGGAATTTGCCAGTTATTTGTAGAGAATTTTAAGGAATTCGATTATATCGTTGGGCCTTCTGGCAGTTGTGTTTACCACGTTAAAAAACATTTCGATATTTTGGAACAAACCAATGATGTGAAACGCGTTAGAAAAAACACCTACGAGCTGTGTCAGTTTATCTATGAAGTATTGGGTAAAACAGATTTAGGAGCGTCCTTTCCATATAAAGTAGGTATCCATAAAAGTTGCCACGGACTTCGTGGTTTGCGCTTAGGGTCTTGTTCCGAGCGTATGGATGTGCATTATTCAACTGAAGAAAGTCTGTTAAAAGAGGTAAAAGGCTTAGAACTAAAAACGTTGAATAGGGTCGATGAGTGTTGTGGTTTTGGAGGCACTTTTTCGGTATTTGAAGAAGCCATTTCAGTAAAAATGGGTAAAGATAGAATACAAGACCATTTAGACAGTGATGTAGAAGTGATAACAGGAGCAGACCACTCGTGTTTAATGCATTTAGAAGGGCTAATAAATAGAAACAAGCAGCCTTTAAAAGTGATGCATATCGCAGAAATTTTAAATAGCAGTATGTAATTATGGCACACGCAGACGAAGCAGCATTATTTAATAAAGACGAAGCAAAAGTAGATTGGCATGACAAAGCTTTATGGTTTGTAAGGCAAAAAAGGGATAAATCTGCCCATAATGTAAAAGGATGGGAAGAACTTAGAAATTTAGCATCGGCCATTAAGGCAAATGTACTTTCCGATTTAGATACTTACCTTGTTCAATTTGAAGAAAATGCCAAAAAAAATGGTGTAACGGTACATTGGGCAGCCAATGCCGAAGAACATAACAAAATTGTCCACAGTATTTTAGCTAAGCACGATGTAAAGAAAGTGGTTAAAAGCAAATCGATGCTTACTGAAGAGTGCCATTTGAATCCTTATTTAGAAGCCAATGCTATTGAAGTCATTGATACCGATTTAGGAGAACGTATTGTACAACTAGCCCAAGAACCCCCGAGCCATATAGTATTGCCTGCCATTCATAAAAAGAAGGAAGAGGTCGATGTCTTATTTCAAGAACATTTAGGAACCAAACCTTGTAATGGCGATCCACAATATTTAACGGCAGAAGCTAGAAAGCATTTACGTGATAAATTCCTAAAAGCAGATGCTGCTATTACGGGCGTTAATTTTGCAATAGCCGACACCGGTGGTTTTGTGGTTTGTACCAACGAAGGAAATGCCGATATGGGTGTACATCTAGCCAAAGTGCACATTGCTTGTATGGGGATGGAAAAACTCATTCCTCAGGAAAAACATTTAGGTGTATTTTTGCGGTTATTGGCGAGAAGTGCCACTGGGCAACCTATAACAACCTATTCGTCGCATTTTAATAAGCCCGAACCAGGTAAGGAAATGCATATTGTTATTGTAGACAATGGCAGAACCGAGCAATTAAGCCGTGAAGATTTTAGAGCCTCCCTGCATTGCATCCGTTGTGGTGCTTGTATGAATACGTGTCCTATTTATAGACGTAGTGGCGGACACAGCTATAAAGCAACCATTCCTGGCCCCATAGGTTCCATTCTATCACCGGGAATCGATTTAAAAAAACACAGTTCTTTGCCTTTTGCATCGACACTTTGTGGTTCGTGTAGCGATGTATGTCCAGTAAAAATCAATATTCACGAACAGTTATATAAATGGCGTCAGGTCATTGTTAAAGAGGTGCCACAGCCAGTTGTTAAAAAAACTATTTTAAAAGTAGCTGGACGTGTTTTAGCAAACTCAGGAATGTATGGTTTCGCTGGAAAATCAGCGCGGTTTATGTTAAAACATGCACCTCGATTTTTAGTG
>LLBZ010039897.1_pt4 | contig 20360 bp, 19 predicted proteins | sample 1489421 | NCBI WGS metagenome assembly LLBZ01 (sample SAMN04092657, study PRJNA295927) | soil metagenome | biome: Soil prokaryotic community; feature: Bulk soil; isolation source: soil from tomato rhizosphere | host: tomato cultivar Moneymaker | place: South Korea | collected 2011-11-01 | reverse complement strand
AGCTCTTCAGGGTTCGCTTTAACCCCAGAAGAAAAGGTTTTAGCTGCTAATTTTGTGGCGAACAAAGGCAAACTGCCTTGGCCAATAGAAAAAGGCTATGTAACGCTTGGTTATGGGACACAACCACATCCCATAGATCATTCATTAACCATTAAAAGTAATGGGGTAAGAATTGCTACCGAAAAAGGAGCCAAAGTACATGCCGTTTTTAATGGTGAAGTAAGTGCGGTACTTAAAATGAAAAACGTAAACCCCATTGTAATGATTCGTCATGGTGATTATTTAACCTTATATAAAAACTTATCTGAGGTTTATGTTAAAGAAGGTGATAAAGTAACTACCAAACAAGTAATTGGAGAGGTGTTTACAAATCCTTCAAATGGCGAAACCATTTTAAGTTTTTCAATTTCTAAAGGAACAGCTACCGAAAATCCAGCATCTTGGATTTTTAAAATGTGACGAAGTCTTGCTGAACTTGTTTCAGGATTTTATAAAATTCCTGCCTTTCGGCGGAGCTCAAGATAAACTTCAGCAGGAATCTTAGTATTTCAAATTTACAGAACTATTCAAACAATGCCTTTAGCTCTGTCGCTTCACTAGGTTTTATTTTTCCTGACAGCAACAAACTTAATTGTTTACGGCGTAAAGCGGCTTCAAAACGTTGTTTCTCGATGTCGGTTTCTGGCAGTACTTCAGGAACCAATACAGGCTTTCCAGTATCATTTACAGCCACAAATGTATAAATACCTTCGTTGGCTTTGGTACGCTCACCAGATTCTCTGTCTTCAATCCAAACATCAATAAATACTTCCATCGATGTTTTAAAAGCACGCGATACTTTAGCCTCCACGGTTACCACACTACCTAAAGGCACTGCTCTGCTAAAAGCGACGTGGTTTACAGATGCGGTAACAACAATACGTCTACTATGGCGTCTCGCCGCAATACTAGCAGCTCTGTCCATACGGGCCAATAGCTCGCCGCCAAAAAGGTTGTTTAAAGGGTTGGTTTCACCAGGTAAAACCATATCGGTAAGAATCGTTTTAGATTGTTCGGGTGTTTTTGCTTGCATCACAACATGTTTAATTATGTCGCAAAGGTAAAACGATTTTATAATTTAGGATGTCTTTTGGGATATAATACCATTTAAGCTTTGAAATGACCGCAATAAAACACCCTTTTTTCCTTTCTACTTCAAAATAAAATACAACCGTAGCTATGGCTATGCTTGAATTTTATTTTTCGTATAAAGAAAAAAATCATTCTTTTATTTTACAGTAATTTCAAAGATTAAATGGTATAATTATTCTACAACCAGGTCTAGATCCTTAACCAATAACCAAGCATCTTCGTTATGCGTTTTTCTTATGTCGCGCAACGCTTTTAAAGCCTCTTCAGCAGTTTTATAGCTACCATAAACAACTTCGTGTAAACCGTACTTGTTTACGCCAATAGTTCTGGCATTAAAACCTTGCTCTTTTAATTGGCTAATAATTAACTCGCAGTTATCTTCAACTCTAAAAGCACCTGCAATAACATGGTAATTGCCAGATTGCTTGGTAACATTTAAAGTAATGGCAGGAAGCGGATTTAAATTAAATGTAGCTTGTTCTATTTTAGCATCTAATTGCTGGAATGCCTCCTCTTGAGCGATTTGATTGTGCTGCTCAATTTGGTCTATATAATATTTAGACGATACCAATCCGCCTAAAGTTAAGGCTATGAATGCTACAGCAGCGTATTTAAAATATGGTTTGGCTTTGCGTTTTTCAGGAGTAATTGTTAACGGAATTACTTTTTCAATAGCTTCAACCTCTGTTTTATAAATTTCTCGAGAAACTTTTGGTGATACCAATTGAGATAAACCAAAAGAATCAGTTAAATAATTTAGTTGATAAATAGGTTCAAATAAAATTTTACCTTCGTTATTAAAGGTAATGTCACCAATATTTTTAAAGGTTATGGTTTCACCTTGTGTTAAATACGATTTTATAGCATGAACACGTTTTGCAATTTTATCAGTCGCAACTTCAAAAGGAATTTTTTCTACATCGGCTATATAATGAGCCAATAAACCATCATTCGTTTGAATCTGCTCATTAAACGACACCGTTTTTTTTGGTGGATAAAAGGTATTGGTAGCATCATCAATAGTTGCAGATGCACGTTGCGTTAAAAATGAACCAAACTCTGGTATGGTAACACACTCATATCTATAGAGTAAATCGCTTATGTAGGTTTCTAATTGCATAGAAACAAAGTTAAAAAATTATAGATATCGATAAAATATAGAACGAATTATTTATTAACAATGCCATATCAAACGGATACTTGGTTGAAGTTTAAACAAAAAATTAAATTTTATAAAGAACACAGGTATTTTTAAATCCCAATTATTGAGTAAAAATTCTTTTATTGCAGTTTCAAAATCAACACTATAGAATGACTGATAATGATTTGCTTTACACCTTAGCCTTACAACATGTACCAAATATTGGTGATATTACGGCCAAACGGCTTATTTCGCATTGCGGGACTGCAGAAGCTGTTTTAAAGGAAAAGAAACAAAATTTACTCAAAATTGATGGCATTGGAAGTGTTACTCTAAGTGATTTGAATAAAGCCAATCATTTAAAAGAAGCCGAAAAGGAAATCGATTTTATAAAAAACAACAATATAAACGTATCCTTTTTTAAAGAGGATAACTACCCCGAGAAATTAAAACATTGTATTGATGGGCCTATTATATTATTTCAAACGGGAAACATTCATTTGAAACAGCAGCGTATTATAAGTATTGTAGGGTCTAGAAAAATTACCACAAGTGGGGTTGCCTTTTGTGAAGACTTGGTAGAAAAACTAGCAATTTATAATCCAGTTATTGTTTCAGGGTTTGCTTATGGAACAGATATAACAGCACACAAAGCAGCTTTAAAGCACAATTTGCAAACCATTGGTTGCTTAGCACATGGTATGAACCAAATTTATCCAGCAGTACATAAAAAGTATATGGTTGATGTAGAGAAAAACGGTGGTTTTTTTACCGATTTTTGGAGTACTGATAATTTTGACAGAAACAATTTTTTAAAAAGAAACAGGGTTATTGCTGGTTTAAGTGAAGCAACTATTGTTATAGAATCAGCCGAAAAAGGTGGAAGCTTGGTAACCGCCGATATAGCAAATTCATATAACCGTGATGTGTTTGCGGTTCCGGGAAGAACTACCGATTTACAAAGTACAGGGTGCAATAATTTAATCAAGTATCAAAAAGCACATATGATGACTACAGCTTTGGATGTGCCTTATATTTTAAATTGGAAGTTAGAAGAAGAAAACAAACCAGCCATACAAAAACAATTATTTGTTGAGTTGGATGCTACCGAAAAAGTAATTTATAACTACCTAAAAGATAACGAAAAACAACAATTGGACATGATTGCTATTAATTGTGACCTGCCAATTTTTAAAATAGCCGGTGTGTTGCTGAATATGGAATTAAAAGGTGTTATTCGACCGTTACCGGGGAAATTATTTGAGGTTATCTAAAATTCCTGCGAAGGCAGGAATCTCATAAATTGTAATGTACTACTCTATATAATTTGAACTTTGGATAAAAGTTAAAGCTTATACTATTGATTCTTGAAAAAAATTTATCTCAAAAGTTTCTTATCCGATGTTAATGGAGCACTTTTTTATGCGACGACATAGGAAGGACGCATAATGTGTGTGGAATAGGTTTTGTTATATAAATTTTATAGCTTAACTTTGAGATATGACAGATGTAATTTATTCAATTGGGCATGGGAATAAAAGTATTGATTCATTTATTAATGAATTGAAAAAATATGATATTGAGTATTTATTAGATGTTAGAACTTCCCCAATGTCTAAATTTAATCCTCAATTTAATAGACCTCTGCTTGAAGAAGATCTAAAAAAGCATTTGATTACTTATATGTTTGCGGGAGAACAATTAGGTGGGCTACCCAAAGATCCAAGCTGTTACACAAATGGAAAAGTAGATTATTCTAAAATAAGACAAAAACCTTTTTTTCAAGACGCAATAAAAGTTTTAATTGAAGCAAATAAAGAGAACATGAAAATTGCTTTAATGTGTAGTGAGTCTAATCCTGCAGAGTGTCATAGAAGTAAATTGATAGGCCAAGAGTTATTAGAACATAATATTTCATTAAATCATATTGTATCAAATAAATTAAAAGATCAAAAAACAGTAATATATGAACTTACTAAGGGTAAGGGTCTTTCCAATTTATTTGAAGAAGAAGGCTTAACTTCTAGAAAAACATACATCTAAACATTTTATGAACTTTTATACAATTGGAGTTTATAACTTTAACGAAAAAGAATTCTTCCATAAACTAATTACTAATAAAATAGATGTATTTTGTGATATACGCCAAAGACGTGGAGTCAGAGGTTCAAAATATTCTTTTGTTAATAGTAAAAAACTTCAAAGCAAATTAAACGATTTAGGAATTAAGTATTTTCATTATCTAGATTTAGCTCCAACTACAGAAATTAGAGAGTTGCAAAAGGTAGCAGATTTAAAAAATCATGAGTTAAAAAGAGATAGAAAATCTCTAGGACAGGTATTCATCAATGAATATAAAAATCAGATTATTAATTATTTTAATTTTGCTGAATTTCTAGATGACTTAAAAAAGAACAATGCAAACAACGTTGTATTATTTTGTGTTGAAGAATCATATAATGCCTGTCATAGGTCAATAGTTGCGGAAAAATTGAGTAATGATTATAAGTTCAATATTAAAAACATCTAATATTGGAAGTACTTGTAACATCAAAAACTAGTTGGGGAAATTCTTATTGTATTGGAGGGCTAGAAATAGCAACTAATAGATTTGTTAGATTAATGACAACAATCGGTAGCTATCAACCTTTAACTGCTCCTTACCAAATTGGACAAGTATGGGATTTAGACTATCACAATAATCCAGCTGCACCACCACATATTGAAGATGTATGGATATATAGAAATAATGGTCTTATCAGAAATATACCCAACATTATTAATTACATTAGTCAAAATTGTTTAGTTTGGGATGGTGATTTTAATGTATTATTTGGAGGACTTTTAAGATGGACTGGAAATGGAAGTGGTCATATAAATAATCCAAATAATTTACCAAATAATAGTGTTGGGTTTTGGATTTGTGATAGAGATTTGACTTATGATGGAGCAAAATATTATATCTACAATAGAGGTTTCCTTCAAACAAATAAAAGATTACCTTATAAAGGCGTGTTGCCAGCAATTCCTGTAATTCCAGCGGGAACTTTGATTAGGGTTTCACTTGCAAAATGGTTTCCTAGTGAGCATGTTGAATCTAGGTGTTATCTTCAATTATCTGGTTGGTATTAAGTTAAGTAAATGAGCCCCCTTTTTTCTTAAAAATTTGTTATTTACTTTTAAGATGACAAGATTCCTGCCTGCGCAGGAATTAATACCCAACCTTTTCCCTAACACGTTTCAAAACATCATTAGCAACCAATCTAGCTTTTTCAGCACCAATAGCTAATGCGTCATCAATTTCGTTAAGATTGTTCATGTAGTAATTATAGCGTTCGCGTTGGGTTTTAAATGTTTCAACAATTAATTCAAATAAGGCTTGTTTGGCATGCCCATAACCATAATTACCATTTTCATAATTGGCTTTCATGGTTTTAATTTGTTCTTCGTTTGCCAACAAACTATAAATAGCAAAACAGTTACAGGTACTCCAGTCTTTAGGTTCTTCAAGCGGTGTGCTATCGGTTTGAATGGTCATTATCTGTTTGCGTAGTTTTTTATCGTCTAAAAAAATGTTGATGGTGTTGTCTCTACTTTTACTCATTTTTTCGCCATCGGTACCTGGAATAAGCATGATGTTTTCCTCCACTTTTCCTTCGGGCAAAACAAAAACGTCTCCCATTTTCGCATGAAAACGAGACGCTACATCGCGGGTCATTTCAATATGTTGCAATTGGTCTTTCCCCACAGGAATTATTTCGGCATCATACAATAAAATATCGGCAGCCATAAGCATGGGATAGAAAAATAAACCTGCGTTTACATCTTCCAATCTATCAGCTTTATCTTTAAAACTATGCGCTAATGTTAAGCGTTGGTAAGGGAAAAAGCAGCTTAAATACCAGGACAACTCAGTAACTTGCGGAATATCACTTTGTCTATAAAACACCGTTTTTTCAATATCCAATCCAAACGCCAACCACGTAGCCGCTACCGAGTAGGTGTTTTGTTTTAGTGTTTCGGCATATTTAATTTGGGTTAAGGTATGTAAATTGGCAATAAATAAAAACGATTCGTTTTCAGGGCTGTTTGCCATTTTTATTGCGGGCATCAATGCGCCTAAAATATTTCCTAAATGTGGTGTTCCCGTACTTTGTATGCCTGTAAGTATTCTTGCCATATTTTCATTCCCACGAAAGTGGGAATCTCATTAAAGTTAATATCAAGTTTTCTTTGTCGAGCAAAGGTAATTTTTTTAATAGAATTGCTCAATACAATTATGTATTTTTGGGTTCGATGAAGTTTTTTAAATATCTATTCTGGATTTTATACCGCATTTGGTTCTACATACTTGTAGCAATGCCAATACTTATTATGTTTCCCATACTTTTAATTTCCATTTTAAAGGAATCGTGGTATCCATTCTTTTTTAAATTGGCTCGTATTTGGGCTAAAATAATTTTAATTGGTATGGGCTTTAATTGGAAGATTGAAAGTGAGCAAACGCCCGAAAAAAGTAAAAGCTATATGTTTATTGCCAATCATACTTCTATGACAGACATTATGCTTATGTTGGTTTCGGTGAAAAACCCGTTTGTTTTTGTTGGAAAAAAAGAGCTGACTAAAATTCCGTTATTTGGATTTTTCTATAAGCGTACCTGTATTTTGGTTGATAGAAGTTCCGAAAAAAGCAGAAAAGCCGTTTTTTTAAGAGCACAGAAACGATTGAAAACAGGGGTAAGTATTTGTATTTTTCCCGAAGGCGGTGTGCCAGAAGAACATATTGTGTTAGACGAATTTAAAGATGGTGCTTTTCGGCTGGCCATTAACCATCATATTCCTATTGTACCAATAACTTTTGCAGATAACAAAAAGCGACTTTCCTATACCTTTTTTAGCGGAAGTCCTGGGATAATGCGTGTAAAAATCCATGATTTTTTATTGACCGATAATTTAAAGGTTGAAGACACCAAAGCTTTAAATAAAAAGGCCTGGAACATTATTTTCAAACAATTACAAACCTTCAATGAATAAAAAAAACTGCTCTGGGGGGAGCAGTCTTTTTCGATATTAATTTCCGAGCTTAATGAAAATCAATACCCAGATCTAACCAAAAACCTAGAATTTAATGGTGAATCCGGTATAAACACCTATAAAAAACGGTGTAAAATTACCAGAAGTATTATTAAACGTATTAATTTGATATTTAAACATAGGCTCTAAATTCAAATCTATTTTTTTAGAGACCTGATAGTTAAAGCCAACACCAAAATTAGCACTATAGCTTACTTTATTTATATTGTTTGCTTCTCCCAAAAAGGTTCTTGTACCACCTTCGGCTTCAGAAAATATTTTATTATCACTTAAAAAGAACGAACTAAAGCCGCCAATAACATTAACACCCAATTTATTGCTAACAAGGGCGTACTGAATTTCTAAAGGCACCTCAATATAGCCTAAAGCTTGATTGATAGAGGTGTTTGTTGTTGCAAAAGCTTCGGGTTTTGCATTTAAAGTTTCACCACTAATTACCGAAACATTATCGGAGGCGTTACTTGTGCTCACATTAACATTTTGTAGGTCACGCGTACTGGAACTTACTCCCAACGATTGATAAACAATTACATTGTTGGTATTATAACCCAAGTTCACTTTGTTGATACCCGAACGTATCTTTATTTTATCGTTAACAACATAACTAGCACTAATACCATAACTCATATTAACTTCCCCTGTTTTAGAGTTGTTGTTAAATTGTGGGTCTATGGACGAACCTTCGCCCAAACTATTAAAATAAATAGGCGCTGCATTTGGAGTAATACGCCATTTGTTTTTGTTTTTCTCATTTTCAACAACATCTTTATTGCTGTCTAAGGCTTCTTCTATGGTCAATGAATTTTTTTCCTTGTTTTCAGCCTTTGCAATAGCAGTGCTGTCTTTTGAAGCATTATTAATTAATTCTTTGGCTTTTTCGGTGTTGATTAGTGATTCTCTGTTTTTCGGTGTTTCGTTTTTATTTTCAGAATTATTAGTAACAGCGGTATTTGTTGATTTATTTTTTTCTTCGGAATTTGAAGCAAAAGCATGATTGTTTGAGGTTGTTATACTGTTTTTTATATTCGATTTTTTATTTGAGGCTATATCAGATTGATGCGTGCTTTTATTTTTATTGGTTGAAGAAGAAGTATTTGCTATGGATGGTTCTTGAGATTCTTTAGTTGTATTTGATGCAACTTTAGTGTTATTTTGAGAATCATTTTCTAAACTGTTTTGTACGGGATTATCATTTTCAACAGCAATTTTAGTGTCATTTGAAGGGTTTGAGCTTCGTGTCTGAGCATCTTCAGTGTCAACCACTTTAATTGGGTTGGTGTTTTCTTTATTGAAAAAATAAGTGCCACCAACAGTTAATAGCAATGCTAATAGCGCTGCAACACCTGCGTATTGCCACCATATGGGTATGATACGGCGCTTTTTCTTGTCTTGGTTAAGTTCTGCTTCAATGTTTTTCCAAACGGCATTGCTAGGAGTCGCTTCAAAATCTTTAAAGTGTTCTTGAAATAACCTGTCTATGTGTTTTTTATCACTCATCTATAATGATTGTAAACTTTGTGTTGATTTGTAATCTTCAATAGTCTGTTTCAAAATTTGTCTAGCACGTGCTAAATTGGATTTTGAAGTGCCAATGTTTATATCTAGCATATCTGCTATGTCTTTATGAGAATAACCATCCAGCACATATAGGTTAAAAACCAATCGATACCTATCTGGTAATTCTTGAATGATTCGTAAAAGATAGTCGATAGAGATAGACTCCTCATCAACGTCTAATTCAACTTCATCAATGACATTTTCATTTATAATATCAAAAACCTTTTCGCTTCTATACTTTTGTAATACGGTATTTATGGTAACCCGCTTTAACCAGCCCTCAAAAGAGCCTTTGTTTTTATACTGATCAATTTTTTTGAAAATTGTTATAAACGCGTCTTGCAGATTATCTTCTGCTTCGGCATAATTACGCGAATACTTTAAACACACAGAGAAAAGTTTGCTCGAAAAGAGTTTATACAATTCACTTTGCGCTTTAGTATTATTTATTTTGCAACTTTCTATGAGTTGATCTAAACTCAAAATTAAACACGGGATTAATTAATACTTAAACTTACTCTGCTACTACTGGCACTTCAATAATTAAGTATTGATCTTCTCCATTTTCATCCTCGCCTTGCCAAAACTTGAAAATGTAAGATCCGTTACTTGTAACAATAAAGTTAAAAGTAGCGTCTTCCGTAACATTATCCAAAGTTTCGCAATTATCATTTTCATAAACCAATGTTATTGGTGCCACAGTACGCTCATTTAGGTTTTTAGAATAATAAAATTCTTTAAAAATATGACATGCTGTGGGTTTTAAATACGTCACCGTTATAGGATATGTTTCTCCTAATACAAACTCACTAGGGATATCCACGCTCTCTACCGGTAAAACTTCAAAGCCATAGTTACTATTGCTATCATCATCTATGCTGCAAGAGACTAGTAAAACTAAAGCTAAACTTAGGGCAATTAACTTTTTCATGGATTATTTTTCTTTTTTGTTTTTAATACATAGATGCATTGACACCCAAAAGGTTGCGTATTGAAACAAAAAAATCCCGAATTATCGGGATTTTTTAAACTATTCTGAAGCCGAAGCGGCTTTGGCTATTTTTCTAACCTTGGCTTCGAGTTCATCCATGAGTTCTGGATTGTCTTTTATGAGTGCTTTTACAGCATCCCTACCTTGGCCCAGTTTTGTTTCTTCATAACTAAACCAAGAGCCACTTTTTTTAATAATTTCGTTTTCAACAGCAATGTCTAAAACCTCTCCAACTTTGCTTATACCTTCACCGTACATAATGTCAAATTCGGCTGTTTTAAATGGCGGTGCTACTTTGTTTTTAACCACTTTTACGCGGGTTTTATTACCTGTAACATTACCATCGGTTTCTTTTATTTGAGTAGAACGACGAATATCTAACCTCACCGATGCATAAAACTTTAGAGCATTACCACCCGTTGTGGTTTCTGGGTTACCAAACATAACGCCAATTTTTTCACGTAACTGATTGATAAAAATTACGGTACAATTTGTTTTGCTAATTGAAGCTGTTAGCTTTCTTAAGGCTTGAGACATTAAACGTGCATGTAATCCCATTTTAGAATCACCCATTTCGCCTTCAATTTCACTTTTTGGTGTTAAGGCTGCCACAGAATCGATTACGACGATATCAATGGCCCCAGAACGGATTAAATTATCTGTAATTTCCAAGGCTTGCTCACCGTTATCTGGTTGGGAAATTATTAAGTTTTCTAAGTCTACGCCTAATTTTTCAGCATAAAATCTATCAAAAGCATGCTCTGCATCAATAAAGGCCGCAATGCCACCAGATTTTTGTGCTTCGGCAATAGCATGTAACGTTAGGGTTGTTTTTCCCGACGATTCCGGTCCATAAATCTCAATAACACGTCCGCGTGGGTAACCGCCAACGCCTAAGGCAATATCCAAACCAAGAGATCCCGATGAAATGGCATCCACATCAACAACTGCTTGATCGCTCATTTTCATTACAGTGCCTTTTCCGTAGGCTTTGTCTAATTTATCTAATGTAAGTTTTAGTGCTTTTAATTTAGCTTCTTTTTCGCTGCTCATTTTATTTTTATTTTCTAAAGTAATGAACGCTAAAATAGTATAAGTTTCGTCATCATACAATTTTATAACGCAACCTTTATAAACATTTTGCATCTAATAATAAATAGTGGGAAGATATTGCTATGAAACACCCATGAGAAAAAAGCTTCACGCGTATGAGCATAATTTATAATGGGTGTTACATCTGACAATTAAAAAAACATTAAAATATGCAGATGAAACAAATATTAAGAATGCTTTAAACGCAGACTAACTCAAACTATTTCTGGAAGCACTTATTACTTAATAGTAATAGGTGCTTTTTTTTGAGCTTAAATTGGGTGTTTTTTTTTAAAATCGTACTTTTGTCCCTTTAAAATATTCTTTAACCTTAAAAAATTAGTATAGCATGCAACTGTACAATAAATTAAGTGCAAAAGAAAGGGCAGAATTAATCGATAAAACAGGCAAGAATCGATTAACACTTTCTTTTTATCAGTACGCCAAAATCGATAACCCTCAAACCTTTAGAGACCATTTGTTTTTAACCTGGGACGCATTAGATGTTTTAGGTAGGATTTATGTTGCCCATGAGGGTATTAACGGTCAATTATCATTACCTGCCGATCGTTTTAACGAATTTAAAGCCCATTTAGATAGTATCGATTTTTTAAAGGATATTCGTTTGAATGTTGCTGTAGAGCAAGACAATAAATCGTTTTTAAAACTGAAAGTGAAAGTGCGTAACAAAATTGTTGCCGACGGTTTAAACGATGATACGTTTGACGTTACCAATAAGGGCATTCACTTAAAAGCTGAAGAATTTAATCAGTTTATTGAAGATGAAAACACGGTTTTGGTTGATATGCGAAACCACTACGAAAGTGAAATAGGTCATTTTAAAAATGCGATAACACCCGATGTTGACACCTTTAGGGAATCGTTGGATATTATTGAAGACGATTTAAAAAACCATAAAGAAGATAAAAATTTAGTGATGTATTGTACTGGTGGGATTCGTTGCGAAAAAGCCAGTGCCTACTTTAAACATAAGGGGTTTAAAAATGTGTATCAGTTAGAAGGTGGTATTATTGAGTACACAAGACAAGTAAAGGAATCCAACCTCGAAAATAAGTTTTTAGGACAAAATTTCGTGTTTGACGAAAGACGTGCCGAACGTATTAGTGAAGATGTTATAGCAAACTGCCATCAATGCGGTAAACCGTTCGACGTGCATACCAATTGCGCAAACGATGCTTGTCATCTTTTGTTTATTCAGTGCGACGCATGTAAAGAAGAAATGAACAATTGCTGCTCAACAACCTGTAAAGAGATACACGCGCTTCCTTACGAAGAACAAAAAGAACTCAGAAAAGGGCAGGGCAACAGCAACGATATCTTTAAAAAAGGACGTGCAGACCATTTGTCTTATAAAAAAGATTTAAGGAATATTTTCGACCATTTCAATACTAATAAATAGTTGCGACATGCAAAAAATTGAATTAATGGCTCCCGCAGGGAACTTTGAGTCCTTGCAAGCTGCTTTAGACAATGGTGCAGATTCTATATATTTTGGGGTCGAACAACTTAATATGCGTGCCAGGGCATCTATTAATTTTACTTTAGACGATTTACCAGAAATAGCAAGACGTTGTGAAGCCAAAAACGTTCGAACGTATTTAACTTTAAATACTATCATTTACGATCACGATTTATCTATTGTAAAAACATTAATCAGTAAAGCAAAAGACGTTGGGATTACAGCCGTAATTGCCATGGATCAAGCGGTTATAATGACAGCAAGGGAAATTGGTATGGAAGTGCATATTTCCACTCAAATAAATATAACCAATATTGAAACGGTTAAGTTTTATGCCCTATTTGCCGACACGATGGTTTTAAGTCGAGAGTTAAGTTTAAGACAGGTAAAAAAAATTACGGAGCAAATAGAAAAAGACCAAATAAAAGGACCTTCGGGGAAATTGGTTGAGATAGAGGTTTTTGGTCATGGTGCACTTTGTATGGCGGTTTCCGGTAAATGTTACATGAGTTTACATTCGTATAATTCATCGGCAAACAGAGGGGCTTGCAAGCAAAATTGCAGAAAAAAATATACGGTTATCGAGCAGGAAACTGGTTTTGAAATGGAACTGGATAACGAGTACATTATGTCGCCAAAAGATTTATGTACTATCGATATTTTAGACCAAGTAGCCGATGCAGGTATTAAAGTATTAAAAATTGAAGGTCGTGGTCGCGCCCCAGAATATGTAGCTAAAGTGATTAAGTGTTACAGACAAGCCATCGATAGTTTAGAAAACAAAACCTTCGAAAAGGAAAAAGTAATTCTGTGGATGCAAGAACTTGAAAAAGTATATAACCGCGGATTCTGGAATGGCTATTATTTAGGTCAGAAATTGGGCGAATGGAGTGAAGGTTCTGGGTCGCATGCAACACAAAAGAAAGTTTATATAGGCAAAGGCACGCACTTTTTCCCGAAACCTCAAATTGGAGAGTTTAAAATTGAAGCTTACGATATTACGGTTGGCGATACTATTTTAATTACAGGACCAACTACTGGCGCTAAAGAACTTGAGGTAGCAGAAATGATGGTAAATGATACAAAATTATCAAAAGGAACAAAAGGAGATCTGGTAACGATTCCACTTGGGTTTAGAATACGTCCTTCAGATAAATTATATAAAATAGTAGAAAATAAAGTAGAAGCTTAATGGTTGTTATTACTTTACAACGCAATAAATGTATTGGTTGCAATTACTGTGTGGAATTTGCACCAAAACAGTTTCAAATGTCTAAAAAAGATGGAAAAACGGTGTTGTTACATGCTGTGGATAAAAAAGGGTTTTTCACGCTAAAGTCTAACGACCATACTATTTTAGAGGCTTGCGAAACCGCTTCAAGAGCTTGTCCGGTAAAGATAATAGACGTAAAAGACATTTAATTTTTATTCGATTTAAATAGTCTATATAATAATCTTATCTTTACCTTTTAAAAATAATTATAAACCTTCATTCGTAATAAGTTAATTATTAACGAATTCAATATATAAAAACATATGGCTTGTAACAGTTGTTCAACTGGTAAAGACGGTCAACCTAAAGGATGTAAAAATAATGGCACTTGCGGCACCGATAGTTGTAATAAACTAACGGTTTTCGATTGGTTAGCCAACATGTCGCTTCCTAGAGGCGAGAAACCATTTAGTTGGGTTGAAGTACGTTTTAAAAACGGAAGAAAAGAATACTATCACAACACTGATAATTTAACGTTAAGTATAGGTGATGTTGTGGCTACACAAGCCCCATCGGGTCATGATATAGGAATGGTTACCCTTGTGGGAGAATTGGTGCGTGTTCAAATGAAACGCAAAAACATTTCAGAAACCCCCGAGGAAATTCTTAAAATTTACCGAAAAGCAAGTCAGAAAGACATCGATATTTGGAAAGAGGCACGCGATAGAGAAGATCCTATGAAGGTGCGCGCACGTCAATTTGCGATTGATTTAAAGTTGCAGATGAAAATTTCTGATATTGAGTTTCAAGGTGATGCCAGTAAAGCAACCTTTTATTACACCGCGGAAGAGCGTGTGGATTTTAGAGAGCTTATTAAGGTTTTCGCACGAGAGTTTAGAACACGTATTGAAATGAAACAAGTCGGGTTTCGTCAAGAAGCATCAAGACTTGGTGGTATTGGCTCTTGTGGGCGCGAATTATGTTGCTCTACTTGGTTAACAGATTTCCGTTCGGTAAGTACCTCGGCAGCCCGTTACCAGCAATTGTCCTTAAACCCGTTAAAATTAGCAGGACAATGTGGCAAACTTAAATGTTGCTTAAATTATGAGTTGGATAGTTACCTTGATGCTTTAAAAAGTTTCCCGAAAACCGAAATAAAACTGCAAACCGAAAAAGGAACTGCAGTATGTCAAAAAACCGATATTTTTAAAGGGCATATGTGGTATGCCTACGAAGGTGAATGGGCTAATTGGCATAAAATAACTACCACACAGGCAAACGAAATCATTGCTTTAAACAAGAAAAACCAAAAGGTCGCTAGCTTGGAAGAATACGCTTCAGAACTTACCGAAGAAAATACTAAAACCGAGTTTGGAAACGTTGTAGGTCAAGATAGTTTAACACGTTTTGATAGTCCAAAACCTAATAAAAAACGTAAAAGCAATAAGAACCGAAACAATAGAAACAAGAATAATAAACAAAAACCCCAAAAGAATAAAGATGCTGCGAAATAATGTGTTGCTGTTTTTATTATTAGTTTCTTTTGTGTTTACATCTTGTGATCCTAATCGTGTTTTTGATGTATATCAATCGGTACCGAATAAGTGGCATAAAGACTCTGTCGTTAGTTTTACTATAACACCACCAGACTCTATAAACGCCTACAATTTATTTGTAAATTTAAGAAACACCAATGCCTATAAATACAACAATTTATTTCTAATTGTTGAAATGGCATTTCCGCACGGAAAAACAGTAAAAGACACTTTAGAATATAAAATGGCAGACCCATCAGGGAAATTTTTAGGCACTGGCTTAACAGATATTAAAGAGAATAAGCTTTGGTATAAAGAGCAAGTTGTTTTTAAAGAAAAAGGAAATTACGTAGTCAATATTCAACATGCTATGAGAGAAAATGGAAAAGTTAATGGCGTTGTAGAGCTTGAAGGTATTACCGATGTTGGTTTCAGAATTGAAAACCTAGTAAAAAATAACGATTAACTAAATATCACTTCGAGTGATTCTAATTTTATGAGAATTGTATCGAGAAGTATTTAATATAAAGAGTTAAATGGCAACAAAAGAACAAACACCAAAAAACCAAGACTTTTCAAAATACATCCGTTGGTTTTGGATGTTATTTGCAGGAGGTATCCTGTTCGCAGTATTAATGTTTTTATTAGCCTCTTGGGGCCTTTTTGGTGAGATGCCAGACCATACGGTTTTAGAAAACCCTAAAATAAATTTAGCTGCCGAAATTATTTCTTCTGATGGAAAAACCATAGGTAAATTCTATTTAAACGATAATAGAACACCTGTTGAGTATGACGAATTACCCCAACATTTAGTTGATGCTTTATTGGCCACTGAAGATGCACGTTTTCACAACCATTCGGGTATTGATGCTTTTGGCACCTTAAGAGCCATTGTGAAATTAGGTAGCGGCGGTGGTGCCAGTACGATCTCGCAACAATTAGCAAAACAACTCTTTCATGGTGAAGGTTCTAAAAATAAATTAGGCAGGATAACCCAAAAAATTAAAGAATGGATTATTGCTACCCGTTTAGAGCGCCAGTACACCAAAGAAGAGATTATCGCCCAGTATTTTAATATTTATGATTTTTTAAATAATGCCGATGGTATTAGAAGTGCTGCTAGAATTTATTTTGGAAAGGAACCCAAAGATTTAGATTTAAAAGAATCCGCTATGTTAGTGGGTATGTTTAAGAATTCATCATTATTCAACCCTAGAAAACGTCCAGAGCTAACAAGAGAAAGAAGAAATGTGGTTTTGGCGCAAATGGAAAAATATGATTTTATAGACGAGAAAGTGAAAGACTCGCTTCAAAAAACGGATTTAGATTTAAACTATTCACCAGAATCACACCGTGAAGGTATTGCCACTTATTTTAGAGGCTATTTAGATGGTTTTATGAAAGACTGGATAAAAAACAACCTAAAACCAGATGGTAGTAAATGGAATTTATACAATGATGGTTTAAAAATTTATACGACCATTGATTCACGCATGCAAGAGTATGCTGAAGATGCTGTAGAACAGCACATGTCTAGGTTACAAACTGCTTTTTTTAGCCAAAACACACCTCAAAAAAACCCAACGGCTCCGTTTATAGATTTATCTAAAGAAGAAATAGATGCGTTATTAAAAAATGCTATGAAACAATCGGAGCGTTGGAGAAAAATGAAATACGATTTAGGGAAATCGGATAAAGACATTCAAGCTTCCTTTTATAAGCCTACCGAAATGTCTGTTTTTGCTTGGAAAAAAGGAAAAGCTACTGAGGTGGATACTATTATGAAACCTATAGACTCCATACGTTATTATAAAACCTTTTTAAGAACAGGTATGATGGCTATGGATCCTCAAACAGGGCATGTAAAAGCTTGGGTAGGCGGTATTAATTATAGACATTTCCAATATGATATGGTTAAACAAGGGAAACGTCAAGTAGGTTCTACTTTTAAACCATTTGTTTACGCAACAGCTATAGACCAGTTGCATTACTCGCCCTGTAATGAATTTTCAGACTCACCTTTTTGTATAGAAAAAGGTAAATACGGAAATATAGAGGATTGGTGCCCTAAAAACTCTGGAGGAGAATATGGTGGTACAAGAACTCTAAAAAATGCTTTAGCAAACTCTGTTAATACTATTACTGCGCGGTTAATGGATCAAGTAGGGCCACAACCAGTAATCGATTTAGTTAAAAAATTGGGTGTAGAATCCAATATTCCTGCCGTACCGTCTATTGCATTAGGGACTGCAGATTTAAGTGTTTACGAAATGGTAGGTGCTTATGCAGCGTTTGCCAATAAGGGTGTTTACACAAAACCGGTAATGGTTACCACTATTGAAGATAAAAACGGTACCATTCTATATCAATTTAAACCAGAAACGCGCGATGTTTTAGGAGATGAAGAGGCATATGTAACCATAAAACTTTTAGAAGGTGTGACCCAATCTGGTTCTGGTGCTAGATTGAGATGGACAAGTGCCCCCGATAAATTTTACAAAGAAGTAATTACAGGCTATCCGTACGGGTTTACGAACCCTATTGCTGGAAAAACAGGAACTACTCAAAACCAAAGTGATGGTTGGTTTATGGGCATGGTGCCTAATTTAGTAACAGGTGTTTGGGTAGGTGGAGATGATAGGTCTATACATTTTGCAGGTATAAAATATGGGCAAGGAGCTGCGATGGCATTACCAATTTGGGGGTCCTTTATGAAAAAATGTTATGAGGATAAAACATTAGATGTTTCTACGGGTAATTTTGAAGCGCCTTCTAGTCTTTCTATAAATGTAGATTGTTCTAAAGTATCTGAAACCAATAATGATGGGGGCTCTAGTAGTACACCAGATGATTTGAATTTTTAGCAATAAATTCCTTTTGAGCGCAATATTGGTGCCCAGGATGTTGTTGTGCCTTTTGTGCTTGAGTATAAGAATTCATGTTAATACATTGCTTGAGACAAGAGCTATAACTTAATTTTTATTTTGCCACGATGTTCCAAGAACGAATAACAAAATAGGTTTTTGACAACACTTAAAAGTAAGGTTAAACCATACTATTGGTAAGGCTATCAAATTATTTAAAAGAACGAGAGGAACATTATAAAATCGTTGAAGAGCGTATAAAAACATCCTTCAGGTGAAACCAAAGGGAAAAGCAGAGATGAAGTAAAAAGCGAGATTAAGAAGAAATACAAGTTTAGTCTTTAGCATGGTAATGTACGCCACGACCTGAACCAGTTGTTAATATAAAACCTTCCCGTACCAAATACTGTAAATCCTTTTTTAGTGTATTTCTTGAATAATCAGGCAAATCTTCTTCCAAATTCTTTATTTGGATGGTTTTGTTTTTGCCAATATAATCCAATACTTGTTTTTGTCTATCGTTCGTGCTGCTTTTTAGGTTATTGTAGATCTCGTATTTGGTCTTTAATTTTTCGGTAAGGTCAATAAGACAATCTAAAAAGAAAATCACCCAGCGATCCAGTATTTCATCATCACTACCTCTGTGTTTTTGGGTTTCCATTAGTACACGATAGTACATGTCCTTTCTGTTTTCAATAACATGTTCAAAGGACACATATTCTATAAAATTATAATTTTGTTTTAGTAACATAAATGTAGTTAGCAAACGTGATAATCTGCCATTACCATCCTGATAGGGGTGAATGGATAGGAATTCATATACAAATATGGATGTTATCAATACGGGATGCAATTTCTTTTCTTCCAATTGCTCATTGGTCCATACGATTAAATTGTGCATTTCAACTGCGGTTAAATGAGGCTCGGTAGTCCTGAATATAACTTTTTGATCGCCATCGGGATAATTGGCTACAACTTGATTAGAAAGGTTTTTATACTGTCCTTTATGGCGTTGGTCTTTACTGCTGTATTTTAAAAGTATAGAATGTAATTGGTGCAGGTAACGCTCTGAAAGATCTATATCCTCATAATGTTCTAATATAAGCTCCAATGCTTCATAATAGCCTACAACCTCTTGTTCTTCTCGTTTATCCAATTTATCTATCTGAACCGATTTAAGCAATTGCTTTACTTCTTCATCGGTCAGGGTCGCTCCTTCAATTCTGGTCGATGAGCCAATGCTCTGGATGGTGGCAATATCTCGTAGTTCCTTTAGGTAACGCTTCTCTTTGTTCTCTATAAGGTTCCAGCCACCTTTAAAGGTATCCACAACGCCTAGTTTTTGTATGATATCCTGAAATATTGTAGGTTGAAACGCTATTTTTTTAGATATATCCATTTTGTATCCAATTTTATCCAATTACAAATATATGTAATTATTCTTTTGGATATATCCAATTCGTATCCGATTTTATCCAATAATATAATTATTGAGTTAAAAGAAGTAAATATGCGTATTTACAAAGTTTTATAGATAGAACTCATGTATTTAGAGTTCTGTTTAGATTGTCCTAAAGTGTCTGAAACCAATAATGATGGGGGCTCTGATAGCACACCAGATGATTTGAATTTTTAGCAACCCGTTTTATAATTTTTTAATAGACAAAAACCACTCTTCGGAGTGGTTTTAGCTATTCAGTATACAAGGACGTCATTTTAAACAAATTTGTAACTATTTTTTTCTATGGGTTCTTCTTTTCTCCATAAATAAGCCTTAATTTTAATAGTAGTGATTTTCTTCTACAATTTTAGTCTGGAGATTGTCCATAACCTATTCTGTCTTTAAATCATCAACTTACGCACTTTCCGTGGTAGTTCTAAAAAAACAGCACCCCTAAAATATATTAAGAGTACTGCTTAGATTATTGTATAACTGTTTCATTTTCATTTGATTAACTTATATGGGACAGCTTGTTTTAAAATGTGCTTGGGAATAGCAGGGTAACACAAACGACCTCAACTAATGTTTTCCTAGTAAAAACCACAACTTTTACGTTGTGGCTTTTAACTCTTGGTTTATTTCTTACTCGTTACGGCACGGAAAACATTTCCGCGCTAGCGGGGGCATCCTCATATTCAATACCATTATACTTCCTTTTGAGTGCTATATTAGAAGACGTTGGATTACTATTATACCCATGATGCTTTATACCAAAAGGATAGTAGTTGTTCTCCTCTACGATTTCCAGACCAAGTTGGGTT
>LLBZ010032624.1_pt5 | contig 20637 bp, 23 predicted proteins | sample 1489421 | NCBI WGS metagenome assembly LLBZ01 (sample SAMN04092657, study PRJNA295927) | soil metagenome | biome: Soil prokaryotic community; feature: Bulk soil; isolation source: soil from tomato rhizosphere | host: tomato cultivar Moneymaker | place: South Korea | collected 2011-11-01 | reverse complement strand
GTAGTTGTAGTTGTAGTTGTAGTTTGGATGTTGGTTTATCTTCTGTTACTTGTTTTGTTAATTTTAACTCCTGGCTTGATCAGATATTGACCCCTATTATGGCCTATAATACCACTAGCATTTCACACCAGGAATCAATGACAATCTAATATCAAAAAATATCATACCGAATCTTTCTATCCCTCTATACCTAGTTCTCTTCTATTTGACTTTGGAATGATATGTTTGGTATTTTGGATAGTCCAGGTTGAAGGTTCAAATCGATTGGCTCAAAAAATCTGATAGGCATTTGGAAAAGCAAAAGACAGTGTATAGGATACTGGGTCCAAACTCATGTTTTTGTACCATTGTCTGTAAATTCTCCACTAGTACTTATTGCAGATTTGACATACTGACATCAATATGACCTGTTCAATATGGATAAATTATGATATTAGTCATAGCACATAAAAATTCGATCAAAAACTAAAGGATAGTTTGTGAAAACCCTGGATTTCTGGAAACTATTAGGAAAACTATATATCATTTAGTCACGCTATTATAGTATATCTTTATGCGAAGTGTTGACAGTAGTGAAGATCCTTTTGTAAAAATTGCATCTCTAATAGGAGGGGAAGAATATCATCATGTTGCCAAAGCACTGTTAAAAACTGAAGATTCAACTGACGAAGAAATAGCTATTGCAACAGGTCTTCGAATAAATATTATTCGAAAAGTTCTATATGATCTTTTTGGAAAAGCTTTGATAACGGGTATCCGCGTTAAAGATGAGAAAAAGGGATGGTTTGTGTATCGATGGAGAGCAAAGAGAGACAATGTAGATAATTTTATTGACAATCAGAAAAAGAAAATATTGGAAAGATTGCAAAATAGACTTGAATATGAAGAATCATCCGAATTTTATCACTGTGGTAATTCTGCCTGTGACAGAATTAAATTTGATTACGCGATAGAGTTGTTCTTCAAATGTCCAAATTGCAAAGAACCTCTCAATATGGTAGATAATAGCAAACTAAAGGATGCACTCCGATACAAAATAGAGCAGTTAAGCACGGACTCTGTAAGATAACTTTTTTTTCTTATTCCTGATTTTATCCTTGTTTATGTTTCTATAGTAAAGAACTATTTCACCTTTATTATTTTTCTGCATCTTGAATAACTTTACTTTAGCACTTTCATGTATCGTTTCAAATCCCGCTCCACCAACCAAAGTAGTGGCTTTCTTTCCACCAATAATTAAGGGAGATATGGTGACGATCAATTCATCAAAAAGATTGTTCGCTATTAGAGACCAATTGATCTCACCGCCTCCTTCCACAAGGATTTTGGATAATCCCTCTTCCTCCAAAAGATCAAACAATTTTTTTAAATCCACCTTTCCAATGTCTTTTGTATCATGATCAATTACCATTATTTTCAATCCCAATTCTTGTAACTTTCTTAATTTTTTCGATGGAACATTCTTTGTAACTGCAATCCTTGTGTCGATCTCCTTTGCGGTTTTTGCTATGGTTGAATGTAAGGAAATCCTTGCCCTGCTATCGACTATTATGCGTATGGGATTTGATTTAGATAAACGGTTAGGGTCACTTTTTCTTATTCTCGGAATCTTCCTAAAAGTTAATAGTGGATCGTCTTTAATTACCGTGGTAATGCCTACTAGAATTGCATCCACCTCTGACCTTAATTTGTGAACTCTTAGGAGATCCGACTCGGATGAAATTTTAGTATCTCCGCTCCAAGTTGCTATTTTCCCATCAATACTGCATGCCGCATTTAGTATAACTTTCATTTTATTAGTCAAAATAACTATTTTTAGTAGTTAACTTGCCATTTATCATTACAGCTTTTACTTGTCTTTCTGTGCATCTATTGACTATGGCCATGTGTGGATCTAATAGCGGATATAAATCAAGATCATATCTGTCTATAAACAACAAGTCTGCTTGATATCCCTTCTTAATACATCCTGTGTTTATATCAAAAATTTTTCCTCCATTAACAGTAGCCATCTTTAATACTTCTTTGGCACTAAGAAAGCTAGAATCTTTCTCAAATCCTCTTTGACTCTTTAACAAGAAATCCATTTCCTTGAACATGTCTGGAGAATTGAGCATAACATTATCAGTTCCCATCCCAAGTATAAAATCAAGATCAAGCATTTTTCTAATAGGTGCTAATCCTACTCCTAGAATGCCGTTTGCTCTAGGACAAATTATAATTTTTTTTCTATTTTTATGAAGTAAGTTAAGGTCAAGTTTAGTTGGATTGGTAACATGAACATAGATATCTGGATCTAAAATTTCTAATGTTCGTTTGATTTCGGTTTTTTTATGTTTTCTTATTGATTCCTTTACAGTACTTTCTGCTTCAGCTGCGTGGATTGCGAGAATTGGTTTTTTATTTTTTTTTTGATGATTTGTATTTTTGACATAATAATCATGGATGAGCTTACTATAAAGTGACAGCATTGCATCAGTATTTTCATTTGCTCCGCTAATTCCGAAACCATCACAATTTTCCAAAATCTTATTACCGGCCTCAATGGTATTGGTTTTTTGGTTCTTTTTACTTCCTTTCGTCTCCACTTTTTTATCCCGCCTTTTTCTTATTTCTTTTTTAGTTGAGGAAAATGATTCTGTATTATTTGAAATTAAAAGTTCTTGGTCAGGATATCTATGTATTTGATCCTGATCTGAACCCGCATAGTAATCGTAAGATTTACTAAAATCGATTCTACCTAAAATAATTCCCTTTATTGGTGTGTTACTAATTGCATCGACTAAAAGGTTTATGCCTTCCAATCCTCCTTCCCTAAAGTCGACAAAGGTCGTGATTCCTTTGTTTATCATAGAAAGGGCTGTACTTCTCATCATTTGAATTAAATTCGAAATTGGCGTTTTGTCTAAAATTGTTCTTTTGATACCATAGTGCGGGTGTACTCTTTTATTTAAATCTGAATCGGATCCAAGGTCTTTTCCAATCGAATCTCCCATATGAATATGTGAATTTATGAAACCTGGAATGACAATAAAGCCTTCCGCATCAAGTATTTTAATTTCACTTTTTCTAGCAGCTGAATCGGATAAAAAATCAAAGTAACTGTCTGTTGATTTTCTTACTACTTTTTCTATTATCCCGTGCTCATTTACAAGAATTGCTCCTCTTCTAACCAATTCCAACTCTTCGCCATATAAAATCTGAGGATTTACAATTACGGTCTTTCTCAATTTGACTCAAAAACGTTTATTTTCATGCCTGTCTTTCTGTATTCTCTTATCTGATCTAATGATTTGGTAGCAAGCATTGCAGCTGTTCTGGCGTTATTTCCATTTCCAATTCCGCAATTGAGCTTTATGTCAAATGACTTTATGATTCGATTGATTATCTTGGTAATTTTACTAATACTAATATCACTCTTGGCAACTACCATGAAATTGTCTCCTCCCAAGAAAAATGTTAAGCTATCCTCTTTTAAAAACAAATTAGAGATTTGTAATTGAATCTTCAGTAATAGGTTTGTAACCTCATATGTGGAAAGTTTTTTAGTTATTGAAGTGGAACCATCTACGTCTATATGAATAATTTTCAAATCTTTAGTATTACTATGATTTTGATTTAAAATCCCATCGATGTTATTTTTATGACCCATCTCTTGTTGTAGATGCTCTTTGTCAATTGCAAAAATATTATTATATACTGATTTGTTTTCCCTTTGCCTGATTCTCTTTATCTTTTTATCTGAATCTAAAGGAGTTTTTCCAATTCCTATCGTCATGGAAATTTTGATTTTACTATTTTTCTTCGAAATCTTGTCGAGAATTTCTTTGTGATCATGTAGGGTTATTTGATTTGTAACTGCAATTAATTCATCATAGCGATTGGAAAATACTAGCCCATTCTTTTCCGAAAAATATTCCTGTAGATCTGCATATATCCCGGCCTGTAGGATTTGTAATTGATGTTCTCTATCGCTCCCAAGTTTAAGGGTCCATGGACCATAACCTTCTAATTTTATGACTGTTATTTGACATGTCAAAACTAATCTACTACTAATAGAGTTGGTTTTGTACCTTTATTTTTTATTTTTCTATTTCTTATCTCTCTTAATCTTTTTGTCATTAGTACTGCGGTCTGAATTGCATGTTGGGAAACAGGTTCTATTCTGGCCTCGGCTTGTTCAAATGTCATATCCGGGCCCGTTATCCCTAAAGATATTGGCTTTTTGTATTTCAAAGATAGTTCAGTTATTGATTTGGCCGTAATACTTCCAATCAATCTGTCGTGACTGGTTTCTCCCTTAATTATTGCTCCTAAAGTGACTACTGCGTCAACGTCCCTTTTTTTTAGTAATTCTTCAATCATAATTGGCATATCAAAGACCCCTGGAACAAAACAAATGTGTGTAATCCTTGATGTAGGGACAACACTTGCGAATTTCTTTGCTTCATCAAGCATTGGAATTGTTATCTCTTTGTTAAATTCCGCGACCACAATTCCTATTCTGACTTTCATTACTAATTTCCATATGACTTTGCATATGCTATTAGTTCCTTGGCTTCAATGATTACCAGGTTTTTCTCTTTAGAATAGTCTACTGCATCTTTGTATGAGAGAGCTTTGTAGTTATGAGAGTCTAACATTTCGCATATGGTTGTTACATTTGTCATATTTGCTATCTTGGTAAGAAAAATGGACATCTCGGTATGACCTTTTCTTTCATTTAGCAATCCTTTTGAAGCTATTAAAATCGGGACGTGACCAGGCGTCCTAAAGCTTGTTTGAAACTTTTCGATAATTCTTTGTTGGTCAACCAGATCTGTATCTGTATCCAATTCCGAACAAATATTTGCTAAAGATGAAATGGTTAAAGCCCGGTCATTATCAGTGATTCCCGTATATGTGTTGACATGGTTAAGTGTTATTGAAAATGAGGGTTTATCTCCATATGGAGAACTGTTCTGATTTATTAAGGATATGGTCTTATTAGCAGTTCCAAAAATATTCAATACATCGTAGATGAACGGCAATCCTAGTTTCGTAGATATTTCTTTTGATACTGCAGTACAAATTAAACCACCAGCATCTTTTCTCATTGTAGATACATGTTCAGGGGTTATATGACTAGAAGAAATAACCATATCGACTTCGTCCTCCCTGTTATCGTCGTCGTGAATCAAGACAAAATTTCCTTCTCTTAACGAAGTTACAGCCTCGAATATCTTTGTCAATTAACTATTTTTCTAGATTAAAGTTAATATATCTTACTATTTTTCTTGTTATTACCAGAAAACTGGTAGATATTTGATAAGTATCGTGATAAGATGTCCACTTCAACATTTACTGCATCGCCAACTTTTTTTAATCCAAAGGTAGTATTCTCAAGAGTATGCGGTATTAGCGCTATTTCAACCGTCCTATTTTTTACACTAACTACAGTTAGACTTACCCCATCAATAGCAATTGAGCCTTTTTGAGCTATGAGTGGTAAAAGCTTTTTGTTTGCGATTCTGATTTTTATCCTACTGCCTTGTTCGCCTTTCTCAATTTTCTTGATCTGTCCAATGCCATCTATATGGCCTAGTACAAAATGACCCTCCAGTCTTTCCCCGATCATTAAACTTCGTTCAATATTTACTCTGTCACCTTTTCTCAAATCTATAAAATTTGTTTTGTTGATGGTTTCATCTATGATCTGAAATGTAGCTCTCGTGTTTCTTAGGGCTGCAACAGTTAAACAGACTCCATTTATTGAGACGCTGTCTCCTATTTTGATATTCTTTGTTTCTGGCAGTCGAAGTGAAATTTCTGTGTGATGGTTACCTTTATCGCCAATAGTTTCAGAATTTCTATTATTAGATGGAGTCGGCTTTTTAATTTCTTCTATGACTGCTAAATATTGAGTTATTCCCGTAAACACAACTATCAAAATACAAAAATATAATTTGAAGATTATTGAACAAAATATTTTATCTTTAATTACTATTTAGCAGAGTCCAAAATCCTCTTTGCTTGTTTATAATGAACAGCGTCTATCATTTTTCCCTCAAGCTTAACTGCACCTGACGCAAGATTTTTCTGAGCATTGTCTAGAGCCTGAACTACTTTTGTTGCCCATTGGATGTCTTGAATGGAAGGATTGAATATTTTATGAACATGATCAATTTGAGAAGGGTGAATAATACATTTACCGGTATAGCCAAATTTTTTCCCTAACCGCAGATCCTTGTTTAAGCCATCTATATCATTAATATCCTGCCATATGGAATCGATAGAATCCAAGCCTGCCGCCCTTGCGTCAACAGGGACTTTAGCACGAGCGTACATATAGCTATTAAGTATATCCATATCCGGCGTATCTATTTTCATATCATGAAGAAAATCAAAAATACCAAATAAAATGGACGAATTTCTTTCATTGCAATTTGCTATTTCAAATGCGTTTACTACTCCTAATGCAGATTCGATTGAAGGCATGATTCTTAAATATCCTCTCGGAATATTTCTTTCAATTTCTAGATGGTCTAGTAATTCTGAAATTTCTAATATTTGTGAAACTTTCTCTACTTTTGGGACGACTATTGCATCTAGTCCTTCTATGACTACTTTATCTAAGTCACTTGATATTTGTTTTGAATTAGGAGAGTTAGTGCGTACTGCTACAATTCTTTCTTTCCTTATTTCTGGATTGCTATTACTATTCTTGAGGCTTATGATTGTTGCCTCGATGAGTCCTCTGGCTACCTCTTTTTCTTCGGCCGGCACCGAATCTTCTAGGTCATAGCATATAATATCTGAATTGATCCCTTTAGATTTCTCTAAAAATCTTTGGTTGTTCCCTGGGATAAAAATTAAACTTCTCGAGCTACCCACAATAATAGTCTTATCAATAGATATAAAAAAATTAAAGTTTTTGAGGACTGGTAATTATCTTTCCTATCTGTTCGGCGCCAGCCATCATCACGTGACCTTCTACCATATTTGAAAACGGTAAAGATGTATGAATAACTGGTTTTAATTTTCCCTTACTAGTCCAATAAACTACTTGTTCCAGTTCTGCTTTGGTTCCCTGTGTTGATCCTAGGAGGTTAGTCCCTTTGAAAAACAAGTACCTCAAGTCAATACTAGAATCGTACCCTGTAGTGGCTCCTGTGGCAACTAAGGTACCGCCCATTTTTAGGAGGCTTACTTCCTGAGGAAATACATTCTTTCCAATGTGTTCGAAAATAACATCTACTCCTTCTTTCTTTGTAATCTCTCTCACTTTTTTATACCAATCAGCTTCTCTATGGTTAACTACACTGTCTGCTCCGATCTCTAGACATTTATCCATCTTTTGTTGATTTCCGGCTGTTGCTATTACATTGCAATTGTACAATTTTGCAATTTGGATCCCTACCATTCCTACTCCACTTGTTCCTCCCATTATCAAAACAGTTTGACCTGGGATGATCTTGGCTCTTCCCACTAGCATGTGCCATGCTGTCATACCGACCATGGACATGGCAGCAGCATCGTCGAAGGATACATTTTCTGGCAGTTTCGCTACATTCACTTCTGGAAGATGCGTATATTGTGCAAAGCCTCCCCACAGAGGACCAGTCTGAAATCCCCAAATCATTCTCTCCTTACAGTCATATTCTCTGCCCGATGTACATTGATCACAAACTCTACAACTCATGTTAGAGTGGGAGACAACTCTATCACCCACCTTAAACTTGGTTACATCCTCACCCATCTCTACAACGGTTCCTGCAACGTCGCTACCGGAAATATGAGGAAGTGGGGTTTTTACTGGGTCTCCCCAAATTGCCCATAAATCATTATAATTATATGCTGCAGATTCGACTTTGATCAAAACTTCATTTGATTTTATTTTTGGGACATCGATATCTTCAATTTTGACTACCTGTGTAGGATCTTTATTGTATTCTCTAAAAACAGCTGCCTTCATGGGAGGAAGATAATTTAGAACCTTAATATAGTTAACTCAAAAATGAATATTATTCTTTATTATATTAATGAAAATTATAAATAGGTATATTAAATTGGAGATTAGATTAAGTCATCTTCTGTTGATTCTAAAATCTCTTTTTGGCTGTTGTATGGTCAACAGTATTTGTTTTAACTCGTCGTCAGTAAGGGCCCTATTGAGTCGGCCTGATGTAGCCGCGTTTATTAAATAATTTTCTACCGCAGCTGCTAGTTCTGGTTTTACCATCTTTACATTTGTAAGTCTTTGCCTTGCCTCTGGATCTAATAACATTGCTAGCGCTCTTTGCTTCATTGCCTCCGCTTCAGCCTGTTGTCTCCTAATTTCATCATCAGAGGGTTGATGAGATTGTGGGGGGCTTGACACGTCTGCTACCTACTCCTTCTTAAGCATATCTTTCTAAATTTTTATCAGCTTTTGATGTTTCTTTGAATATTTCGGTGGCCAATCTATCCACTCTTTTCATCCCTTCATTTGATATCATTCTACCTTTGCCCTTCCTTTCTACGTATCCGGAAGACTCTAATTGTTGCAAAGCTTTTCTGATAATCGCTCCACCAGCATCTTTATGGTGATCTAAATTGTAACCTATCCTTTTTCTTCCCCCATAGTAACTTTTCAAGTCTGAAATTCCTATCGGACCATGTAAGTAAACCTTTCTTACCAATGAAGCGCACCTAGTATACCACCAGTCTCTATTTTGTGGAATTTTTTCTGCGTGTGCGCCAGTTTTTACATAGCTGGCCCAATCTGGAGGATTTATTTTCTTATCTTTTTTAAGCTGATCTGTTAATTTTGATATCAATTCATTTGCTGGAACATCAAATACCTTTGCCATCTATTATTACAGGATAAATTCAACAAATTTCCCTTATAATCCTTGTTCTTTGTATCTCTGATAAACCGTAATATAGTCACTATTTCTTATTTTGCTAGTTAATGATCTCAGCCGTTCACTCTGATTTCGGCGGTGATTATGATTTGACATTTCCTAGAATGGAGTTATTGGCATTTTTATCAATTATTTTTCTATACGTGTGGCCGCAAAGCTTGCATGTGATTCTTAGCGCCTTCGTGTTCGACCTGCCGATTCTTATACTTGAATCTCTTCCCGGAACAATATACTCTTTGCAATTCTTGCAAAATAGTATTTTATATTCAAACGGAATTTTTAGTTTATATTTTAGTATGATTTTCCTTGCTATCTTGATATGATCATGAGAAAATTCGTCATTAGAATAAAGTGCACTATCAATCAGATTTCTTACTCTTTGTAGTGCGATCTGTCTTGTAGCGCTTTTTTTCATGGTTTTGTGTTTTCCTATAAATATGACGCTGCAATATTATATATCTTTAAATAATTTCTACTTCTCTTACTTTCATACCATTTGCTTAATTTGATAATAGCTGATACTTCGCTAGAAACAATTCCAGATAATCTGTATCGACATCCTTCGCTAAGAAAACTTCGTCATTCTGGCAAAAAACCTAGTGATATTTTACTAGATAGATCCTTTCATCATTTTGCGATGGTGTCTACTGGATTAGAAAATCACCATAAAAGAGGACGTCCAGACATACTTCATATCGCCTTGATAAACGCTCTAGCTACTCCTCTATACCGCAATAACATGATGAAGGTTTTTATCCATACTGTTAATAATAACGTTATTTGTGTAGGTGACAATGTGAGAATTCCCAAGTCTTATATTCGATTTGAGGGACTGATGATAAACCTACTTAAAACCAAGAAGATTATTTCAGATGAAGGACGACTATTGTTGGAACTTAGATCTCAAATTAATTTTAAACGTCTTATAAAAGAGATTGTAAAGTCCGACATCGTGGTAGGTTTATCAACTACGGGCGTATACAGAAAACTTGAATCAATAGCCATAGATCTATCTTCTCAAAACAATCCTTGCGTTGTTATTGGGGGATTTCCAAACGGTTATTTTTCAGATAGTGTTGATTCTTGTTTTGACAAAAAATATTCTATCTCTAGCGTGGGATTAGAATCCCAAGTGGTAGTCTCTAGACTTGTCTATGAGTATGAAAAAAATGTTTTGGCTTAAAAAATTATAGGCTTATCTTGCCCTTCTCGCTGCAGATGCTAATGCATAAACTAGCCCAATTCCTAAACCAACTGCTAACGGTATCCATACTCCAAAAGCTTCAGGACTGATTACAATTTGTAAGAATGACAACATTAGGGGGTTATAGCCCGTGCATGTATATAAGCTTTGTATGATATTATTTTTAAACTGAAATTAAGATTATGCAACAAACAGTATTCATATTATGATATTTTATCAAATTATGGAATCAATTTAATATTTTTTTCACGTGACGATCTTCGGGAATTTTCTTGCGTTGTAAATTTATTTACTTTAAATTACCCTTGTGAACAAATTTTATTTATGAAGATGCAGAAAGAGCTGCGCAAATTTTGCCCGAAATGTAAAACTCATACTGTTCAGGCTGTTTCTACTTATAAGAAGGGCAAAGACCGAAAAGGTGCCCAGGGGGCCAGACGCCACGCTGAGGATAAGAAAGGATATGGTGGTCAAAAGTTCCCCGAATTAAAAAGAACTGCTAAAACCACCAAAAAGGTTACTCTAAGGTATACTTGCAAGACATGCCAAAGAAAAACAATGAAACAAGGAATGCGAATCAGAAAATTGGAAATCCAAGCATAGCCTAACTGGTTGAAAGTGGTTTGATATGAAAAAACACAATATTATGATTCCAAAACCTCGAAGTAACTTTGTTAAAGTTGAATGTGAATCCTGTAAGAATGTTAAAGTCTTGTATACCTATAGCACAAAGACTGTTTTGTGTCCATCCTGTAATTCGGAACTTCTTTTAAATACTGGCGGACAAGCAAAAATAACAGGTAACATACTAGAAACTTTGGATTAATTACTTTCTAGTTATTTTCTGTACTTATTTTTTAATAGAAATTCTTCTGTTCTTTTCAGGTCGTCGATAGTATTAATATTGTAAGCTAGTTCGGAGTCATTGAAAATTATGGGTTCTTCCTCTATTTGATTGCCAATTAGGTTAATTTTCTGGGTTCTAAATGAAGCCGTTTCTAACACTGAAATACCTGTGTAACAATAGTCCTTTTTATCTATCTTTATTGTGTAAGATGTGGGTAAAAAGCTATTTTCGACGATTATTTTCTTGTCTATGACTATGGACATCAAAGGTGTCTTGTGCTTTAATTCTACAATTCTCTCAATTGTATCTGTAGAAATCAAAGGTAAATCGGTTGGCAAGAAAATGATTTTTGAATCCTCCTTGATATGTTTCTGGTTTTCCAAGATTATGTTATCTTGAGGATATTTCTTTAATTGTTCTCTAATATATGACTTGGTCAAAAAATGATCTACTATACTGGTAAAATCTTCTGAATATCCATTTCCATTCGTCTTTAATACTGTCACGTTTTTGAAATACTTGCGTTTGATTACTGCTTCAGTTTCTTTTGTGTTACTACTTACAGCAGCAAATATTCTAAATCCTTTCTTTGAATTTATTAAAGTCTCTAGAATATGCTCAATCATAGGTTTGTCGTTTAAGAGTATTAGAGGCTTTTCAGTAATTTTATTAGATATCTTAGAGTGCGCACTAATTCTACTACCTCTACCACCACACATGAGAACACATATGGTCAAATCATTTACTTCCTTCCTTCCTTCATCTATATCTACTCTTTCTCCTCATTTATCTCTGAATATCATTTTTTAATTTGTTCTTGTGTAATTGGTGGTAAATAACTCTTTTTTGGATGTGTGAAATTTATGAAGTGGGATAGAAGAATAAATCTTATTTATAAATAATTTTGCAATGATTGGGTTACTAAATGAACATGCTCCATGCCACTATAAGAACTTGTTTAGTCACTGATTGAAATCCACAGGCTATGATAATTGATAATAAGTAAGCGAAATAAATTGTCGATAATTAGTTAATGCATGCATACAGTACGCAAAAAATTATTCTACTTAGGTTACTGAAATCAATGAAACTAGTCTTACAATTTCATTTGTAGCACCCATCACGTCGCCTGATATTCCGCCCAAATTCTTGTTAGATATATGGATAACTATAAGAGCGCAAATTATTCCAAGAATCAAAATTTGAAATCCCACTATGAGATTTGAGAAAGAAATTAGGGTAATTAGGATAATCGTAACGACTGAAGCTATTACAATTTTCTTTCTAGATTTCATATTTTTGGTAAAATGCGAACTATAGCCTTCCCATGCAGAATTACTACATGCTGCTTGCAATATCATTGAATATTTTGCAACAATTTCAGCGATGATTATTGATATCAATAATCTATCGATACTAGAGAATGAAGCGATGGCTAGGGTCATTCCAATAATATATCCTGATATTGCAACTGCCCCTGCTGAGCCAACTCTTGGATCATGCATTACTTGGTGTTTTTTTTCTTTATTACCTTTGACCATTAGCCCATCTATAAAATCTGCCAAGGCATCGGTATGATGTACTCCAGTTATTATTATAAGGAAAATTGTGACTATGAATGCTGCAATGTATTGATTGAAAAAATATAATGAAGTTACAATGATCGGTAAGGTTAAAGATCCAATTATCAGTCCAACGATTGGGAACAAAAACATGTTCTTAGAAATATTTTCAATTTCAAAATTCTTGGCTGATTTTCCTACAGGCAATATTGTCAAAAATGCAATTAAGCCCAAAAAGTTCCTATAGACCAAAAAAAATATTCCACCAACTCAGATGATTAAGAATTACCATTACTGGGATTATAAAAACTGTGATACAAATAACGGTCGCAATTTTCGTGACTTTCAATGATGTTAAGCACTTTTGAATAGTGGGTTCCTCATCCATGTCACCCAATTTGTAATGATTAGTTTTCTCTAATTGAGTATTTAATCCACCTGCCATAATGGCCATAGGAATCCCTGCATTGGAACTTTCTACCCTGTTTCTGTCTCTTTTCAAAATCCTCACAGAATTTTTCCAATCATTTCGACAAATCATAAGAGCGGGAATCAAGAATGCCGGGGAAATTCTGGCAGGAACATAGTTCAACAGAGTGTCCAGCATTGCTGCCATCAATCCATAATGTATGTGATAATCGTCCTTGTATCCTATCATTGAGTCTAAAGTATTTACGGTTCTGTAGACCATTGCTCCTGGTGTGTTTAAGAATCCGTAATAAAATAATGGGGATAATATACCATCTACAAAGCTTTCTGCAACACACTCGATACAGGCTGATAGTATTTTTGACTCTGATAATGAATCGGTATTTCGACTAACTATCCTTGCAAGGTTCTTGCGGGCTTGCTCTAAATTACTGTTCTTTAGTTCATCGATAACATTGTTTATATGGTTGTCCATAGCCTTAATTGAAAACGAGACTTTCAAGATTATGGAGGAAAGAAGAACAAAAATGATTGCACCTAACAATTGGAATGATTGTACGCTAATGAAGTAAACGATTAAACCAACTACAATGGGCAGTCCTAATGCTACTACCGATCCCATTATTTTTTCGAAATTTGTTCCTTTTTTATGAGATACCTGCTTAGTGATTCTTGTAAACAAGCTTACCGTTTTACCTATCTGGACAACCGGATGAAGTTTGTTGGGTGGTTCACCTATTGTTACATCTATTGCAAAGGCAATAATCAATGTACATATGATTTCATCAATCAGCTCTATTGTCATACTAGATATTGCCCTTTTTCATTTGATGATTCTATCCATTATATATTTAAAATTAATACTAGACTCTATCAAGACGGAAATTCTATCGATTTCTTGGTCTAGATTAAATTGATTGAAAGAGAATATTTCAAGAGCAGTAGTATCTGTTTCCAATTCTTTCTTGGCGATTTTGTTTAATTTTATGCTGGACCGAGGTTTCTTTTTGATTTCAGAGTCGATGCTACCATCTAGCGAATCTTCCTTTGGAATTATGTGATCAAATTTGGGAATGATACCTAAAACAGGTTTCTTTGTTTTGGATTCAATTTTTCTTATTGCTGGGTTTAAGATCTTTGCATCTCCACGGAATTTGTTTATTATAAACCCCTTCACCATATTCTGGTGGCTAGGACTTAACAACATCATAGTTCCTAAGATGCTCGCAAAACAACCTCCCCTTTCAATATCTGAAACTAATATGACAGGTGAATCGACTTTTTTAGCAAAGAGCATATTCGCTATATCATACTTTTGAATATTTATTTCAGCAGGTGAGCCAGCCCCCTCTAGTAAAATAACGTCATGATTTTTTTGCAATTCTTTGAAAGCATTTAACGCCACCTCAAAACCTCTTTGAAGTACAAAATCAGAGTAATATTGTTGAGCTTTCATTCTTGAAAAAAATTTTCCATTGACATAAACATTGCTTTCAAAATTTCCTTGAGGCTCTAACAGAATAGGATTCATATTTGGATCAGGATATGTTTTGCATGCGAAAGACTGGATAGCCTGGGCTCTTGCAATAATTTTATCCGATCCTTTGATTTTATGAATAAAAGACGACATGTTCTGTGACTTAAACGGAGCGACTTTGAACCCTCTGTTAGTTAATATCCTACACAGTGCGGTAACAATTATACTCTTTCCTGCTCCTGAGGATGTGCCTTGAATCATCAACATTTTTGATCTCATAGTGCCTCTTCCAATGCCTTTACAAGAATATCATTTTCTTCTTTGGTTTTTATGGCTACCCTGATGAATTTGTCAGTCATCCCTGTAAAATTCTTGCAATCTCTTACAAGGATCTTGTTATTATTTAGCAATTTATCTCTCAGGGCAGTAGAATTCATTTTAGTGTTACACAATTCGACCAAGTAGAAATTAGTATCTGTAGGCATAGCCCTTATTTTAGAATACTTGTTATATAATGCAAATAACCTTTGTCTTTCAGAGTTATTATTTAATATGGTTAGTTGCAAATGTTCCTTGTCTTGTAAGGCTTCTATGCTTGCCATTTGGGCCATAGTGTTGACATTCCAGCTAATCAAGTGATTGTTTAGTTTATCTATGTTTATTTTTGAAGATATCGCATAACCTATTCTTAATCCCGCTAGGCCAAATATTTTCGTAAGAGATCTTAAAATGATCAAATTTTCATAATCATTTACTAAATCGATGAAAAGATTATTCGTAGTTTTCTTTCGAAGGTCTACGAATTCAAGAAACGATTCGTCTAAGAGAATTTTGATTTTCCTGTCAGTTTTTTCAATAATATCTGTTATTTCTTTCTTGTGGAACCTGCCTGTGGGATTATTTGGATTACATAAAAACAATGAAGAGATCTCATTGTTGGGATTATTAGCAATCCTTATGATGGAATCTGAATCAATCAAGAAACTATCATCTGATAAAAGGGAATACTGAATAGTGGATTCTTTACGCCTGCAAGCTAGTTCATACTCGCAGAAAGTAGGGACTGGAATGAGGGCCCTTTTTTTCACAAACGCAGCCGTAAAATAGTGAATGAGTTCGGTTGCACCATTTCCTGTTATCAGGTTATGGTTAATATCGAAATCCATTTCAGATCCAATATGTTCTAAAATTCTTTTTTTTAAGTCAATACATTTTGGATCCGGGTAATTATATGCAATCACAGTGCTATTTTTTAATCTATCTTGCACCTTTCTTGACATTCCAAGTGGATTTAGGTTCGAACTAAAATCCATCCTTATCGCACTTTTAGAAGAATCTATTGAGTGGATTCCACCATGCTGACAATCATGCAAATTTGAATCAAATATGTTTTCTTTATGATCCATTTTGATCCGAAAGTGCCTTTAACATCAATAATTTTTATTTCTAAAACCTGTTTAAAAAGGATTATTAATTGTTTTATTTCATATCCTATCCATATGCTTAAAGTTGCGTTAATCGGTTCAACTGGTGCGGTTGGCCAGGAATTTGTAGTTGCACTTCACAATCATCCTTGGTTTGACCTTACTCATATTGTTTCTTCTGAACGATCTGCTGGTAAAAAATACATCGATGCACTTAGAGATCCTCAGTCGGGTATACTAAGATGGCATAATAGAGAACAAGTTCCTGAGTATATTAGAGAGAAAGTTGTTTCAAAGATGGATGAAATAGATCCAAAAAAATTTGATCTAATATTTACGGCACTTGAATCTGATGATGCACAGGTAATAGAACCAAGACTTGCCCAACACGTTCCTGTAATAAGTACGGCAGCTGCATTCAGATATGAAAATGATGTACCAATACTAATTCCTGGAATTAATGACGATCATACAGACATTCTCAAAAAGCAACAAAAAGAACGTCAATGGGGGGGATTTATTGCACCTTTGCCAAATTGTACTACCACTGGCTTGGCAATAACCCTAAAACCTCTTATTGATAATTTTGGAGTCAAGAATGTCTTCATGACTTCGATGCAAGCCCTATCAGGTGCTGGTAGATCTCCTGGTGTAATTGCTTTAGATATATTAGATAATGTGATACCTTACATTCCCAAAGAGGAGGAAAAGGTCCAGATTGAGACAAAAAAGATACTTGGAACTTACGATGACTCTTCACAGGAAATTTCATCAAATGATATCAAGGTTAGTTGCACATGTACCCGGGTCCCAGTATCTGATGGTCACACTGAAGTAGTTTTCGTTGAAACTATTGACAAGGCTGACCCGTCATCGGTCAAGAAGAAAATGATTGAATTTTCTGATAATGTTTCTATAAAGAAACTCCCTACTGCCCCTGCTGACTATATAGTAGTTAATGATGATCCAACAAGACCTCAACCGCGAGTTGACAGAGAGGTTAACGATGGAATGACTACAGTTGTGGGTAGATTAAGAAAAGATTCTGTCTTTGAAAACGGGATAAAATATGTACTTTTGACTCATAATGAAAAAATGGGCTCAGCAAAAGGAGCAGTTTTGCTCGCAGAATTACTCAAGACAAAAAAAATTATATAATTTTTTTTAAAATTAAAAAATCTTTATACAAAAGATAAAAATTATACATTTATTAACCACCAAAATTTAGTATATTTTGAAAATCATGGGCAGGATCGACGATCTTGATCTAAAGATATTGAGTGAGCTGTCAAAGGATGCTAGTATATCTGTACCCAGGCTTTCAAAAAAAATCAATATCAATTCATCGGTAGTTTATAGCAGAATCAAGCGCTTGGTCAAGAGGGGATTAATTAAGAAATTCACAATAATAATCAATGATGAGGCTTTGGGATTTAACGTTAAAGCCCTTACCGGAATAACAATGGATTCTAAATTGCGTGATAATGTTTTAAGCGAACTGTTTAAGATCCCTGAGGTAAGAGAGGTGGCAGAAGTCACGGGACGATTCGATGTACTGGTAACAATGACTGCAAGATCTTTGGATGAAATGCATCAAATAATATCAGAAAAAGTGGGGAGAATAGAAGGAGTTCAAAAAACTGAGACATTTATAGAGATGAGAAAGACATCGAGAGAAATCATATCTAATTCTGAATCTAAATAGCTAAAGTTCTCTCAAGATATAAATAACTATTTTAATTATAAGATGATGGTAGGTTATTAGATTATTTGGGTTTACAGATGAAGACCGTAGGTAACCAAGTTAAAAATTACTATGAACTGACTAAACCAAAAATTTGGTATCTGCTTGTTTTCACAGCATTAGGTGCTGCAGTTTCAGCAGCATGGTTATTTGATGTCCAGGTCAGTTTGATGACTTGGATTTTATTATTTGTAGCGATAGCCGCAGGTTCAGCTGCAGCAGACACCCTTACCGGCTATAACGACAGAGATATAGACGCTATAATGGAGAGAACAAAGGGCAGGCCCATACCTTCAGGAAGAATATCTCCAAGAAACGCCTTAATTTTTGGACTTGTATTGGCTGGTATTTCTCTAGTTTGTTCGTGGTTCATTAATATATGGGCTTTTGGACTGATGGCTTTTGGATTATTTGATAATATTATCGTATATAGCAAATGGCTAAAGAGGACAAGTCAATCTAACATCATTCTTGGTGGGTTTTCAGGTGGAGCTCCCGCGCTAATTGGGTACATAGCAGTAACATTTCAACACGTGGAAATTGGTTTTGCTATGGCTGGATTAGTGTTTTTCTGGATTCCAACTCATATTTGGAGCTTGGCATTGCATGTAAAAGAAGATTACAAAAAGGCCAATGTTCCTATGTTGCCAGTTGTATCAAGCGAATCTAAATCGGTGCGCATAATTGCGTTGACTACTTTGATGATGGTGGTATTTAGCATATTACCATTCTTTTTTAATCAATTTGGTTTGATTTACCTTTTGACAGCTACTGTGTTTGGAATCGTTATGATATTTTTATCGATATGGTTATTGTTGAAGCCAAGTGAGAAAACTTCATGGCTGGTATTCAAATTTAGTAGTCCATATTTAGCTGCCTTGTTTATTGCTTTTATGGTTGATGCATTTTTCCATTAGTACTGAATATAAGTTGTTATGTAAGTCAAGCTCGACAAGTAAACAACATTTTTTTGTTTCTTAATGGGACAATTCTTTACTTACTCGCTAAAGTCCACGAAACCATGATGTTTTCCGGTTGAATATATTTCTCCTTTGTGACTTCTACTCAAATACTTCACTCCTACATTTTTTGACATGTGCTATCTATTTTCCGAATTCACACAGGCTAGATAATCGTTTTTAGCTCCGAGCGGATTTTGAATTTTTAAAGTCACTTAGTCTTTTTACTTTTTGGTCAAATTTTTCTTTGAATCTTGGAACATTGATTATGAATCTCTCGTGTTTTCCATCTCCAATCAATTCTAAACTGTCTTCGGCAGAAACTTGGAACGATACTTTCCTACCGTCTGAGTTAATTACTTCGGCTTTTAACAATATTTCTGCTCCCACTGGAGTGGCAGCTATGTGATTAACATCCACTATTGTTCCAACTGAATCCCAGTCCGAATCGACTCCAAGAAACTGCTCCTTTAATAGCAATCTACAGGTTTCCTCCATTTCTGAAATCATTGATGGCGTCGAAAATACATTTTCTCCTTCCCAAAGAAAACTTGTCGTTTGATTATGATCTACTTTTATCCTTCTTTCGTTTTTGGATCCTATTTTGATGTTAAACTCCATACAAATTATTTTGTTTGGTTTGATAAATTTATTTTCCAATCTTTGATCCTCAACATTGTAATGTTTAGATTGTGAAACCTATAAAAGGGGCTTATCAAAAGATTATACCATTCTATTAAGGTGATATGAGAGTATGGCTTCAATTCAACAAACAGCTGGTGGTATGCCAGTATTAATATTAAAAGAAGGAACTAAAGAAAATAAGGGCAGAGATGCACAGAAAAATAATATTACGGCCGCAAAACTAGTAGCAGAAATAATCAAATCTGCTCTCGGTCCTCGAGGAATGGATAAGATGCTAGTTGATTCATTAGGTGATGTTACAATCACAAATGATGGCGCAACAATACTGAAAGAAATTGATGTACAACATCCTGCGGCTAAAATGATGGTTGAAGTTGCAAAATCTGTTGATAATGAAGTTGGGGATGGAACTACATCATCTGTAATATTCGCAGGTGCACTCTTGGAAAAGGCAGAGGAATTAATAGGAAAAGATGTTCATCCGTCTGCGATTGTTGATGGTTATACGGCAGCTTCAGAACAAGCATTAGTTGTGCTAAATAAAATTGCTTTAAAACTTAATCTTAATGATAGAGATCTTTTGATCAAAATAGCAAAAACTAGCATGGAGTCCAAGCTTGTATCTGATGATAGCCCGATTTTAAGCGATATTGTTGTAAGTGCTGCCAAACAGGTTGCAGAGAAGGCATCAGTGGGTGACAATTTCCGTGTCGATTTAGATAATATAAAGGTCGAAAAAAAAGCGGGAGGATCTATGAGAGATACTACCCTCATCCAAGGCATAGTATTGGATAAGGAAATAGTACACTCAGGGATGCCGAAGAGGATAGAAAATGCTAAAATTGCTTTGATAAACTCTGCCCTTGAAATTGAAAAGACCGAAATGAGTGCTGAAATTCGAATTAGCGAACCACAGCAAATGCAAATGTTTCTAGAGGAAGAAAACAGGATGCTAAAAGATATGGTTGATAAAATCAAATCTGTTGGAACAACTGTGTTATTGTGTCAAAAAGGTATAGACGATATTGCTCAGCATTATCTGGCAAAAGCAGGAATTCTGGCAGTGAGACGAGTGAAAGAAAGCGATATGTTCAAATTGTCAAAAGCAACAGGTGCACGACTAGTAAATAATCTAGATGATTTTACTACCCAAGATTTGGGAACCGCTAATCTGGTTGAAGAAAGAAAGGTCGAAACAGACAAATGGGTATTTATCGAAGGTTGCAAGAATCCTAAAGCTGTAACTATCCTGATACGGGGTGGTTCACAGAGAGTTGTTGATGAGGCTGACAGATCTATGCATGATTCACTTATGGTTATGAAAGATGTTTTAGAAAAGCCATCAATTGTAGCAGGTGGTGGTTCTCCTGAAGCATATATTGCAAATGAAATTAGGCAATGGTCAAGTAATTTAGAAGGTCGTGCACAATTAGCCGCTCAGAAATTTGCAGAAGCATTAGA
>LLBZ010010668.1_pt3 | contig 20648 bp, 20 predicted proteins | sample 1489421 | NCBI WGS metagenome assembly LLBZ01 (sample SAMN04092657, study PRJNA295927) | soil metagenome | biome: Soil prokaryotic community; feature: Bulk soil; isolation source: soil from tomato rhizosphere | host: tomato cultivar Moneymaker | place: South Korea | collected 2011-11-01 | reverse complement strand
GAGTCTGGCGGAGCGGACGGTGGTGCTCAATTTTGGGAATATCCTGACCGAAGGTCTGCCCAAAGATGTAATGCGCCACCCGGCGGTCATCGAGGCCTACCTGGGCGAGGAGATCCAACTTGCTTGAGGTCTACGGACTCTCGGCCGGATACCAGGGCAACGATGTCGTCCACGATGTGGCTCTGCGTGTTGATCAGGGTGAGGCGGTCATGATCATCGGTTCCAACGGCGCCGGAAAGACAACGCTGTTCCAGACATTGTGTGGGCTGCTCTCGCCTACATCCGGGAAAGTTCTTTTCGAGGGCGATGACATCACCGGGCTCCCGGCAGAGCAAATCGCCCGGCTGGGGATGAGATTCGTATCTGCTGCGCGTCATTTGTTTCCCCGCATGACGGTTGAGGAACATCTGCTCCTTGGAGCGTATCCGCACAAACCCGATCCCGAGACCATGTCAATTGTTATGGATCTGTTTCCCCGGCTGGCGGAACGGCGGCGGCAACGCGCCGGGACGATGAGCGGAGGCGAACAGCAAATGCTCGCCGTGGGACGTGCGTTGATGTCCAGGCCGCGCCTCCTCGTGCTTGACGAGCCAAGCACCGGGCTCGCTCCCTTGTTAGCCAGGGCGGCCTATGAAGCCCTCGCCGTGCTGCGGGAGCAAGGGCTGACTGTGCTGGTCACCGAACAACAGGTTCCGCTGGCCATGGCTTTCAGCGATCGCGGTTACGTGCTCGAAAATGGGTTCATTCGCCTCGAAGGGACAACTGATCAGCTGGCAGCAAATCCGGCTGTCCGCAGCGCTTATCTGGGTGTGACATGATCGCTAATATTCTCGATGGAATCGTCCTTGGGCTCCAGTTCGGACTCCTCGCGGCCGGGCTGACTCTCATCTATGGATTGGGCGGTGTGCTCAACCTGGGCTACGGGCAGATGACAGTAACCTCGGCCATGACCGTCGCATTCGCCCTGGACGCCGGCATCCCCATTTTGCCCGCGGTCGGCCTTGGCCTGCTCGCCGGCGGCTTGCTCGGTCTACTTCTGGATCTGACCCTTCTCCGCCCGGTGTACCGCCTGCGCGGGGAGGCACGGGTCCTGCTCAGCCTTCTGCTCACCCTGGGAGTATCGTTCATCATTGACGGCTACCTAAACTGGCGCTATCCACTGAAGGCGCTGAGCCTGTACATCGGGGGCGGCGCCATCGAGATTTTAGGTGTGCCCATGCGGCGGGGCAGCCTGGTCGCCTCCGGGATTACGCTCATTACCATTACGGGCCTGTTCGTCTTCTTCCGAAGCACCTCCCTCGGGCGGGCAATCCGTTCGGTCATCGAAAACGAGGATGGAGCCCGGCTGATCGGCATCGATCCGAAAAAGATGCTGCGCCTGATCCTTGTCTTGAGCGGCGTCCTGGCAGGCCTGGTGGCTGTCACCCGTTCGATGGTCGCTCCGGTGGATACCACGTCCGGACTCTCCATCACCGTTTTCGCCCTCATCGTCACCGTGGTCGGGGGTCTTGGCAACGTCGCCGGGGCATTGCTTGCAGGGATTATCCTGGGGATCGTCAATATCGTCGCTGCCGATCTCATCGGATCTTATATATCGTTGATCATCCTGCTTGCCGCAGCGGGGGTGACCATCCTCATCCGACCCGCCGGAATCCTGGGAGTCAGGGAATGAGCCATTCATCCACTCGCAGGGCCGGCACCTTCCTGATCGGAGGGACGGAGACACACACGACTCGATCCCTCCCTGCACTGCTTTTGCCCATCCTCGCAGTGGGAGCAGCTCTTGCCCTGATCCCTCTGTGGTTGGGCGACTCACGCGTGCTCATGGGCGTGGCGGTCCTCGGGCTGGCCTTTGCCTGTTATACCATCGGCTTCAATATAATCTTTGGCAGCACCGGGCAGCTGTTCCTGTGCGTTGGCGCCCTGGCTGGCGTTGGTGGCTTCGGTGCGACCATCCTTGCCGACAACATGGGATTGCCAATCGTGGTCAGCATCCTGGTGGCAACCCTCGCCGCGACCCTCACTGGCGGGTTGCTCAGCTTCGTGGCCGTGAAACGCTCGCTCGGCGTCATCTTCACTGGTATCGTCACCCTGATCTTCACCCTTTCCTTCGACGCCCTCCTGCTCGGGCTTACTCAACTGACCGGCGGGGATACGGGTCGCGTGATCCGTGCTGGCGCCGATACCTTCCTGAGGGAGCGGATCCCGCCTTACTACGTGATGCTTGCCCAGGTGGTTCTCTTTCTTCTCGTCCACGGGCTGCTGCGGCGCTCCCACATAGGGTGGGCGTTTCGCGCCCTGCGCGACGACGAGGTTGCGGCAGAGCTGGCTGGCGTCGACGTGGCCCGTTACCGGGTATACGGGGCGCTGATCGGGGCGGCGATGCTCGGTCTGGCTGGCTCGACCTACGTTTTCACCGAGGGTCGGATCAGCCCCACCACCTTTGGGTTCGGCCACGTCGACGTCGTGGTGTTAGTGATGTTGGCCTTTGGCGGGATCGGCACTCTGTTTGGCCCAATCGTGGGAGCGATCACCTTCACGATCGTCGACGAGATCCTGATCGACTTCGGCCAACTGCGGCAGGTAGCCTACGGGATTCTCGTCATTGTTCTGTTTTTGTGGATGCCGCGCGGCCTGATCCCCAGCGCGGCCTCTCTTTGGCGCCGTGTCCGCGGGAGGGTGGTAGCAAGATCCTGAATGGAGAAACAGAATGTCAATGGGAGCCTTTTGACTAATGGGAAATTCCATCATCGTTGGCGGCAGTTACGCCGGGTTGGCGGCTGCGTTGGAGCTGCGTTCACGGCTGCCTGCCAGCGAAACCGTCACGCTCGTTTCTCTTAGCGAGGAGTTCATTTTCTACCCATCCCTGATCTGGGTAGTCCAGGGGGACAGGGAACTGGCGGATATCTCGTTCCCCATTCGACCGGTTCTAGAAGGGGCTGGAGTCAGTTTTGTACGTGCCCGCCTGGTGCGTATCGATCCAGAAGCCCATAGCATCACACTCGACGATGGTCAGGAAATGCCCTTCGAAAAGCTGTTGATCGCCACCGGCGGAGAATGGGACTGGGGAAGTAGGCCCGGTCTCCAGCCGAAGCCGCACGGGCACACCGTTTCAATGCTTTCACCCCGGGCTGCGCGGGAGGCGCGGTCGGCATGGCAGGCACTGCTGGCCGATCCGGGACCGGTCATCATCGGCCTGGACCTGAACGCCAGTCTGTACGGCGCTGCCTACGAATTTGCCCTTAACCTGGATCTCGCCTTGCGCAAAGCTGGCGTACGTGAAGAAGCCCAAATAACTTTTATAACTCCGGAACCCTATCTCGGACACTTTGGCCACGACGGGCTGGGGAATTCGCGTCAGATCATCGAAGGTGCGTTTGCCCGACAGGATATTACCTATATCACGGAGGCACAGATCGGTCATATCGAAGAGGAAACTGTGGTGCTGGGCAATATGCACGCACGGCTGCCCTCCAAGTTCACCATGATCGTGCCGCCGTACCGGGGTATCGGTCCAGTACGCGAGGTGTCGGGCCTGGGAGATGAGAAAGGCCTCATTCCGGTAGATGCAACCTATCGCAGCCGGCAGTACCCGCATATCTTTGCTGCAGGTGCGGCCATTCAGCTCAAACCCCAAAGGACTACCTTGCTGCCCTGCGGCGTATTTATCCCTGGCACAGCCAGCGCAGAAATGGGACGAGTGGCTGCCATAAACATGGCAGCTGACCTTGGATACGGAGAACCGGTCGAGAAACCGGCCACTGCGATGAAGTCGTTTTACGTTCTGGATTCTGCCGGGCACGGCTTGTTTATGTCGCTCGGACCTCAAGCCTGGCTGAACGTACAGCTTAACGTGCCAGGGCCCTGGGGGCATTGGGCCAAAGTCATAACCGAAAAATATCAGATGTGGCAACTCCAAACGGGCCGGTATTGAGATGGTTGATTGCTGAGAGATTCGCATTCGCGCCGTTTGTGGTAGAAATAATCTGAAAGGAGAATCAAAATGTCAGAGTATCGAAGCGATGTAGTTGGCAGTCTTTTGCGACCGCCGTATCTCAAAGAAGCTCGCCAGAAACGGGAGTCAGGCGAATTATCCCACGCAGAGTTCAAGAAGATCGAGGACCGGGCCGTAGACGAGGCGATTGCTCTCCAGATCGAATCCGGACTGGACGTGATCACCGACGGCGAGATGCGGCGGTATGCTTTCTACGGTCATCTGATCGATGCTGTGGAAGGCTACGACAAGTTCGGCGGCTGGGCGATCCCCTTCCACGACGACGAAGGGAATGAGGTGGTCATAAAGCGTCCTGTGGTCGTATCGAAGTTAAGGCGAGTGCGTCCCCTTTGCGAGGAGGAGTTCGTTTACCTGCGGGCGAAGACGGATCATCCGGCCAAGGTGACGATCATCAGCGCTCAGCAGGCCGCGGCGTATTATGATGCGGAAAAATCTAAAGGCGCCTATGCGACTATCGACGCCTATCTTGCCGACCTGGTAGACATATTGAAGACAGAAGTCGAAGAGCTGATTCGCCTGGGCTGTACCTACATTCAGATCGATGCGCCGCAGTACGCGGCATTGATCGACCCCGGTATCCGCGAGGGCTACCGCCAGCGCGGCAACGACCCTGACCGTCTGCTCGATCGCTGCATCGAGCTCGATAATGCTGTAATTGGGGACCACCCGGGGATCACGTTCGGCATTCATCTCTGCCGGGGCAACAATCAAAGCAAATATTATGCCAGCGGCGGGTATGACCCGATTTCCGCCGTGTTCAGCCGCACGAAGTTCAATAACTTCCTGCTGGAGTACGATGACGAACGCTCCGGCGGTTTTGAGCCGTTGCGAAATGTTCCCGAAGACCGGACGGTTGTACTGGGATTGGTCACCTCCAAAAAGCCAAAACTGGAAAGCAAAGATGAGCTGAAGCAGCGCATTGAAGAAGCGCGCAAGTATGTGCCGATGGAACGACTGGCATTGAGCACGCAGTGTGGCTTCGCTTCGACGGAGGAGGGGAACCTGCTTACTCCCGAACAACAGGCGGCGAAGCTGCGATTGGTGGCTGAAACGGCTGAAGAAGTTTGGGGATGATGGTGATGTCATTGCAAGCCGCGGAGCGGCGAAGCAATCCCCCGTTAAGTGGGAATAGCCCATCGACAAGCCTTGTCCATCTAAATGGATATTGCTTCGGTCGCCCCACGCTTCGTCTTCGCTCGGCTTGCACTCGTTCCGCTCAGCGCGGGGCTCTCTCGCAATGACACTATGTAAAGAACCGATATCATGATCATTGCAATCCTTGGAGTCGGTGAAGCCGGAGGCACGCTGGCCCGCGATTTGATCGCCGCGGGGGTCCGGGTGCGCGGCTGGGACCCCGAGCCGCGTAATCTCCCCGAGGGATTGGCATTCGCCGCCAGTAATCCCGCCGCCGCCTCAGGAGCGGACCTTGTCCTGAGCGTCAACTGGGCCTCGGTTGCCAGGGACGTTGCTGCAGAAGTAGCTCCTGTGCTTCAGCCCGGTCAGCTCTATGCGGATCTGAACACCGCCGCTCCTCGACTCAAACGGGAGATTGCACCTGTCATCGAGAGATCTGGTGCACTGTTCGTTGACGCTGCCCTGATGGACCCGGTACCGCCCAAGGGTTTGCGTACACAGGTCTATGCGTCGGGAAGCGGTGCAGAGATATTTGCGGAAAAGATGTCACCTCTGGGAATGCCAGTCACTCTCTTAGATCAGGAAGCGGGGAATGCGGCAACTCACAAATTAGTGAGAAGCATTATGTATAAGGGAGTCGCAGCCGTCGTCATCGAATGTCTGGAGGCGGCAGAGGCGCTGAACATGACGGATTATGCTCGCGCTCAGATGCTAAAGATCATACCTGAGGAGGCGATGATCGACCGCTTCGTCAGTGCCAGCAAAAAGCATGCCAGGCGTAGAGTGGAGGAGATGGAGGCGGTTGTCGAGATGTTGAATTCGGTCGGCGTTTCCGCCTTCACAAGTCATGCCGCTGTGCAAAGATTGAACGAGATCATGGAGAAACAAGGATGACAAAAAAAATCCTCGTCGTTGGAGCACACTCTGCTGATTTCGTCTGGCGCGCGGCAGGCACCATTGCTATGACGACATCGCAGGGAGGACAGGCACGCGTGATCGCGCTGTCGTATGGAGAGCGGGGAGAATCCGGCGAGTTATGGAAGGAGCCGGATCAAACGGTGGAGAAGGTCAAGCGGATCCGTCACGAAGAGGCAACGGCGGCAGCGGAGGCGGTGGTGGCGAACTTCCGTTGCCTGGACCTGGGCGATTATCCGTTGAACATGACGGATGCGGCGATCGACCTGTTGATCGGTATCTTCCAGGATTTCCAGCCGAATACCGTACTCACACATAATCCCGTTGACCCGTTCAACCCTGATCATCCTGTCGCTTCGCAGATGGTTCAAAAGGCGCGGCTCTTATCGACGGGAGCAGGTGTTGCCAGCGCATTCAACCGTATCACCCCGCCTGACCTTTATTTCTTCGAACCTCACCAGCCTGAACTTTGCGACTTCAAACCCAATGTGTTCGTTGACATCACCTCTGTGATGGAAATGAAAACCAAAGCGATGGATGCGATGAGAGCACAGAGTTACTTGCACAAGTATTACAGCGAACTCGCTACGCGCCGTGCCAACCATGCACGCAGAATCTCCGGCAGTGCGGACATCAAGTTTGCAGAAGCACATTATCGAACTTTACCCTGGGTGGTGACAAGCTTATGAACGCCAATGACATCACTCGCATAAGTGAACTCGGCGTGGCAACGGTCTATGAAGCCTCGGGGCGTGAAGGGTTGATCGATATTCCGCTCATTCAAATCATACCCGATAGCCGTGTGGCAGGCCCCGCCCGCACTGCGCTATGTGGACAGGATGATAACTTGATGGTGCATGCCGTCATCGAACAGATCCAGCCGGGTGAGGTGCTTGTCCTGAGCATGCCGGAGCCGGCCCCGGTGGCGTTGGTTGGCGAGTTGTTGGCCACTCAGGTGAAGGTACGGGGGGCCGCGGCGATCCTGGTGGATGCAGCGGTTCGAGATGTAAATGAATTGGTCCAGCTGGGGCTGCCCATCTGGACCCGTTTCATTCGAGTGAGGGGCGCAGCCAAAACCAAGATCGGTGAGCTCAACGCAACGGTCATGGTTGGCGGTGCGCAAATCTCACCGGGCGATATCCTGGTACTGGATGCCGACGGCGCGGTCTGCGTAAAGCGGGAGCGCGCCAAAGATGTCCTGCGAGCCTCCGAAGAACGCTTGCAGCGCGAGGCGGCTTTACGCGAAAAGCTTCTCGCAGGAGAGATGTCCTATGATCTGCATGGACTCCGTGGAATCGTCGAAAGGAGGAAATAAACCGTGGCGCAAGAAGAACCCATCTACGATATCGCTCATCTGGCTCATGTGGAGCTGTTGACGCCGAAACCCGAGGAAAGCCTGCGCTTTTTTGTGGATGTGATGGGGATGACGGAAAACGGCCGAAAAGGCGACTCGGTTTACCTGCGCGGCTGGGACGATTATGAGCATCATTCCCTGCAACTGACGGATTCCCCAAAAGCGGGGCTGGGACACATGGCCCTCCGCACAACCAGCCCGCAAGCACTGCAGCGGAGGGTAGCCGCTTTGGAAGCGTCAGGTCTGGGTTTGGGTTGGAATGATGAAGACCTCGGGCATGGTTCTGCGTATCAGTTTACCGATCCCGATGGACACAGGATGGAGGTCTATTACGAGACCGAGTGGTACGAAGCGCCTGAGCCTATGCGTCCCGCGCTGAAGAATCAAGCTTCGCGTTTTCAGGACAAAGGCATCGGCGTACGGCGCATCGACCATATTGCCTTGCTGGCATTGGATGTGCGGGCGAACCGGGAATTCATGCAAGAAGCGCTGGGCGGCCGCATCACCGAACAGATCGTCTTCAGTGATGGCTCCGAGAAAGGGGCCTGGGTGGCATTCATGAACAAGTCTTACGATGTCACCTACGCCGAGGATCAGTCCGGCGCGAAGGGACGCCTGCATCATCTCACCTACGCGGTGGATAACCGTGAAGCGATCCTGCGGGCCGCAGATATCTGCCTCGAGCACGGTGTCTTCATCGAAACCGGTCCGCACAAGCATGCCATTCAACAGACGTTCTTTTTGTACGTTTATGAGCCGGGCGGCAACCGGGTTGAGATTGCCAACGCAGGCGCACGTCTCATCCTTGCACCGGATTGGAAGACCATCGTGTGGAATGAGGAGGAGAGGAAAAAGGGTCAGGCATGGGGCCTAAAGACGATCGAGTCTTTTCACACCCACGGAACACCGCCTGTGGAATAAACCAAGAGGAGAATCACATGCCACACCTCATACTCGAATACACCGATAACCTTGACTTTAAGGTCCAGCCTCTCCTCGCACGCCTGCATGAAGAGGTTGTCGCCACCGGCGCCATCAACTTGAAAGGGATCAAGAGCCGCGCTATTAAACACACGCAATACCGCATCGCGGATGGCGATCCACAGTATGCATTTGTTCACGTGGGTCTTTTGATCCGCGAGGGACGCCCGGTCGAGATTCAGAAGGAAGCGACTCGCCGCGTGATGGCCGTGTTAAAAGAGACCTTCGGCTCTCGGTTTGAGAAAGAGCACCTCTCCCTCTCAGTCGATCTCAAGGAAATGCGAGAAGGTATCGCGTTGACCGAACACAATATTCCGGATAAGACCAAGGCCGGGTGAACTCGACGAATAAGATTTTGGAACATTCATGAAGCCGCTCGAAAGGAGGAACTTTGAGGATAGTTATGAAAAGTTTTAGATGGACAAAGCGAAACCTGGCGTTCTCCAAACAACTTACCTCAAAAGGAGAGAAAGATGACGAAAACCTATCAAATGTACATCGGCGGCCAATGGGTAGACGCGGCTGACGGGCAGACGTTCGACGATATGAATCCATACACCGGAGAGGTGTATGGCTGTCTACAGGCCGGCAAACGCGAAGACGCGCGCCGCGCCATCGAAGCCGCGCGCGCCGCCTTCCCCGAATGGGCCAAATCGCCTCCCAGCCTGCGGCGAAAGATCTTTTTGAAAGCCGCGGACATTATGGAAAGCCGGCAGGATGAGCTTGTCAGAGCCATGATGGAGGAGGTGGGAGGGACGATCGGTATCAGCATGTTCCAGATGTTCTTCGTGCCCGGCTTGTATCGCTCGGCGGCGGCCGCGGCTTATGAGGTCAAAGGCGAGATCATCCCAGCCGATTACCCTAACGCTTTCTTTATGGCCGTTCGCCAACCGGCCGGTGTCGTTTCGTGTTTCGGTCCCTTCAACGTTCCCTATATTTTGTGCAGCCGTGCATTCGCTATGCCGGTCGCGTATGGCAACACGGCGGTGCTCAAGCCTTCGGAAGAGGCCTCGGTCACTGGCGGCATCCTGCTGGCAGAAATTTTCGAGGAGGCCGGCTTACCGCCTGGCGTCCTCAACGTGATCACTTCCACCCGCGAGGATGCAGCCGAGGTCGGCGACGAGATGATCGCCAACCCCGCGGTGAGGCGCATTTCCTTCACCGGTTCCACTGACGTAGGGCGAGTCGTCGCGGAGAAAGCCGGGCGTCATCTCAAGCGAGCAGTGCTCGAGCTTGGCGGAAAGGACCCGCTGATCGTCCTGGCCGATGCCGACATCGACTACGCCGTCGACGCGGCGGTCTGGGGCGCGTTCATGCATCAGGGCGAGGTCTGTATGTCCACCGAGCGCATTATCGTCGAGAAGAAAATTGCCGAACCATTCATCGAAAAGCTAAAAGAGAAAACGCTTGCGCTCCCCGTGGGCGATCCTACAAACCCGGCCACTGCAGTGGGTCCATTGATCAACCAGAGGGCAGTGGACCTCGTCCATGCCCACGTGCAGGAGGCGCTCGAGGCCGGTGCAGAGCTGGTGACCGGAGGCAAGTATGATAAGCTCATCTACCAGCCCACCATCGTCAAAGACGTCAAACCAGACATGCGCATCTTCACCGACCAGACCTTTGGCCCGGTAGCACCGATCGTGGTGGTAGAGGATCCAGAGGAAGCATTGGCAGTGGCCAACAACTCCAAGTACGGGCTCTCGGCGGGAATCATCACCAATGACTTCACCCGCGCCCTGGATATCGCCATGCGCCTGGAGACGGGCATGGTCCACATCGGCGACCAGACGGTTAACGACGAGCCGCAGGTGCCCTTCGGCGGCGTCAAAGGCAGCGGCTATGGGCGCTTCGGCGGGCAGGCCGCACTGGACGAGTTCACCGAGCTGCGCTGGATCAGCGTCCAGCGCACGCCGCGGACCTTCCCGTAGTATTGTTTGGGGTTGTGGAGTCCAACGACTCCTGTCGTTGCGATTTCAACGTCTGGAGACGTTGGATTCCATGAGAGACCTATCATGAGAACCCAAGTCGGCATCATCGGTTCCGGGCCTTCAGGGCTGCTGCTGGCGCGCCTGCTCCACCTGCAGGGGATCGATACGGTCATCGTGGAAAGCCGCAGCCGTGAATATGTAGCCGGTCGCATCCGCGCGGGTGTGATCGAACAGGGCATGGCAGACCTGCTGCGAGCGGCCAAAGCAGGCGAACGCATGGACCGCGAAGGACTCGTCCACGAGGGGATCAACATCGCCTTTGATGGCCGTCTCGAGCGGATCGACTTCCCCAAACACACGAACGGCAAAGCCGTCATGGTCTACGGTCAAACCGAGATCACCGCCGATTTGATGAAGGCACATATCGACGAAGCGGGCGGGGTTGTCCATTATGAATCGCCGGCCCTGCGCGTCGAGGACTATGACACAGAACGTCCGCGCATCATTTATCAACAGAACGGTGAACAAAAGGAGCTGGTCTGCGATTTCGTGGCCGGCTGCGACGGGTTTCACGGCGTTGCCCGGCAGAGCATCCCCGGGGATAAAATCCAAACCTTTGAAAGAACCTATCCATTTGGATGGCTGGGAATCCTCTCGGATGTGCCGCCTGTAAGAGAGGAGCTGATCTATGCCAACCACGAGCGCGGTTTTGCCCTGTGCAGTATGCGCTCTCACACTCGCAGCCGCTATTACATCCAGTGCAGGGCGGACGACAAGGTGGAGAACTGGACCGACGAGGCATTCTGGGAAGAGCTCTGCCGGCGTCTCCCGCCCGAGGCTGCCGTGGATGTCACCACAGGCCCCCGTCTCGAAATGGGCACCACCCCTCTGCATAGTTTTGTCGCCGAACCGCTGCGCTTTGGCCGTCTGTTCCTCGCCGGGGATGCAGGGCACATCGTTCCCCCGACCGGAGCAAAGGGACTCAACCTGGCTGCTTCCGACATCTATTATCTATCTCGCGCCCTGCTCGCGTATTACAAGGACAAGCGCACCGATCTGCTTGATCGATATTCGGATGCCGCTCTGCGCCGCGTCTGGAAGGCGATCCGATTCTCGTGGTGGTACACCTCGCTGCTCCACAAGTTCGACGATGACCCCATGAACAGACGTTTACAGATCTCTGAGCTGGATTATCTCACTGGCTCAGAGGCAGGGCAGACGGTGCTTGCCGAAAATTACGTGGGCTTACCGTACGAAAGATTTGAATAGGAAAGTTGAGTTCACAATTCGAGCGAACCTGTCAGGTTGGGCTGGGCCAGGATCGTCTCATAGACCGCGGCAACACCACCCATCACCGCTGCGTCGAACCCATGTTGTGCCAGCACGACGTCCGCCGCCTCGCGGTTCCAGCGCAATGCACGCCGTTGCACCTCTCGCGTTACCGCGGGCATGAGATAGTCACCTCCCAAGCTCAGGACTCCACCAAACACTACCAGCTCTGGATTCAAAGCGTTCACCAGTGACGCGATGCCAATTCCAAGGTCTCGCCCGATCCTTTCAAATGCCGCCCGTGCCACCACGTCGCCTGCGCGAGCCGCGTCGACGACCATGGGCACGGTCAATGGTTCGCCATCCTCTGTCATCTCGTATAACGTTCCCCGCTCGCCCTGCTCAAAACTCTTGCGGATATGGTGGAAGAGGGCGCGCTGGCTGACCTGAGTCTCCCAGCAGCCATAATTGCCACAGCTACAAAGCTCGCCGTCAGGGTCCATCGTCATGTGGCCAAATTCGGCGCCGACACCTGCTACGCCGCTGAACACCCGTCCATCGTGGACAATCCCGCCGCCGAGACCAACACCAGCGCTGATATACAGCACCTCATCATGATCCTGCGCCGCGCCAAAGTAATGTTCTCCCAACGCTGCGATGTTGGCCTCGTTGTCCACGATCAGGGGAGCCTGGGGAAACGATTCCTGCAGCATGGCGCGTATAGGGAAAGATTCCCTCCATCCCAGGTTGGGAGCGAACAGCATCGTTCCCGTAGACTGATCGATCAAGGCGGCCACGCCGACCCCGATACCCAGGAGCGTGCCATATTCCCGATATCCCCTCTCAATCGCCTCGTTCAAAAGTGCACGGGCGTGGTCGAGAATCACGTGCTGTCCCATGCCCGGGTCCGTATGTTCCTCGTGACGCCAGATGATTTCCGGAGCGAAATTGGTGCACACTACCAGGATAAAGTCTACCCCTATCTCACACCCGACGATAAAACCTGCCGCCGGGTTGAGGTCCAGCATGATTGCCGGGTGCCCTTTGCTCCCCGTGACAAACCCGATCTCGCGGACAAAATGTCGCTGCAGGAGCTCGTCCACCAGACTCGAGACTGTGGTCTTGTTGAGGCCCGTCACCTGTGCCAAGCCGGCGCGCGAAATGGGCGCTTTCTTGCGCAGATTGTTCATGATCACAGACAGGTTGATCTGGCGTACCAGTGCCGAATCCCCGGTGCGGAGGCGGTCATTCTTTTTCATGTGGTTAGTGTAACCTCTGGCGAACGTTTAAGAGTATCAACTCAGGGTTGACATTGCCGGCCGTACAGGCCCTACGAACCAGCATCTTAGTATACCGCGCACGCCGGACGCGACACCAGGCGCGCAGAACGACCTGGTGCATGACGTATGAACCTCGACCACAGGCAGAAACGGTCAGTCTGCTGTGTCCATTTCGCGGCTTGAGGCTCTGCAGCCTGCTCCAGAAGGCAGCCAGTAAATCAGCTACGGTTTGCTACAAATATGAGAAAGGCTGCAAATCCATAGGACCGTCACACCAGCGCTGGACATCTATAGAGTGCCAGGACCTTTCTCTTTCAATCTGAATCTCTCCTGAGGTGAGCGAAAGCTATTGTCTGCGCCGGCGAGCATAATCCAGGGTGATGGCCACAAGCAGTACCAGGCTGATCACGATCTTGTGCCAGTAGGGATTGATGTTGAGCATCACCATCTCGTTTTGCACGGTGCCAATCAACGCCGCGCCGACCAGGATGCCGAAGATGCCGCCTTCACCCCCCATCAGGCTCACACCGCCCAGGATGCAGGCAGCAATGGCTAATAGTTCGTAGCCCTCGCCAGCGGCGGGATGTCCGATACTCAAACGAGCCGCCTGGATCATCCCAACAGTCGACGCGCACATGACAGAAATGACGTAACACAGGATGATACGGGCTTCCACATTGACCCCTGAAAGACGCGCCGCCTCGGCGTTGCTGCCCGTGGCATAAATTTGCCTTCCAATATAGGTGAACCGGAGCAGGTAAAAGGCAAGCGCTGCGATCACGGCACAGATCACCAGCGGCACCGGAATCACATCACCTACATAACCCTGCCCGATGGTATTGAATTCGCGCGGCAGGCCGGTTATCGGGAAGGCATTCGTCAGCACGAGGATGAAACCGCGCGCCAGGCCCAGCGTCACCAGTGTAATGAGAAAGCCATGCATCTTGAGCTTTGTGACGAACAGCCCGTGGACCCAGCCGATCAGCAAGGCTAAAATCAGCGTCAGTATGACACTTAACCAGACCGGAAGCTCCAGCCGCATCATGAAGTAAGCCACCATTACGCCGCCCAGGCCCACCACCGAGCCGACGGACAGGTCAATACCGCCGGTCAGGATGGGAAACCCGACCCCAATGGCCGCAATCGCCAGGATAGCGATATCGCGCGTAACAATTTTCATATTATCCACGCCCAGGAAGCGTGGATTGATCACCCCCCCAATCGCCAATAAAACAAGGACGATGAGGAATAAGACGAACTGCGGGACACGCAACGACTGTCGAAGAGTCTGGCCGAGCGTTTCCGCAGATGGAACGGTTCGGGCTGTCTCTGCACTTCCTAGCTTGGCATCCTTTTCCATATCTCGAAGCCTCTTGTTCGTATTCATTGTATGTGAAATAACCGTGACCTGACTTGGAAACGCTGCCTCAGGCGGCCTGTTGATCCAGCTCGGCCGGCGGCCCAGCCTCCAGGTTGAGGAACTTTGTCGCGCTGGTCATGATCTCGACCTGCGATAGCTCGCCGCGCTTGAACTCGCCCGTGACCCGCCCCTGGCACATGACGATCACGCGGTCGCTCATTCCCATAATTTCAGGCATCTCGGAGGAAATCATCAGGATGCCAATGCCCTGTCCGGCCAGTTCGCTCATCAACGCATGAAACTCTGCTTTCGCGCCGATGTCGATACCGCGGGTTGGTTCATCCATGATCAGGATTTTGGGTTTGGTGCTGAGCCACTTGGCTAAGACAACTTTTTGTTGATTGCCACCGCTGAGAAATTTCACCGTCTTGGATAAATCCGATGTAGCAATGGAGAGCGCCTTACGATAGTGCGAGGAAATTTCTCTCTCGCTTCTTGCGCTCACCGCTCCGAATCGGTTGGAGATCCGGCGGAGAATCGCGAGCGTGGTATTCTGCTTGATATCCATGCCGAGCACCAATCCATGCTGCTTGCGATCCTCCGGCACCCAGCCAATGCCGTGCGCGACAGCGTCTGCCGGGCTGGTGATATCGACGTCGCGGCCATCGATCAGAATCGTGCCTTCGCTACGGTGATCCGCGCCGCAGATCAGGCGGACCAATTCCGTGCGCCCCGCGCCGATCAGGCCGGCCAGCCCGACAATTTCACCCTTGTGTACGCGGAAGCTAACGTCCCGGACTCCGCTCGGGCCGGAAACGTTACGCAGCTCCAGGACTGGTTCTCCGATTGGCGCCTCGGTCTTGGGAAATAATCCGACCTCGCGTCCCACCATCAGGTGAATGAGCCTGGACTCGGTCGCCTCGGCCACTGGCAGGCTGCCGACTCGACGTCCATCGCGCATCACGATGATACGGTCCACTACACGGAGCACCTCTTCCAGCCGGTGGCTCACAAAGACAACCGAAACGCCTTTCTGCTTCAAACGCCGCATGATGTTAAAGAGAGCATCTACCTCCTTGCTCGAAAGCGCCGACGTCGGTTCGTCCATGAGCAGGAGATGCGCGTTGCGAGATATGGCCTTTGCAATCTCTACCATCTGCTGGGAGGCAATGGTCAAATCTTTCACCGGCCGGTCCACTGGGATGTGCACATCCAGATCCGCCAGGATGGCTTCGGTCTGCCGGCGCATCTTTTTAAAATCCACCGCGCCCAGCAGCGGAATCCGGTGTGGCTCGCGGTTGAGAAACACGTTTTCGGCCACGCTCAAGTGAGGTACAAGCGCCAGCTCTTGATAAATGGTAACGATCCCATGTTCATGAGCGGCGTGTGGGCTGCGAAAATCCACCGGCTCCCCTCGAAACCGGATGAGACCCTCGTCTTTGGCATACACGCCCGACAGGATCTTAATGAGGGTGGACTTTCCGGCACCGTTTTCACCCACCAGGCCTACGATCTCGCCCGGATACACCTCAAAATCCACCTGCTCCAGCGCCTGAACGCCGGGGAAGTGTTTGGAGACTTTCTCCAACTGCAATAAAGGCTGACTCTCCATAGATTTCGTCTCACCGGTTAAGCAAACTATAGCTGGGTGAGCAGCCCAGCCAGACATCTCCAGGGCTTGTCAAAAGCAAGTTTACAAAAAGAGGGTGGTCCCCTCCATAGCGCGGAAGGGACCACCAGAGTCTGAACGTTATTGCGATGGAATACCGATGGAGTTCAGGTACTCCTTATACTGGTCAAAGGTCTCGGCCCGGATGACATCGATGCCTGTGTTCAGGCGGAAATTATTCTCACCATCCCGCCACGGCTCGAGCAATGCAAGAGTTTCTTCAACCCCTAAGATCGATGCTGCATACATCACGTAGCCACTGAGGTAGCCATAGTGGTATACGCGCTGGCCGATCATTACCTGGACGACGCCTTCCTGCATCAGGCGCTGGGTCTCCGGCTCGGCGTCGAAGGCCACAATCTTGATCTCACCCTCTTTTCCGGCTTGCTTCACCGCCTGCCCGGCCGCCGGTCCGTCATACGAATAGAACGTGATGAACCCGGCCAGGTCGGGATACTTTTGAATGGCGGTCTGGGCGTTGCTCAGAGCGACCTCAGGTTTGACATCGTCATACAACACCTCGACCATTTCAAGACCGGTGCCTTCCAATGTATCCATCACGCCGGCAATCCGGTCTTGCGCGTTCTGGGCGGTCGCAAAGCCCACCAGACCGACGACTGTCCCCTCGCCGATGATCTCCAGCGCCGCTTCGGCCGCTGCCACACCGGCATCATAGTCTGACATACCGATGTACATGGCGCGTGCAGTTCCTGTAGCATCCGAATCCATACAGAATACGGCAATCCCTTCATCGACTGCACGCTGGACGATGGACCCCGCGGCTTCGCGGTCGATCGCGGAGAACGTAATCGACGTGTACTGGTCATTGACGAACGTTTCCAGCATGGTCAACTGTTGGGAGAGAAGATCGGCTGCGGTTGGCCCCTGGAAGGTGATGGGAACTCCGAGCTCGGCTGAGGCGCGGCTGGCCCCCTGCTGAGCGGCCGTCCAGAACGGCGAGAGATTGTTGGTCAGGATGGCAAACTTTGCGCCGGCCGGTGGACTCTGCCCGGCGGTTGCATCTTTGATGGCCTGCACGGCATCGAGCAGCTCCGTCGGACGATATGGATTCTCTTCCTCACCCCCTTCAGCACCTTCCCCGGCTGGGCCAGGCGTGGCCGTGATGATAACTTCCTGTTCGACGACGGTCGTGACCTCGACTTCGACGGTTTGTTGGATGACCTGGGGAGTAGCCGTGGCGGCGGGTGTGCCACAGGCGGTAACAACGAAACTGAGGCTGAGCAGCAGGGTTACGAACTTAGAGAGACGCTTTCCTTTCATAGGTGACTCCTCTAACGGTAAAAATAGGCTAACACTGAAGACGATGGAACGGCCAATAAAGGTTGGGCAGTGTTCATCTGAAAAGGATCTGTCGGTCGCCTCCTTGCTCTCTCAAAACCGTGCGGCTGCAGCCTCTTATGAACTTTTCTTACCGGAAACTGAGAGTTAATCTTGAATTAGTTGGTTGCAACAACCAACCAAATTATATAGAATGTTTAGACGACTGTCAATAGTTTGTTTTCGTTTTTGAAGGTAGAAGGAAAATGCCTGAGGTCCCTATCCCCCATGAAGCCCCGGGCTTATTCATGTTTTAACAATCGGGCAGAGTTTCCCATAATCCCAATATCGGGTAGAGATTGTGCCGCAGCGGCGATCACCGGAGGCAGGATGCCTATGGCTGCCAGGGATAGCCCCACGAGGTTGTAGACCGTGGTAAATACCAGGTTCATTTTGACCACACGCATGGTGCGATGAGCAATCGTCAGGATCTCCGGCACCAGCGTCCAATCCTCACGCATGAGGGCAATATGCGCCGCTTCGATGGCAACATCGGTACCAGCCACGCCCATGGCAATGCCCACGTCCGCCTGGGCCAGCGCGGGCGCATCGTTGACGCCATCGCCGATCATGACCACAACATGTCCCTGCGCCTGAAGACTCTTGACTACCTCGATCTTGTCTTCGGGAAGCAGATTGGCACGGTAGGCGATCTCCAGTTTTTCGGCAAGCGCAGAGGCAACGCGTTCGTTATCCCCCGTCAACAGCTCCATGTGGCGGATGCCCAGGGAACGGACGTCCTTCAGTGCTGACGGGACCTCCGCCCGCAAGGTGTCTGCCGCGGCAAGGATACCCACAAGTTGATCGTCACGTTCGACAAATAAAAGCGTCTTGCCCTGCCCTTCCAATTCCGCAGCAATAGGCAGAATTGCCGCCGAAGGAACCATCCGTCGATTGCCGATCGCTACGTGATGAGAATCGACCACGGCGCGCACGCCATGCGCGGGTATGGCTTCAAAACTTTGTGATTCGATAACTGAAATGTTCTCGTCATCTGCGAGTCTTCGCACCGCTTCCGCCAATGGATGTTCGGAATAACGCTCGACGGACGCGGCGATAGAGAGCAGTTCCGAACGCGATAGGCCATTCAGGGAAATCACATCTGTGACCTGCGGCTGGCCGAGAGTCAGGGTGCCGGTTTTATCGAGCAATAGCACATCGGCTTGCGCGAGCCGTTCGAGATATTTTCCGCCTTTGATGAGAAGTCCGCGTTTGGCGCTGGCACCCACGGATGCGAGCATGGCAACAGGAGTTGCCAGTGCGAAGGAGCACGAACAAGCCACCAGCAGAACGGCTGCCGTGGATAATGGATCGCGGCGAATCAGAAACGTCAGCGCGGCGATGGCCGCGACGACCGGCAGATACCAGCCGCTAAATTTGTCGGCGAGCCGCTGGACCTCGGCGCGATGAGCCTCAGCCTCCTCCACCATTTTGACCACGCGTCCGAAGGTTGTATCTGGCCCGATCCGTTGAGCACGGACGCGCAGGCTGCCAAGTTTGGCGATCGTCGCCGCGTAGACATAGGTCCCGCTCCCGGCTTCGACCGGCATGGACTCTCCCGTGATCGCAGATTGATCGACAGTTGCCTGCCCGCCGGTGACCTCGCCATCCACGGGAATCTTTTCGCCGGGGCGTACGATCACGGTTTCGCCGAGCCGCAGCTCGTTGACGGGAATCTCCGTCTCGGCGCCATCCCGTACCACACGGGCAGCTTGTGGGATGAGGGCGGTCAGCTCCTTCACAGCGCGACGGGCGCTTTCAGTGGTGAAGTTCTCCACATAATCGCCGATGCGCATGAAGACCACGACCAGAGCCGCCGTTGCCCATTGTCCGACGGCGAGCGCAGCAATCACGCCAAGCGTCATCAGCGTGTGCGAGATGATCTGCCGCCTTATCGTCGCACGGATAACATTTAGAAATACGGGGTGACCTGCTGCCATAACGAGCGCCAGGCCCAGCACAAACGGAACGCGCTCGTTGAGGAAATCAAAAAAGCCCAATCCTTCCCCAAAGATTACGGTGCCGAGAATCATGGTAAACACACTGATCAGCAAAACGTTAAGACGGCGGCTGAACTCTTGGGCAGACTGCTGAGGCTGCGTCGAGGCACCTCCGCTCACGGCAGACTTCGACGTGGGAACGTCATATCCCGCGCCCTGCACGGCCTTGCGGATGGATGAATGATCCACCAGTGCCGGGTCAAGCCGTACGATCGCTTTTTCGCTGGCAAGGAAGACATTTACCGATTCCACGCCTTTCAGAGTTTCAAGGGCGCGTTGAACATGCTGGGTGCATTCGGCGCAATCCATACCCGAGATGGAGATTTCAAGAGTTTGCAGCTTCGCCATGTGTTCGGACATTATAGCTGAATCTGGCTTGGGACCTTCCAATCAGGGTTCTGCGAACGTTCGCACAAGATATTTTGCCACGGGAACGCTATCCAGCTATCACTGCGGCCTGAGCGGACTCCAACCCATCACGGACCGGAATGATGGCAGGGATGCCAGTGATCTCGAGGATCTGTCTGACGGCCGGTCGCGGACGGAGCAGCACCATGCGTCCTCCGCGACCAGCGATCGATTTGGCGTTCAGAGTCAAAAGCCGAATGCCAATGGACGCCAGAAAATCGACCTCAGAGAGGTCCACGATGACGCGCGGCTGTTCCCCTGTGCAACGTTCCGAAAATTCGTTCTCGATCTCGCTCACACCGTTGATATCTAATCTGCCAATCAATTCGAGCAACCGTATATCCCCTTCCACTTCGCTGTATTGGAGTTCCATCATTTCACCTATTCATGAGATGTTCACCAATTATATTGGTAATCCAGTGGATTTTAGGCAACCGGAAATCACCAGTCTTGGATCTGGACCCGTGCCCGAATTTCCTCGAACTCCTGCAAAGTGAATTGTCCTCCCCCCGCGGAGAGCACGTTTGCCGTCCCAGCGGCGATGGCGTGCCTTAATGCCTCGGGCCAGCCCCGGCCGGAATCCAGGGCGCTGGCCAGTCCACCCAGGAAGGCATCCCCGCTACCGACGGAGCTGACCACGCGCACGGGTGGACATGTCGCCTGCCACCTTCCCTCTCCGGTGACAAGAAGCGCGCCCCGCGCCCCGAGTGTGATCACCGCGGTGGTCAGGCCCTGTTCCTGCAACCGCGCCAGTGCTCGCTTTCCAGAACCGAGGTCCTTAATATCGAACCCTACTAGCTCGCCAATTTCTGTAGCATTGACCTTGATGTAAATACCAGCCTGAGCCAGCGCTGTACGCAGCCCCGGACCACTTGTATCCACCCAGACCTGCTTGCCTGCGCCCACCAGCAATTGCAGCAAGCTTGCAAATTCCTCCGCCAGAGAAGCGATAGGCAGGCTGCCCGATATACAGACCAATTCCGTCATAGAAAGTTGC
>LLBZ010012912.1_pt5 | contig 20691 bp, 20 predicted proteins | sample 1489421 | NCBI WGS metagenome assembly LLBZ01 (sample SAMN04092657, study PRJNA295927) | soil metagenome | biome: Soil prokaryotic community; feature: Bulk soil; isolation source: soil from tomato rhizosphere | host: tomato cultivar Moneymaker | place: South Korea | collected 2011-11-01 | reverse complement strand
TATTAATTATTAATTATTAATTATGACTACCAGTACCATCTCAATCTAACTAAATAATTAGCCATCAATGTTGAATAAAATAGTAAAAGAAATAGACAAATGAAAAGTTACTCATTTAATAACCAACACAGGACAATAAGCATAAGTCACAACATCTGTTGCAACACTGCCAAGTAACATTTTCTTTAAGCCAGAGTTTCCCCTGGTGCCTATAACTATCAGTTCCACATCTCTTTCTTCTGCATAGTTTAGAATTGAGGCTGCAGTAGAAAAAGGTGAAGTAATTACCTCTGATTTTACTTTAGTTTTGGTATCAATGGTTGTGTTATTGTTAATGTAGGCTATAATTTCCTCAAACCATTTTTCTGCCTCCTTCTTATATTCTTGAAAATAAGACGGGGCAACCATGCCAAACACCCCTGAAGAATCACCATGATGAACTTTAGAAGGAACAATGGCCAGAAGAAATAAATCTGAATCATATTTCGAAGCTAGATCTAAAGCATAATTTACAGCATTTCTTGAATACTCGGATCCATCTATACCTACTAAAATTTTAGAAAACATTTATTTTTCTATTTGCACTTGTCATTGTTATAAAAGTATCTTAATAATAAACGAGCAATGAACATTGCAATTCCCATCGCCATCGCCATCGCAATAAAGTTATTGGATGAGAACGAGATGTACATACCTATGTGTTGTGTGTTTTTTTTAGACTGGATTAAGAACTTTATTTTTGATGAAATTTATAAAATTATCTATTTTATGGATATAATTTGTATAATTTCGCAAAAAAATTCTATAAATGTTTACGTTCAGCTAATAAAAACAAAAATGTATAAGTACTACGTCACTTATCTAATTTTATGCATGCGTTTGATACTAGTATAGTGGAACATATCGAAATTAAGATGATTCGACCATCCCAGTTTTCAATTAGAGATAAATTCAATGATTATCAAGAAGTAGAATCACTTGTTTCAAGTATCAAAGAACATGGGTTACTTCAACCCATTTTGATACGTCCTTATCAGAATAATTTTGAAATAGTTGCCGGTCACCGTCGGTTCTATGCATGCAAATCTCTTAGATGGCGTCATATTCCTTGCAAGATTAGGGAGATGAATGACAAACAGGCATTTGAAATTCAGTTAACTGAAAACATCCAGAGAAAATCTATGAGCGCTCTTGAGGAAGCCGAGGCTTTTAGAAAATATGTACAGGATTTGGGGTGGGGAGGTGTTACTGAATTGGCCAAGAAAATAGGAAAAAGCGAAGAGTATGTTTCTCACAGAATACAATTACTAAAACTCCCTCAGGATGTTAAGGAAAAAATTATGCTAAACAAATTAAGCGTAAGTCAAGCGCTTGAATTGACTACTCTTTCTCCCAGTAACGTTGCTCAATTTACCGATCACATTATAGAAAATGATTTGACAATACGACAGATTAGAGAGGTCAAGGCAGTATTTTCTAAAGAAGGTTTGTCAGGAGATGATTTGGAATTAATTGCTAACGAAAATATTAATCTTAAAAACATTAAAACTCTAAAGATAACTAAAAAAACAACGCTAGCATTAAAAATAACACTTGCAAGGCTCGATAGCATAATCGAGGAAGTTCAATTAAACTTTGAACCAGAACAAAGCACAGATGTCGTAAGCTTTTTGATGGACATGAGACTTAAAATTCACTCCCTAATAGACGATACAATTCGATTCAAGAATATTAAAATCACTAAAACGGCAAAATACTTGAAAGGACGAGATATTTGATTCAAAAATACAACAAATAATTACTTGATCATCTTCCAAGAAACGGAGGCATCCATTCATTTAAGAATTTTTTATATTCTTTTTCGGTGTATGTAAATGCATTGAGAGTAGGTTCCTTTAAAGGGGAAAAGTCATATACCTCATACGTCTGGATAATATCTCCAAATAAATTCCTATAAATATCGCTTTCTTCATCTGCAATCTCTGGAGAAGCAAATACCTGAATGGTAATCCAATCATATCCTCCTCTAGTTCTTCCAGAAAATAATACAAAGGGGGCATCTTCAAGATATTTCTTTAATCCTTCTACCCTGCTTCTCAAATGCTGAGATGGTCTAAAGGTAACCAAAACAACTCTGATTATTTTGTGCCTTACTTTTTTTGTATCGATAGAAATCGTATACCTTGAGATTATTTTTTCATCCTCCAATGTCTTTATGCGTGAATCTATCTCTTCTAAGCTCAAATTATGACCGTAATTTCTTAAAAAATCCCAAATTTCATTCAAGTCCTGCTTGGCGTCTTTACTCAAAGCAGAAAGAATTAACTCGTCTATCGAATCTATCATTGATGTGATGTACAAAGTTATTGATCAAATTATTTATAGTTTAGAACTTCAATTTCGAGTTAATTACTACTTAATTTCGTAGATAACAAGAAAAATACTAACAGCAACCACCAGAGAATCAAGATCAACTTAAATAAATCAATTTAACTTTATCAAACAATTGTCATTCATCCTCTCCCAAGAAATTGGTTATCTGATCTTTATTGGAGGTGGTTTGATAATGACAGCACTCGTGTTATTGCTCATTTTTGTAGATACAAAGTGGCTTGGAACTCGGAAAACATTTGAGTGGTTTTCTACAGCTGGGAGAAATATTAAAAGCGGTTTATTGGCGTCATCTGTTATTTCTGCTTGGATTTGGGCTGCCACACTTTTAGAATCCTCAACTGTTGCTTACAAGTATGGTATTGGTGGGCCATTTTGGTATGCTGCAGGGGCTAGCATCCAGATCATTCTTTTTGCAGTAATTGCCTTAGAGTTGAAAAAAAGGGCGCCATCTTCTCACACTTTTACAGAATTTCTATATCTTAGACTGGGAAAATTTGGTCATAAGGTATTTTTGCTTTTTGCACTATTGGCCAATTCTATTGTGACTGCCATGCTAGTCCTAGGAGGGGCTGCGGCTTTAAATGCATTGACCGGAATTGACATTACTATTGCTTGTTTCATAATCCCTTTGAGTATCATGATGTATACTTATTTTGGAGGTTTAAAGGCCACATTCTTTGCAGACTATCTAAATACTTCTCTAATTTTTATTGCGATATTAATACTGGTAACAGGCATCTATTTCTTTAATCCCAATATTGGCGGAATAACAGGATTGTTTGAAGGTCTCCAATTGGCAAGCACCATAAATCCCGTGGAGGGCAATTCTGGTGGTTCATTCCTTACCTTGGCCTCAATTGGTGCACTTATTTTTGGAATAATAAATATAATTGGAAATTTTGGAACTGTTTTTGTCGATCAAGCCTTTTGGCAAAGAGCAATTGCCTCGCGTCCCAAATCTCTTATCAAGGGATTTTTTATTGGTGGATTGGCCTGGTTTGCAATTCCTTTCGCTCTTGCAACTTCCCTTGGACTTGCAGGAATTGCATTGCACTTGGACCTTTCTCCATCAGAAGTTAGTCATGGATTGGTTGCTCCAATAACCATTTCGACACTCCTTGGAGAGGTTGGGGGCATACTTATTCTAACTATGCTTTTTACCGCGGTAACTTGCGCAGGATCCGCCGAACTTGTTGCGTTTTCATCTTTATTTACATTCGATATCTATAGAACTTACTTTAAACCTTCAGCGTCTGGCAGGCAGTTGATGAGGATATCTAAATATTCTGTCTTGGCATTTGGATTTGGAATAGGTGTGCTTTCCTTATCCTTGTTTCACATAGGACTGAACTTACAATACATTTACCTGTCGATGGGTATTCTAATCGGGTCTGCGGTTGGACCTATTTCATTATCCTTAATATGGAAGAAAACCAACAAGACTTCTGCATCTCTATCTGCATTATTTGGTCTGTTGGCTGGTATTTTTGTATGGCTTTTCTCAGCATATTCATTATATGGAAATATTTCTGTTTTATCTACAAGTCATGATATTCCACTTCTTTTTGGCAATTTGACATCGTTTGCAACTGGTTTTGCGTTCGTTATTTTGGGAAGTTTAATCAAACCTGATAACTTTAATTTTAATATTACAAAACAGCGAATTGTCGTTGTAGAGGAAAGAATCAGGTCATTAATCAAGGAAGATAACGATGAAAATCTCTTAAAAAAGAGAACATTATTTGGATACAAATACGGGATCATTTTTACTCTCATATTGGTTGTAATTTGGCCACTGCCTTTGTTTTTTTCAGGATACATTTTTTCTTTTGAATTTTTCTTATTTTGGATCTTGCTAAGTATTTTTTGGACACTTGCAGCTGCTTGTTTTCTTATTATTAAACCAATTATTGAGTCGAAACGAGAAATTTCAACGGTCTTATCCAATCTTATGATTGTCATCCGGTCAAAGTTTCTATTTAGAAAAGATGAAAATATGTTGCTATCTCCTCTATACGGCACTGTAAATTCCAATTTAGAGAGTTCTACTGCGAATACAAATTACAAGCGAATTCTCGTAGCGGTAGATGGTTCTATGCCATCCATAAGGGCGTTAGATTACGCTAGTCATACTTTTCAATTGGACTCTCTAATCTATGTGTTACACATAATTGAATGGCCGGAGGGTACGGAAGATAATGCTACTGCTTCCGAATACGATACAGAGTTATTAAAGAGAATTGAAAAAGAAGGGCGTCTTGTTTTATCCAGTATTCTCATAAAGAATTCAAAAAGATGTGAAAGGATCGTCAAAGTCGGTGATCCTGCAAATAGAATTATTAAAACTGCTCACGATCTCAACGTGGACATTATAGTTTTAGGAACACGCGGATTAGGACATTCTGAAGACCTCGGACATGTAACTAAAAAAATTCTGTCAGAATCTAATAAACCTGTGTTATTGCTAAATTAGTTCCGATTTATCCGGTATATTCTGTACTGTATATTAATAAACTGATATTCAATACAAATTGTTAAACAATACCTGTACAGAATCCTTCTATGGGAATACCAACATATTCGTCGGGAGATCCTCTTCTAGATTTCTTTTATATCTTATTTAATGGAATCTCTGAAGTTCCTCTGTTAAGTTCGCCCGTAACTGGTATATTTATTCTTGCTGGTGTGCTGCTGGCTTCACGTAAAGCCGGTATAATGATGGTCGCCGCGGGTTTAATTGGAGCGGCAACAGCGTTACTACTCGGTGCAGATTATGGGCTTGTTACATTTGGTTTGTTTGGATACAACTCTATATTAACCGGAATGGCATTTTGGTCTGGTCCATTTGTAAAAGCAAATCGTGTGACTCTTACAATTTCGATATTTGGAGCAATTATTACAGCTGTAGCGTGGATGGCATTTGCACACTTCATGGGTGATATATTTAGTCCAGATGATAAAGGTGGAATAGCTAATTCCGTAGCCATTCCAGGCTTTACATCCTCATTCATTTTCACAACTTGGGCTATGATGTATGCAAGTAAGCGTTACGGACATGATGTATGGCCAGAAGTTCCTGAATCCGCAAAAGAGGATAAAATATCGGGAAGCGATAATCCAGTCCAATTGAAACTCGAAAATTTCAAATGGACACCAAAAGAATTTATTATTGCTACCTTAAAGGGTGTGTCTCAGGTTACCTTTGTTGAGAATTGGAAGACAGGGGTGTTTTGGGTTGTTGGACTTACTTTAACCTTCGAGTTGGCACCACTTATCGCTGGCGTTCAAGATAGGCCATGGTTTACAAATGGGTATACAGCACAATGGAATGAATATTCGCCATTGTACCTTGCTGGTCTTATGGCACTTATCGGATCAGCAATCGGCGCTGCGTTGTCGATACTGATGAAGTTGCCCACCCAGGAAACTCGAATAGGACTACATGGATTCAACCAGGTGCTAGTAATGATTGCCCTGACTAGTTTCGTACCCCTTACTTGGCAGTCATTTTTTATGGCAGTACTTGCTACTGTTGCTTGTTCTGTAATTGTAATGCCTGCACTTCAACGGTTCTTTGGACAATGGGGGTTACCTGCACTCACTGGACCATTCGTGTTTACCGCGTGGGTATGGTTAATTGCAATCTTTGGATTTTCCAATATTCCTGCAGGAATAGGATGGTCTAGGCCCGAGGGATAGCATAGCATAGCATAGAATAGAATAGAGTAGGATAGAATAGGACTTTTTTTCTTCCTTCCTTCTGTATCTTTCTCTGGTTAGAGAAAATACTAACCACTTTTTTTTTATGATTAAAGTAATATTTCACATCATATAACATATCATGTTGTCTGAGCTTGAGATAGATTTGAATAAGATCAAAGCTGATTCTACTCTTTCTGATACGCAAAAAATCAAAATGTTCTGTGATTTGATGAAAGACCACAATGTTGAACCCATAGTATTGAGGCTCTCTGGATATGTTAAACAAAAACCCATGAAGATCGATTACCTTCTTACATTTACTCCCAATAGAATTATCATGTTAAGGAAGAACATTATTCGCAAACTCACTGATCCTGGCTTTGTTGCTGGACTTGGACCATATCTTTACTATTTATTATCAAAAAAAATTGAATATTCAGATATCAAGAAAAAGGATTCATTTGTTTTAAAGGATGATTCGCATCCTAGCGATGAAACTTCTATACTTTACAAGAATATTACAAAATTTGCATTCTATCCCGATACCAAAACTTTGGTTTCAAATATGCTTGGTACTGCAATAAAGGAAAATGTGTTGATTATTCATACAAATGAGAAAAAGTATGAATTTATTCTGCCAACGGGCAAAAATGGTGACTATGATAAAACATTCTATTGGTTAAAGATGTGTTTGCCTGTTAAAATCTCAAAGAAATAATGATAATAATATAACTATTTAGTCGATGTCGACTAAATCAAAAACCGGATTGTTATTGTTCATATATATTGATTATTATTTTGAATTTTAAAATAATTCACTACGTTTGTTATATGTGAATTAAACATGATGTTAGCCCCAAGAGAAATTGAAAAGATGATGATATGGACGGCGGCTCAAATTGCCGAGGGAAGAAAACAAAAGGGAATAAAACTTAATTACCCTGAATCAATCGCTTATATAGCCAATTTTGTCGTAGAAGGAGCACGAGAAGGAAAATCAGTAGCAGAATTAATGACATCTGCAAGAAATATTTTAAAAAGAACAGATGTTATGGAAGGAGTACCTGAGATGATACATACCGTACAAGTTGAAGTAACGTTTCCAGACGGAACAAAGCTCGTTACGGTCCACGACCCGGTTCAATAGGTGAAAATGAAAAATGATGACAATCAGATATGTATCAAAATTAATAACAAGTGGAGGAGGTTTTAGTCTGCAATGATACCAGGAGAATATGTTTTATCTGAAGGTGACGTACTTTGCAATGAAAACAGAAAAACTATCAAGGTTACCGTGAAACATACTGGCGATAGGCCATGTCAAATAGGTTCACATACGCACTTTTTTGAAATAAATAAAGTCCTTGATTTTCCAAGAGAAAAAGCCTTTGGTTATAGACTAAATATACCAGCTGGAACTTCAGTGAGATTTGAGCCAGGTGATACTAAAGAAGTTGAACTTTGTGAGTTAGGAGGCTCAAGGGTTTGTTTTGGATTTAATGGATTAACTAATGGAAGCATGAAGTCGGGCAATATAAAAAAATCTGCATTTGAAAAAGCCAAGTTCAGTGGTTTTAAAGGAATGGGTAGTAATTAGGAGAGGATGAAATTGGTTCTAAAATTAACTAAAAAACAATATACAGACTTATTTGGAGCAACCAAAGGGGACAAAATTCGCTTAGGCGATACCGATCTCTTAATTGAGATTGAGAAAGATTTGATCTCCCATGGTGATGAGTGTGTTTTTGGTGGCGGTAAGACCCTCCGGGATGGGTTAGCTCAAACACCAGGTGTTACCAATGCTGCTGGAGCTTTGGACTTTGTTATCACAAACGCCGTAGTTTTGGATCCTGTAATAGGAATTGTGAAAGGTGACATTGGTATTAAGGACGGTAAAATTGCAGGCATAGGGAAAGCAGGAAATCCATTAGTAATGGATGATGTTGACAGAAATCTTGTAGTATCAGCATGCACTGAAGCTACAGCGGGTGAACATACCATATGTACCCCAGGACACTTTGATACACACATACACATGATTTCCCCTCAACAATACATAGATGGTATTAGCAATGGTATTTGCAACATGATAGGCGGAGGTACTGGCCCTGCAGATGGTACTAATGCTACTACATGCACTCCAGGTACATTTAACATAAGCAGGATGCTCGAATCAGTTGAAGACACTCCAATGAATTGGGGATTCTTAGGAAAAGGTAATGATTCTCATCCTTCTCTTGCTACCCAGATGGAACAAATTGAAGCAGGTGCCTGTGGATTAAAAGATCATGAGGACTGGGGTACCACAGCAGCAGTTTTGGATGCATCACTGCGAGCAGCTGATTTAACCGATGTACAAGTTGCAATCCATACCGATTCAATTAATGAATGTGGCTATTTAGAGGATACAATTGATGCAATTGATGGTAGAGTAGTCCACAGTTACCACACAGAAGGAGCAGGTGGTGGCCATGCACCGGATATTATCGCAATAGCTGCAGAACAAAATGTTTTGCCGTCTTCGACTAATCCAACAAGACCATTCACAGTTAATACGGTTGATGAGCATCTTGATATGCTCATGTTCTGTCACCATCTAAATCCAGCAGTTGCAGAAGATGTTGCATTTGCAGATTCTAGAATCAGAGCAGAAACTATCGCAGCAGAAGATGTAATGCATGATGAGGGTATACTTAGTATGTATTCATCTGACAGCCAGGCTATGGGTAGAATTGGTGAGGTAGTAATACGTGCATGGCAAACTGCAGACAAAATGAAAAAGATGAAAGGAAAGCTAAAAGACGAAGAGGGAGATAACGATAACTTGAGAGCAAAACGTTACATAGCCAAAACGACGATCAACCCTGCTATCACACATGGTGTCGCTGATTATCTGGGATCACTTGAGGTAGGAAAATATGCTGATATTGTAATGTATAATACTCCATTCTTTGCTGCAAAACCAAAGATGGTCTTTAAAGGCGGATTCATTGCTTGGTCCATAATGGGAGATCCCAACGCTTCACTGCCAACACCAGAACCTGTATATTATAGACCAATGTTCGGTGCAATGGGACGCGCTGTAAAGAAGACTTCATTTACTTTCATGTCGAGGAAATCAATAGAACTTGGCGTACCTCAGAAATTGGGATTAGAAAAGACCACTCTAGCAGTAAAGAATTGTAGAAGCATAGGAAAGAAAGATATGATGTGGAACGATAAAACACCAGAAATTACTGTTGATCCTGAGACATACGAGGTTAAGATAGATGGACAAATTGCAACAGTAGATCCAGCAAAGGAATTAACCTTGGCTCAGAGATACTTTATGGCCTGATCTTCTCCACATTTTTTATTTCCAAATCTTTTATTTTCAAATTTCTGATACATTTATCTCTCGGTTTTTAAATCTAAAAATTATATGTCTTCGCCACAAAATTTTGGAGTTTGGAAGCCAATCGCTGAAAACATCGAATTTAATGCTTTAGAATCGAATTCTAATGCAGTAATGGCAGTAGCAGATACTGTGAGAACAACACTGGGGCCAAAGGGTCTCGATAAGCTTTTGATTGATCAATCTATGAATAGGCACGTATCAAACGATGGTGTTACCATATTGTTATCTCTGAGAGCTATACATCCAGTGGCTAGAATGATTGTAGAAATTGCAGAAAGACAAGAACAAAAAGTTGGTGATGGAACTACTACTGCAGTTATTCTTGCAGCAGAAATGATAAAAGAAGGCAAGAGACTGATTCGCGAACTAGCAGTTCATCCAACCAAGGTTGTTGAAGGAATCGAAAGCGGCGTAATGCATTCTTGTGACTTGTTAATGAAAAGTGCTAAGAAAATAAAAATTAGTGATCCTGAGCTCGATCAGATTGTTAAAACGAGTCTGTCATCAAAACTCGATGGTCGGGTATTGCATAAGATAGTAGTTAATGCTTTGCGTAATGTGGGAAAAGATGCTATATACAATGGACAATACGATTTTGATAAAGCCATAAAAGTAATAAGAAGAGTTGACGTTGATGACAAAATTTTTAATGGAATTGTTTTGGAAAGAAAAAGAATCGATCCTGAACTTCCAAATAGAGTAGATAATTCAAAGATTCTGATCCTCAAATTAGATTTAAAACCCGTAAAGGAATCTTGGATCAAAGAAAATAGCAAATATCAAGATATTCTTACCATGGAAAAGGATCGTCTAGAAAAATCCAAAAAAATTGTAGACTCTATATTAGAAACAGGAGCAAATACCCTCTTTATAGCCTCGCCTGAAGTAGATCAAATAATTGAAGATCTGTTCGTATCAAAGGGCTTGTTTGCAGTACATATCTCAAACGAAGAAATAGAGTATTTGGCAAGATACACAGGAGCCAAGCCCGTACGAACTTTGGATGATCTGAAAAATAATGATATTATCGGTGTGTCTGAAAAAATATACGAAGATGAGGATAACGGAATAATTTATTTAGAAAATGGTAATGGGAAAAAGATTATAACGATCCTGATTTCAGGATCTACAAAAGAAACGTCTTTAGAAAGATGGAGATCGACAATTGACGGAATCAATGCTGCAGAAGCTGCTTTGAATTATGGAGTTGTTCCAGGCGGAGGTGCTGCAGAATTACACATCATTGAAAAAATCAAACAACTAAAACTCAATGGATTAGAGCAAGTAGGACTTGAAGTGGTCACTTCTGCATTGGAAAGTATTATGAGACAAATATTGACAAATGCTGGATTCAATGGTTTAGAAAAAGTAATGAACGCTAAAGCATCACCGGATGGATACGGAGTCGATATAGATAGTGGAGAGATCGTAAATATGGTATCAAAAGGAGTACTCGATCCTGTTTTGGTAAAGACCATGGCATTAGAAGCATCAGGAGAGATGGCAAAATCTGTACTAAGGATAGACAAGAATTTAGCAGCAGACGATCTCAATCCTCAAGCTCTCTCAGATTCGAAAAGGTGATTATGGTTAGTTGCAAATTAGACATTGCACCGAAAAATCTAATGTTGATGACTCTCTGCTAATAATTGACCCTATGAGAATTAAACATGTAATTGTTAAATCAGGAAAATTATCTTTAATCTCTGGTTCTATCGATCCCAAATCTCATCTTAATCTAGATTATCCATATCATTTGGTAAAAAAATGTATTGTAGCTGAAAAATTCGAAATTGGATCTAATGTTGAAATGTCGGAAGGGGGGTTTGTATTTGCAGAATTGGATCCCGCAAAATACGGACAATACGGCAAATATGATTATACTGAAAATTTGCAGAATATGATAAATGCTGTGAAAAAAGTGAGAGACACAAACACGACGGTTTCTCAAGATAATTAGTATCAGACATAACATTCATCTACAAGATTATTGATTCTACGTAAACCGATTAGAATCTAAAATTGTTTTTATGGGTAAGATTGAACTCTATATGGTATCTGATGTTAACCGTTACAACCATCTTAGGAAATATCAAAAATAATCCAGACTTGAATCAAAAGTACAAAGAGTCATTAAATAAAAATTCTCTTGAAACCATAACAATTCAGAGATCCGAAACTGAGAAAGTTAGGATGAGAAAAGTTTCAGATAAAAAAACTGATGTAGGATTTATTTTGCCTTCTAGGACTCATTTGAGGGATGGTGATGTAGCCTTTTTAGACGATACTAAAATGATAATCATAAAATTATCTCCAGAGCTTGTGGCTGTTTTGAATATCAAAAAAAATATTCACCATCATGGGGATGATGGCGACGGCAGCAAAAGTGATCATAACCACGACCATCATGACCATAACCACGACCATCATGACCATAACCACGAATCTACAAATGTCGCAATAAAAGTAGGTCACACCATTGGAAACTTGCATAGACCGCTGAAGATCAGTGGCAGTGATATTATATTTCCTATTCAGACTCCAGATGAGATAAATCTGTTCTTAAGGCTTCTATCTGGTCTAAAAGACTATGTAGATATTCGAGCCGAAACCCTTATTTTTGAACCTGATCAAGGATTTGATATTCATGCACACTGAGAATAACAATGTATCTCATACTTCCATATCTATTGAAGATCTGAGTTTTTTACAATTATCTGATTCCTTTTTTCCAACTGGATTATACACCACCTCAAACGGATTGGAACACCTTTTTTATAATAAAAATAGAAAACTATCATATGGTGAAATTTTAGATTTTATAAATGCCTACCTTGTCCAACAGATTGGACCCACCGATTGTTGCGTCATAGGAAATGTATACGATTGTCTACAAAAGAAGGATTTTGCTTCCCTTTTAGATTTGGATAATACATATTACTTTATGAGATTGGTAGATGAAACCCGCTCTGCCTCAACTAGGTCAGGCATTCAATTCCTTAGGTGTGTTTCTACTTTTGTTAGAGAAAATGAAAATCTGACTTTTTATTCAAAGAGCATAAAAGATGGCCTCGCAAAGGGTGTTTTTCCCGTGTCATACGCAATAGGATGTAATTCTATGAATTTAACAAAGGAGAGGTCGGGTTTGATGCTATTATACGGTTTTGTAGTTAGTGTTATCGGGGCGGCACTTCGATTGGGCATTCTTCAGCATTTTGAAGGACAAATGATGATAAATGAATTAAAGCCGGTGATGTTATCTACGGTATTAAAAAATATCAAACAACCTGCCGATGAAATGTGGCAATTTATTCCTCAGCTGGACATAATCCAAATGCATCATGAGCAGATGGATTCAAAAATGTTTATAACTTAATTTTTTCATTTTATCTTTTGTGGCACTTGCAAGAATTCCCAGAATTGGCATAGGGGGACCTGTTGGCTCAGGAAAAACAATGTTAATTGAACAATTGGTTCCTATTTTAAAGAAAGAAGGATATGATGTTGGAATCATTTCTAATGATGTAGTCTCTCGGGAAGATGCCGACAGGATGAGAAAAAATCTTGCCACCGAAAGAGGACTAATGCCTGAAGATCTTGTGATTGGAATAGCAACGGGGGGTTGTCCTCATACAGCAGTAAGAGAAGATCCATCAATTAACATTTCTGTAGTCGAAGAAATGGAAGCCAAACATCCAAATCTTGATTTAATAATAATTGAGAGCGGTGGTGATAATATAACTACCACTTTTAGTCCAGCACTTGCTGATTATTTTATCTATATCATCGATGTTTCTGGAGGTGATAAATATCCTAGAAAACGTGGTCTTGGAATAGAAACATCTGATCTGTTAGTAATTAACAAAATTGATATTGCTTCCTTTATCGGCGCCGACTTGAGCATCATGGAACGAGATGCGAAGGTGGTTCGAAAAGATAAACCATATGTTTTTGTTAATAGTAAAACTGGTCAAGGTGTGAAAAAGGTTGCTGAACAAATAGTAAAAGATGTGTTGTTTGATGCACCACCAAAGTCAGTTGCCGCCAATTAAAATCTTTTTGTGATTTTATGAGTGTGTATAATCTTTCTTATTGTACTCCCGACAAAATCCCTGTTGAGGTATTAAATTATGATAGTGCTTTAGAGCAGATGGGGGTAGGAAAAGCCGGTAAATTAGGTATTCTGCAACTAAAGTTAGAAAAGGATCCCATTGTTCATAGGACATCAATAAAGTACCAACACTATAAGGTTCCACTTTGTATAAAACGGGCAATGTATCTTGAGGAAACTTGTCCTGAAATGGCCTACGTCTATATAATATCTCCGTCTGGGGGCATCTTACAAGGTGATAGGTTTAGAATGGATATCGCACTTACAAATTCGGCCATAGCTCATGTTACTACACAGAGTGCAACCAGAATTTATAGAATGAACAAAAATTTCGGAACCCAAATCATAAATTTAGATGTTGATAAGAACTGTTACCTAGAATATATTCCCGATCAGATAATACCCTATAGAGACTCCAGATTCTACCAGGTTTCAAACATTAAAGTTCATGATGAAGCGACTTGTGTGTACTCTGAGATCTTAACCCCGGGTAGAGTAGCAAGCAACGAATCATTTGAATATGACATTTGTTATATGAAAGTTAAATCAGTAAACCAGAATGACAAGCTAAGATTGATTGATATAGCAAAAATAGAACCCAAGAAAGAAAATGTCAAATCCTTTGGTGTGTTAAATAATTATGATATTTTGGGAAATATTTATATCTTAACTCCAGGAGATAAAATAAACCTCATACAAAATGAAATATTGGAAACCATTTTAGGAACAAAAAATGTAATTGGTGGCTGTACTAAACTACCCGATAATAATGGCCTGTTAATAAGACTGCTTGGTTCATTTGTTTATGATATTAGAGATTTGATTTATTCTATTGTTGGAATTGTCAGAAAAAACGTATTAAATGTTTCATTCAGTGGGATTCGAAAAATCTAAATTCTTTCTTTTTCATAATATATATTGTTTTTTATCCCACAAAACCGCAAATCTCCCGTTAAAAAAATTAATAAAATTACGAATAATAAAACTGGATGCTAAAATCTTTATTCGATATTAGTTCAAAGTCAACACTTTGCTGTATAAGGTTCGCAATAGTGTTATCTATTTTATTACTTTTATCTACAAATTTCGAGTCAAGTCAAGACTCTTTTGCACTCAACAAAACGTTAAATGTAGTTACTTCGGTCTCTCCTATTACTAATATAGTCAAAAATGTGGGGGGTGACAAGATAACTCTTACAGGCTTAGTTCCTGAAGGCGTGAATTCACATACTTATGAACCAGTGCCCTCCGATATTGTGAAATTAGGTAAAGCAGATCTTGTGATAACAAACGGTCTTTACCTCGAGGATCCCATGGAACGAATCGTAAATACATCTTTGAACACCAATCCAAATATTCAATTACTCAAACTTGGAGATAATGCTGTTAATCCCACTGAATGGGTGTTTGACTTTAGCTTCCCTGAGGAACAGGGTCATCCTAATCCACACTTGTGGCTTAATCCCTCATATGCCATGAAATTTGCCAATCTAACCAAAGATAAACTGGTTGAAATGGATCCCAATAACACCGCATACTATACAGAGAATACTGACAAATATGTTGCCTTGCTAAAACAGTTGGATGAGGGAATAAAAGAAGCTACCCAGAGCATACCCACTGAAAACAGAAAATTAATTACCTATCATGATTCTTGGGCATACTTTGCTCCTAGATATAACATGACTGTGATAGGGGCAGTACAACCGTCGGACTTTTCGGAACCCTCGCCACTTGATATTGCAAAATTGATAGACCAGATAAAAGCAGAAAATGTTTCGGCTATATTTGCATCCGAAGTCTTTTCCAACCGAATAACAGATCAAATAGCCAATGAGGCCGGTATAGAAATAGTACAAACTCTTAGTGATGATGCATTACCGGGAAACCTGACAGCTCCTAATCATACATATGTTGGAATGATGCTTGAGAATATGAAAAACATGATAGTCCCATTGGGGGGAAATGTTAGTAGCTTATCTGCTGTGAATCCGGCAAACACCTACACCCACGCACCTTAACCTAGCTTTTTTAAATATTAATAAGCTACATATCTAATACATTTAGGATGGGCTCCTTCGAATATCTGAAAATTACTGGTCTATCCTATGGATTTGCCTATCATGATTTTGTTATAGAAGGAGTCAATTTGACTATTCCAAAGGGACGGTTCGCATCTATAGTGGGTCCAAGTGGCTCTGGAAAAACCACTCTATTAAAATTATTGTGCGGAATCTATGAGCCATGGAACGGAGATATCGAATATATTTGTAATAATGATAGCGATTCCATTTTTTACTATCCCTCCATTGGTTACGTTCCTCAAATAGAGACAATTGATTGGAATTTTCCAGTTTCTGTTCAAGAAGTTATTGCCATGGGATCATGGAAGTACAAGAGTTACCTCCCATGGATTGACAAGAAATTAAAAAACCAAATCAAAGATGTGCTAAAAATATTGGGTTTAGCAGGTTACGAAAAACGACACATTAGAGCTCTCTCTGGCGGTGAACAACAACGCGTATTTTTAGGTAGAGCTTTGATAAGAAACCCTGATGTCCTTATTTTAGATGAACCAACAACGGGACTAGACTACGTATCAAGGGAAAAGATCTTTGATATTTTAAAGAATCTCAACAGCAATGGCATGACGGTTATTTTGACCACCCATGATATAACACATATAGCAAATCGTTCTCCTTGGGTAGTATGTTTTAATAAATATGTTATCGCCGAAGGCCCTCCACAGGACGTTCTTAAGGAAGATAATCTTTTAAAAACATACGGACTGGCGGATTATAGGCCCAAATAAAAATAACAATAACAAGATAACCCATATGATTGATTTTCTATTACCCTTTCAATATGAGTTTTTTATTAAAGGCATAATAGTATCTGTTTTACTTGGTGGTATCTGTGGACTGGCAGGAGTATATATTATTCTTAGAGGTTTAAGTTATGTAGGTCATGGTCTTTCTCATGCTGCATTTGGCGGAGCTATAGTAGGAAACATAGTTGGAATGAACTACTATATTGGTGCTATTATTTGGAGTTATCTTGCATCATTCGTTATTTATGAAATTAGCAAGAGAAATAAGATTAAACCCGATGCTGCCATAGGATTGGTCACAACAGCCATTTTTGCATTTGGAGTGTTACTAGTAAGCATGACAGATAGATATACAAGGAATTTTGAATCGTTATTATTTGGAAATATTCTGGCTATTACCGAACAAGATCTGTACGTTATTGTTTCAGTTACCATTCTTTCGGCAGCCTTTTTCTTCTTTCTTCATAAACGATTAGTTTTTTCCTTTTTTGATAATGAAAGTGCTAAAATTAGCGGAATTAAAACTTCACATATAGAATTGCTATTTTCATTTGTCTTGGCAACAATCATAATAGTCTCAATGTCATCAATAGGTGTAACATTATTAGCATCGGTAATAGTTGGACCGGCAATTTCTGCACGCATGCTTTCTAATAACTTTTCAAATGTAGTATTCTTATCCATAATAATCGGCTGTGTAGCTTCTTTTTCAGGAATGTATGCAAGTTTCTTTTTGGATTCTTCATCGGGTCCAACAATAGTTATGTTCATTACACTAGCTTTTGGTATAACTGCCCTTTACGCCCTATTTAAGAAAATCTATCATTCTCATAGTCATGGTAGTATTTCTCACTCTCATCCTCATATGCACACTGATGAACACAGACATGAACATACTCATCGCTGATTTAATTTATTTGAAAAATAATAGGAACAAATGGAAGATATATTTCATAACCTTATTTTTTATTTCTGTATATAGAAATAAATCCCTCTTAAAGATACAATAAGTTTTTGCCAAATAATGGGGAAACCTGTAGGGTTTCTATATGAAGGAGTGTTCTTTTATCTAGTTCCATAACAAGTACTATACATTATTGCAGGATAGCTAATTTATTTTTCATATGCAATACGCTGCAACTACTATGCCAGCTTTTCTAATCCTTTAATGAAAGTAAATCCTGCAAAGGTTATACCCGCCATAACCTGTGAGAAAAAGTCATTTTCGTATAAATTAACGGAAATATTCTTTCCTCCGCTCTTTAGTGATTTCATATAGGTCTGTTTTGTAAATTCATCAATCATTTTTGCCAAATCTCCACTTACTAAATAATTATTTAACAAACCAACATATTCATCACTTCCTACGGATATTATTTGCGCTTTAATTTCATAATCAAATTTTTCTTTCGGATTAGTTCCTTCAATATAGCGTTCTGCAATATTGTCTGCTAGATATCGTGCTTGTCTTACAGCTATTTGTGCCAGCGGTGGATATAATTTCCCTTTGGAATTTTTCATCGCAGCCAAATCTCCTATGGAATAAATATTCTTGTACTGATTTGTTTGACAATATTCATTTACAATGATTCTACCATCGTTGGTCTTGTCAATGTTTGGTTCAATGTCTATATTGTAGCCTCTTACTCCGGCAGTCCATATTATTAGCGATGAATTAATCTCCAATCCATCCTTCAAAAATAGAGTCTTTTGGTCCACCCTTTCTACTAGAGAGTTGTGAAAAATCCTTATTCCCTTTTCTTTGAGAATTTCTTCTGTTTTGTTTTTAACTCTGATATCCCATCCAGGCAAAATTGTTGATGTTGCTTCAATTATGTTTATCTTGATGTTGCTTTTGTTAGGTGAGGCGTTTATTGTTTCTGCCAAAGCGCTCCCAAGACTTATCCCAGTTGCACCTGCCCCTACTATTACTATATTATGTTTCTTGTTTGCAGCTTCATCAATTATTCGTAAAATATGATCGTGAATAATTGAGGCGTCATATATCGATCTTATAGGGAGAGTATATGTGTCAGCACCTGGAATGTTAAAATATTTGGTTGATGATCCTAAGCAAACAATTAGTTCATCATATTTTATTTCTCCTGATTTTAAGAATATGGTACTCTTATCAGGTACTATTTTTTCTATGTCATCTTGAATAAATCTAATATTTTTGCCCTGTATCAAAGATGAAATAGGGATTTTCAATTGTTCTGCAGTTCTATAACCAGAAGCTACCAGGTGTATTTCTTGCATTAATTGGTGATAATTATTTCTATCTATTAGTATTATTTCAGTCGAATTCTTATCTAATTTTGATGAAAGGTTTGTGCTAAGAAATATGCCTGCATAACCTGCCCCTAATATTACTATTTTTTTCTTTGTCAACGACATTTTACATCAACCTTTCACTCAATTTTCTTGTCTGATGAATACTCTTCATTTTTCAATTTAACTTTTTTTATTAAAAGTTCTATTACTAAGAAGACTAGAATTGAAATTGCCATGCTTGGAATGGTTGAACCTATGCTTAAACCCAAATCGGTTACGTGTAACCCTGATATTGGGGATAGAATGAAATAAGTGATACTTCCGACAACAAATGCAAGAAATGATGATATCTTGACTCGATTGGTTTTTTCATAAAAGTTTTCAATTGTTATCCGTCGTCCTCCCCTTCTTATAATATAGTAATCGGTCAGAACTATGGCAAATAGTGGTGCAAATAGAGCGCCTATTATCAATAAGAAATTCTCGTATTGTTGAATTGGAATTAAATTCGCCAATAAAACTCCTAATGCCGTAAAAAAAATAACGAGATACTTGTAGTTTATCTTGTTATGGATATTCTTAAATGACATTGCAGATGAGAAAATATTTGCAAAAACGTTGTCGACTTCATCAACGATTAATACCAACAAAAAGAATCCATAAAAGAATGTTTGAATAGCAACTAGTATTGCAAATATGTCACTAATACCCAACAAGAATCCAATTATATAAAAAAGACAATTTGTGATTGTAAAACCTATAAATGTTCCATAAAATGCATTTTTGCTCTTTTTTGCAAATCTGTTATAATCAGCCACCAAAGGCAACCATGATAAAGGCATGGCAATTACCAAATCTAAGGAATTAAAGAAACTAAAATCAAAAGAAGTAGAAGCAGCACTAGCAGCATTTGCAGTAGTAGTAGTCGATACGGTTGAGTTAGAATCTATTACACCTTCTGATCCAACACCCCCGCTCGTGGATAATATTATACTTATTAGCAGGACTATAGTTGAACCATATACCACCCATACTGCAAATTTGCTAAGCCATTGCTTTACAATTTTTAATGGTCCTAATATACAAAAAAGTACGATTACTGCTCCAAAAACAATAGACCATATGTAAAAATCAACATATCCATTGCTAAATATATTTGCGGCCTTTGATAAAATGGTTATTTCAAAAGTGGACCAACCTATTAATTGAAAGATGTTAAGAACTGTGAGCAAATATGAACCATGCAAACCAAACGCAGGTCTCATACTTACTATCGACGGGACCGAATGATCGCTGCCTATCTTGCCCGCTAATGCCAGCAAAACAGATCCAACTATCGAACCCGCAATTATGGCTATTATTGCTTCTGTTATATTTGACGAGGAAACGAATGAGCCTGCGGAAATCACTAGTAGACCTATTCCCAAACTAGACCATAAAACAAAAAAATTCTTACCAGAAAGTACTTTATATTTGCTATCCACTGGATTTATTCCAAAATCTGTATTACCTTCTAGAAATTTCACAATTATTTCACCTAAAAAGTTCTTTGAGGAATGCTCAGCAGCAGCAGCTGCAGCAGGAGCATTGAATGAGACTTTATCAAATATTTATCTATAATACCAATAATTCCATAAATTTAAATTTGTTTTTATTCATTTGCAAGTCATGTCCTTTGGGGTGGATACTCTTGGTGGCCTTATAGAGAAACTAAAACAATTGGTTAATGATACTCAAAATAATTATGAATCGTTTTTTGATTCAACTCAATTGTTTAAACAAGGAAAAATGGATAACAACGAGTATTTTTCGAGGATGGGTGAATTTCTTGTATCTTCCTCTGCCCTAAATTTTTTATCCTGTCGTGTTATTCTTGAACTAAAATCAGCCATGGATAAGAATATTTCTGCTAAAGGCAAAAATGATAGATCTGCATCACAAACTATGCCTTCGGGTAATATAGGTGGAAGCACCGGTGGTGGT
>LLBZ010021479.1_pt1 | contig 20714 bp, 20 predicted proteins | sample 1489421 | NCBI WGS metagenome assembly LLBZ01 (sample SAMN04092657, study PRJNA295927) | soil metagenome | biome: Soil prokaryotic community; feature: Bulk soil; isolation source: soil from tomato rhizosphere | host: tomato cultivar Moneymaker | place: South Korea | collected 2011-11-01 | reverse complement strand
TCGACTTGCAGTCCACGCCTGCCATACCAGCTTCGGATGTTTCACCGAGAATTGTGCCTCGCATCGGGCGAGCAGGACCCGTCTTGCAGCGTGTCCTGGACGCCCATGGGAAATCGCTTTGGGGAGAGATTGCGAAAGTTGGTGATGAAATGCTTCCTGAGGGGACCATACCCGAAAGTCAGCCGCCTGGAAGCGTTCCCTGAGGGCTGTTGCCAGGCTTGATTTTCCCGATCCGACGCCGCCGAGAAACTCGATCCACATTACAGGCGCTCCCATATCATGGACTTAACTTGATTCACAACCTGATCAATGGGCGCGTCGGCCGGGACGACCAAGAGACCGGGTAGAGTCAATATCGCTTCATCGATCGCCGCTGCTTTTTTTGCAATGGTCTCATAATCGTGATCCGGTTTGCGTAGGCGGGAGGTGTCTGGATGAACCTGGAGAGCAATGATATGGTCAGGAGCCGTAATTTGCCGGTACAAACCGTCTTCTATCCTGGCTAGACGGCGTTCCAATCCGTTTGTGCTTCCGTTCCATTCTGTCATAATCCGTGGTCCATCGACCGGACGGTCGAACACACGTACATTATTCAGAGGATAACGGTCGTACAGCACCACGCATCCTGTCTCCGAATCGCGCATACTTTGGCGGAAGCTCTGGTTGCGTTCCCATCCTTCCGCTAGAATGGACATATTTTCCCAGAAGCGCTGATTCCTCTTTGCCAGGCGCGTGAGCAGACTGTGTTTACCGAATAAGCGGCTGCAACCAGAAAAGCCGCTGCGTGACATGGATGTGACTGTCTTGGCAAATCGCGTCGCCAGCAGTGTTCTCGACTTACCCATGTAATACGTTCTGACGCTGATTCGCCAGGAGAGCCATTTCTCGATCTGTTGAATGACCGTAGATTTACCAGCGCCATCGGTGCCGATGAAAGCGATTCGCACGCCACCTTGCGGGCGGGTCATCTTCTTTTCCGTTCGTGGTTTGAAGATTTTTCGTTTCCGCCGCCAGTCTTCACGGAAGTAGCGCAGCATTACCAATCCGCGGCTGGCACGCTGACGCGATTGCAGTGCCCGCCGGAGTGAATTGCGTAAGCGCACAATCTGAGGTCCTGTAAGTGTTTTGTTCTTGAGGCCCTGCAGCAGCTCCAGGACGATATGCGCAGGGATAAGATCTTTCCATCTCGCCAGTTGGTCCTGCACTTGCTGTAAAGAAGTCAGGTCCAGCAGCCAGTGAGCTTCTCGGATGACAGCCTGAGGGAAACCACCTGCGCCCGATTTTTTTCGCTTCAGGAAAGAGCGACCGATCTCCTTAACTCCGTCTCGATCACGATATTTCAATAACGAGCGGATAACAAACACGATCAATTCCACTTCGGGGCGTGGTGTTTTGACGCCAAACTGCAAATTCGTGTTGGTCAAGAAATCCTGCTCAAGCGGCAAATGATAATTCTTTATATACTGTTCACCCAGGACGAGCTGATGGTGAACATGCAGGTGAAACAGCCGGCCCGTGCCCGGGTTGAAGCCTAGGTAGTTCTCGATGCCCGGGTACGCCTTGCCCGGTGCAGCGCGAAAGGCTTTCACCCCGTGCGCCGATAGGATTTCCCCAAACCTGTTCAGATCGCGCGGATCCACCAGCAGGTCCAGGTCGGTGCGTCCCTCCAGACCTTCGGCGATGCGGATACTGCTCTTCCAGTTGCAGTAGCGCACACCGGCCTGGTTGAGGGCCGCGAACAACCGGATCAGCAGATCCGATGCGTTGGCCTGGTTTGCCAACGGGGTCTTGACAATACTTGTTTCGTTCACGCCTCGTATCCGTAGTCGCGTAGTTGAGGCCCAAGCCAGAACTTGAACCAGCGCTGCACAATCGGGTCCATATGCTTGCGCCAGCGGGTGATAGCCCCTGCTTCAAAGCCGGCTGCGCCATCGGGTACAAAGCTCGAATTCACGACCGTTTGCAGGAGCATAGACCGCGTCAGGGGAATATCCAAGAAGCGGCACAGCTTTTCGAGCGTAGCTTCCGGCTGGAGCACCAGGTCTTCATACTTCAACAAGGTATAACGCCCGGGGAACTGCTCCTGGTAGCGCCGGTGACAGCGCTCGATCCGCCGCCAGTTGGCGATGACATGCAGGCTGGAAATCAGCTGAAAGGCTACGCCCAGCCGGCGTAACCCGGCCTTGCCGGGACGCCGTCCTTCGCTTTCGGCCTTCTTCTTCCGGGACGAGTAAATGGCTCGCGGATCGCGGAAGGTGTGAATGATTTTCGCGTGGGGGAACCATTCCAGGAGCTCCGGGACGAAGAAAATGTGCGCCGGAGTTTTCTCGCCTCGTACCGGCTTGCCAGCGGCGTGGACATCCATTGCCAGTGCGAACAGGCCTTGCTCGCGCTGCGTGGGGGGGAGAGCCAGCAGCCGCCGCAAAAAATCTTCTCGGTCCACGTTTTTCGCGGCGAAGTTCCAGAAGATGAAGCGCCGCTCGCGAATGGTGAACAAGTAATCTACCACTTTCTTTGCCCCTTCATTAGTGGTGAGGTCCCCGATTCTCGCCAGCTGCTTGCGCATGCTGGGCCGGGCCTGAAGTCCCAGGCTGGTGCTGTCGATCAAATAGTGCGACTCGCCGCCGATCCCTACACAGTCTGAGCCGTTCAGGATCTGGCGGGTCAGCGTCGAGCCCGTTCGCCCGTGACCGACGATGAAGATGTGATCGAGGCTTTCCATCGATTTCTCTTGGGTCATAACCCCAGCACCTCTGCCTGTCCCGCTCCGGCATCCGTGACAAGCCGAGACTCGGGGATTGGCCGGCCGGCCCGGTCCAGGTAGGCTTCTCTCCAGCGCCACGCGGTCAGACGAGCAGCGTTAAGCGGCAGGTCGATGGCGGAAAACAGCAGCCGCTCACGGGCAGAAAGTTGGAGATCGTCCAGGGCGTAGTCCAGCGATTTCATCTCGCGGCCGGCGGCAGCCTGGATAAAGGCGATCCAGCGCGGGGTCAAATATTTGCGGTAGCGACCGACGGATCTGGTGGAAATGGAGCCCGGCTCGTGCTGTTCAAACGAGCTGTTGCCGCCGTCGTCGCGGAAAGCCTCCGCGCCGCGCATCGAAAGCATCACCGGATCGTAGGTTTCCCCGATTAAATCGCAAATCTCGCGCATGGTCTTCTCTGGATGCGCGGCCAGGGTTTCGTAACGAACAAAGCGATAGCGATCGGGGTACTTACGCATGTTGCGGTATCCGATACGAACCGAGTCTAGCCACATGCCTGCTCCCGATCCGACTCCGCCTCGGATGACTTTCCAACGCTTGAGGGCAGAGGCATAGCGGTCGCGCGGATCGCGCACAATGTGCAGGATGTAGGCCCCAGGGTATGCTTTGAAGATCACATCGGCGTAGCGCTCGGTGTTGAGCGATTTGTCGCCCCAGCGCGATTTTCCCAGTTTCTCAGCATACTGGTCCCAGATCAGGGTGAACAGCTTTATATCATCTACATTGCCCTGGCGGAGCTGCTGTACAATGTGCTCGTAGTCTGGGTTCATGATGCGTAGCCGCCGGTATTGCTTCATCATGGCAAGACAGCGATCCAGGTTTTCGCGTTTATTCAGATCACCAAAGCGCCTGTAGAAATACGGCCACAGATTGGTCCGCCGGGTCATGGCGATATTAGGATGGGAAGCCAGCAACGCGTACAGCAGGCTGGTTCCACTTCGTTCGACTCCTCCAATAAAAATAGGCTGGCGGTCCATGTAATATCAAATCTCCTTATCAACTGCCGAACGTAGGAACTCTCTCCGCTCGGTGAGATTCCAGGCGATCAGACCAGCCAGATTGGCCGGCAGGTCGATCACCGAAAACTTCACACGCTCGCCGGCGGAAAGGGCCACAGGGCTGAGGCTGTATCCTAAATCCTTCAGGTCTCGCCCGGCGAATAATTGGGTAAATGCAACTTGTGTCTTCCCAGCGCTCGTATTGCTTCGCAGGTGTTCTCTCTGACGGTTGCCCTGTTCTTCTTCCTCTATGGTTTGGTCATCGAGGGGAACTTCGAGCATTGCAGGCGGGTACTCTTCGTTGAGGAAATCACAGATTCTGCGTAGAGTTTTCTCGGTGTCTTGCATGAGGTCTTCATAACGGACAACCAGGTACTGCCTGTGATAGCGCTGTGAGTTATGCTGAGCCAGATGAGCTGAAAACTTCCAACGAGCTGTCAGCCATCCGCTTTTTCCACGAGTTCGATGTTTCCTGTCTGCCCCAAGTGCAGACCGGTCCCTCGGATCGCGAATCATGTGGATCATTTTGGCATCCGAGAAAGCAGAGAAGATTACATCCGCGAATCGCTCTACGAGGCCAAGCTGGTCACCCCATCGGCGTTTCCCGGTACGCTCCAGATTCTGGCGGTGAAACAGTTCAAACAGTCGCTCATACGTCTGCGAGCCTTGTATAAAATCCTGGCGGATCAGTTGGAGATCGGGATGCATTTCCTGGATGGCCTTCTGGGACAGCATCGCCGAAAGGCAGCGCTCCAGATTCGAACGATCGGAAAGGGAACCGAACCGCTTATAGAAGCGCGACCACATATACGTTCTGCGAGTCAGTAGCAAATCGGGGTGGGCAGAGAGCATTCGCCGCAGGGGCGTTTTCCCCGATTGATCCAACCCGCCGATGAAAATTGGTCCGCGTTCCATATGTTTACCCTTCACCCTGGCGAGCGGAAGTAGCGGGCTTTGCATCCACCGACTTACCCGATGGCAGCACGTGTGCGCCCGACGGTCGCCTGCTGACCAGACGTGGGAAGCGCTGCTGGAGGGACTCTACGATCAGCCAAACGGTCATGCGGGCCAGGTTACTTGGCCGCGTTCTTGTTTCGTATTGAACCCGCTCTCTGAGAGAGAACTGGATGGGTTCAAGCTCATACCCAAACTTGCGCATCTCATTCTTGGCATACTGCTGGATAAAGGCGATTTCCATTTTCGGGACGTGCTGTTTGAACCGGCCGATATATTTTTCGGAAAGCGGGCGTTCAGCCGTGTCGGCATTCTGCATCAGTTTTTCACGGTGACCTGGAGATCCATCCATGGTCAACATTTCAGGAGTATAAGACTCGCCGATAAACTCACAAACGCGACGCAGTGTCTCTTCTGGCTGACGAACGAGCGCTTCAAACTGTACAGGCAAGTAGTGGTCTGGGTGGTGGGAAAAGTTCCGTCTCATCAGTGCGACCGAATATTTCCAGCGCGCTGTCGCACCTCCGCAACGGCCTTTGCCGTTTGGCCACATGGCCAGGGATGCTTCATACCGGTCGCGTGGATCGCGAATCATATGGATCATTTTGGATCCCGGGTAAGCTGCCAAGACCTGATCCGCATAGCGCTCGATGAGGCCCGTCTGATCGCCCCAGCGCGTCTTCCCGGCTCGCTCTGCATAATGCTGGTGGAGCAAGCCAAACAATCTCGCATAAGTCGGTGACCCCTGCCAGAACTCCTTTCGAATTCTCTCAGGATCAGGCTGCAGGTACAGAGCGTGCTTATAGTGCATCAGTGCCGTCAGGCAGCGCTCAAAGTTTTCCGAGATACGTAGGTCACCATATTGACCATAAAAGTACGACCAGAAATTTGATCCAACTGCTGGGATGGCGATGCTTGGATGTGAAGAAAGGAACGCCTGCAAGGTCGTTTTTCCACAGCGGTCCAGCCCGCCAATAAAAATCGGCCCGCGCACGTTGTTTTCCGAAATCATAGTACTGTTTGCGCCCTTCACCGGTTTGGTCACTTGCCGTACCCGACTTTTTCCATATCTCCCCGTAGCCAGAAGCGGAACCAGGCATCGACTCCGGGTGTGATATGCTTCTTCCAACGATCTGCGGCGCCGGCATCGAAGCCCGTCTGTTTTTCCTGGAAGCCGAGGCTCACCACCGTCTGCTCCAGCATGCTGGATTGAAATGGCACACCAATAAATGCGCACATCGCTTTTACTTGCCTTCCTGGATCGCTGACAAGGTCCTCGAAGCACTGCGTGTAGTAGTTGAGAGGGTATTTCTTCTGATTTTCTTGACAGCGCCGCGCGCCTTCTCGCCACGTGATCGTGGTTTGCAACAGGATGACCAATTTCATCAGAATCGGTAATCTCTTAAGCTGCCGATAGGGGAATGACTGCGCTTCTTTTTGCCGCCTGCGCCATTCAGAAATAAAAATACCCCTCGGATCGCGCATCATGTGAATGATCTTTGCTTCTGGAAACCAGTTCAGCAGTGTTTCGACATAACGGAAATGGGCGGGTGTTTTTTCACCCATAATGGGCTTCCCTTTTTTATCGGCAAACAACTGCATCATAAGAATAAAAAAGGCACGTTCACTACGATCCGTTTCAAGCAGTTTTTCCGTAAACTCTTGCCGATCTACCCGCCGGGTAATCCAACGCCAATGGGAGCTAGCCCTACGGAACCATGAACTACGCTCTGAGCCACCAGAGTACAGATAATCGACGAGCCTGTGTACATTCTCATCATTGGAAAGATCGCCAAATTTGTGGAATTTCTGGCGCATACCTTCCGCGCCGACCAGATGACCGAGAAAATGATTTTCGCGAGAGATCGCAATCCAATCGGATTGGTTGAGGATATTCCGCATAAGCGTTGTTCCACTGCGGCTGAGACCAACAATAAAGATATAACCAGAAGCTATATCCGTCCGCTTTGAAGCTTCGAAAGAAGCGTCGTTTTCCTTGGGAAGAATCATTTCTTGAGTGGTCATGAGCTATCCAATTGTTTGCAATTGCTTACTTGATGACGAAACCATAGAATCCCTGCCTACATCGATGGCATTTGCAATCAGTCCAAGCATTAACCACCAAATGACTGTGTTAAAGAAAGGGGACTGAATCATATCAGTGAATAGCCCGGTTATAGCATGGTCAATGATCAACAGCCAGAGCATAAGCACTAGCGATTTGCTCCAGACCTGGATGGCTGACAGCCTGTGCCAGTACTTCAGGGTCATGTAAAGGAGCAAGCCGATGGGAAGATAGTACAAAATCAATCCGGGGATGCCCATTTCAGCGGCAATCAACAGGTACGTGTTGTGTGAACTCTGCTCACTGCCGTCCACAAGCCCCATCACCCGATCCCGGAATTGCTCGTCATAGAGCTCATGGTTGCGATAGCCCCAGCCAAAAATCGGCTTTTCCTGGATCATCCGGAAGGTTGCCGCCCCACCGATCACACGACCTTCTGCTGTTTTCTCGGTAAACAGGCGCTCCTCAGCGAACGAAGCATAATCAGCCAGCGGGCCAAGCGCTAACAGGGGAACAAGCGCGATCGAGCCTACCAGGCTCAGGCGCCTCATCAATTTGGGGTGGAGAATGTACAGTCCAAGCCAAACCGGCAGTGCGCCCAGCCAGCTGCCCCGCGAAAACGAGAAAAATACAAGGAAGAACGCGAATGCCACTGCCAGAAACGACCCGGTCTGCAGCAACTTTTTCTTATAAGTGTCGCGCCACAGTGTCTGTGTCAGGATCACCACGGCAAAAAGTAAGGTGGTCGTGAAAACCGCCGGGTTCCCAAAGGTGCCCACAGTTCGTTCGCCTAAACGACCCAACCATTTAGGCGGCAGGACCTGTGGTGCAAACCAACTTAGGATTCCAATGGTTCCCTGCGATAAAATGATGATGAAGGCCACGGGAGCAAGCCGTTCTAAGTCTATCTGGCCGGGACGAATCACGCGGATCAGCCAGTACATACAGAACGGTACGAAAATACGGTCATAGAAGTGAATCAGCTGTGTGTTTGGCCTGGCGCTCAGCATGAGAATGTTCGAGACACAAAGTGCTAAGTAGGCAAGCATTACAACATCCACAAGCCCAAAGCGGACATTCTTAATCTTCCGGATTCCGAGGATTGATAGGCTGATCAACGCGATCAGTGCGCCCGGGATCATCGCCCGGTGCAGCAGCCAGTAAAGTTGCCGCGCCCCCGGTAGAACTTCGCTGATAAAAAATGGGAATACCAGCAGCCAGACGATGACGGTGATGAAGGGATAGTAGAAAAACAACAGCAGCACAGGCACGATCATCAAGATTGCAAGCAAGGCCACCCAGTTTTGCTGAAGGACCAGGGATGCGCCGAGGAGACCCAGGAGGCCTCCGATCACCAGCGGAAGCCATGTGGATAAGGCGTTTGGCTTGCCCGGGTCACCCGACCGGAGGATCCCGGTCGCCTTTGATAGCCAGGCGCCGATCATATTAACTCGGGTATGTTGGGTTTGCATTCGCAGATGCCGTCCTTTAGAAGTGCTCTCGGAGCACACTCCAGTATACCCGGCGGAATAACGTGAAGAATTGATATTCTGCCTGGTTCCAGAACGAGATGGGCTGTTCGCCCCATTCTTTCGGGAAATCGTATCCCCACTGCTTCATAAATGGGCCAAAGATGCGCCGCGCCCGCGGGATGATCTCCGGGGTATAGTACATCCAGAATTCCTTCTTCCGCTCGCCGGTCACGTTGCGGTGCGGCAGGGCGCGGATAGGATCGATTCCCAGTAATTGCAGCACGTTGGCAAAATCATCGGGCAGGTTTTCAAAGCGCATAATGTAGTTATAGCGCTTGATCGATATGGTTGACCATGTATTGTAAGGGATCACATAGAACCTACGGAAGTACGTTGGAAAATCAACATCATTACTATGTATAAAGCGATAGATAAACGTATCAAGAAACTCCGCCAGACGTTTACTGTTGCGCACTTTCTTCCGATTGGTATAACGCTCGCGGTGGTCCGTTCTTAGCTTGAAATAGTGGCTCACCGCGTCATCGAGCGGATTGCGTACGCTGGTGAAGACGAAGTATTTCTTCTCTTCCGGCGAAGCGATTTTCAGGAACTCCTGATAAGTACTGTGCTTGCGCAGGACGCGCCGGCCGGAATAATTCTGGCACAATTCGTTGCTGACTGCGGTCGTTCCTGTGCGTGGATATTCAACAAACACATATTTGTGCGTATCGCTGATGATCATAAACAAGCCTCTCTGTATCTATGATAGACCGACTTCGTGTCACGGTGATGTTCGCCGAGAGAGCAGCAAGCCCACGCGGCGGCGGATCCGGTTAACTACCATGAGCTCTTCTGTTGAGAGCCCTAATCGTTGGACGACTGCCGCGTAGATCGCCAGCACTACCATCATGTGAAGGATCGTGAGCAACAAGTCATTGGAAGTAGGTAGCCAGACACGCAGGATCAGAGCTCCACTGGCGGCAAGCACTCCCGCAGCCAATGGTTTCAGGATATGCGGGTTGTAAGGAACAATTCGATAAAGGAACCACAGCTGGATCATGGGTAACACATTGGCGACTACCTCATGAATGAGCGCTGCCATGGCAGCCCCCGTAACTCCAAAGCGAGGAATGAGCAGGAAATTGGCGAGAACGGCGACGCTGACCCGTATGATTGTATTGAACAATTTCATGCGCGTGTGTCCGGTCATGTCGAGGATCGTCCCGCACATGCCCGTTGCCACATTGACCAGGTTCACCAGCCCCATGAGCGCCAGGGCGGGCGCGCCTTCCACGAAGCTCCTACCAAAAATGGAAATGACTTGTACGGGAAACAGTGTCACGATTAGGATCATGGGCATGTTGAGAGTCACCATCCAGCGAGTTGTCGTCTGGTAGATGTGCTCAACCTGCGGCTGCTTCCCCTGGTCGCTGAGTTCTGCAATCAAAGGCCGGGCGGATTGATTCATCGAGGCGTGAAACATGTTTCCAAGTTGGTTTACCTGGTTGGCGATGGAAAACACCCCGACCCCGCGAACCGTGTCCAACGAGCCAATGAGAAGCGTTTGTAGATAACTGCGGAAGGTCGTCAGCAAATCGGACAGGCCGAGCGGCAAGGTGAACCCAAAAAGTTCGCCCAGGTTCCGCTTGCCGGTTGCCAGCGACCGTCGCAAATGGAAACGTTTATTGAGAAAATACAGAAGGATCAGTGAAGCGCATAAGTCAGACACGCCAAAAATCAGAATCGCGATCGGAGTGCTGAAACCCACTACAGCCAGCAGGATAATCAAGACTAGGCGGATGGCCGGCTGGACGATATTTTGGGCGATGACCGTATCGGACATGCGCTTGAACCCGCGCGTCGCGCCAGCCAGGAGATCGCTCAGTGCCAGAAAGGGAACAGTCAGGCTGGCGATTTGCAGGAGCGGTGCGAGGCGAGAGTCGTGAAATGCATGTTCTGCGATCAGAGACGAAAGCGAAAACAGCGCAGTGCTTGTCAACACGCCGAGGAGCAACACTCCCCCGATCCCAAGCTGAATGGCGCCCCATACCCCGCGTCGGTCATTCCTGCCGTTCAAAATAGCGATGTAGCGCGTCATGGTCGTATCCAGACCAAACACCGAGATCGCACCGGCAATCATGGCAGCTGAGATGGCCAGGTTATATAAGCCATAGTTTTCTGCGCCCATCAGGCGAGCCAAAACAAAGGTAATGGCAAAGCGGGCAACGTAGGTCACCAACCGGCCGAACATCAGCACGCCTCCCCCTTTGGCGGTCAGGAGCATGTTCTGTTCGTTCTGAGCTGTCCCTTCTTCCTGGCTTGTTTCGATCGGTTCACTCGCTGGGGGATTCGTGTTCCACGTAGCCGGTTTCATTTTGTTCTTCCAGTGCCGTTTTCTTCTCTCTGCCACCTGAACTACCATTCTTTGACCAGTTATTCAGCATGGTACGGAGTGTTCTCGCTTCACTCTCAGTGCTATGGATTAGCTCACGGGTCTCATTAAGCTCGACGCGGATGACCTCGCACTGTTGCAAGAGAGACTCAAGCTCCGTTTTCAGTGGCATGAGTGCACTCGGCTCTTCTCGATCGCTGGGAATCACGGCTGTAGTTTTAAAGTCGCCGCGCAGCCAAGAGGATATCAAGAGCGCCGCGAATCCCAAAAATGCACCTAAAAGAGTACCAACAACAAGGTTGAACGGAATTTTTGGACTAATCGGCGTATTGGGGGCGTTCGGAGGATCCAAGGGTGTCAATTCATAAGATGGGTAGAGAGCATTGACAGATGCCATTGTTTCTTCTCCGACCACCTTTGTGAAATCACGGAGCAACTCTGGGTTTTCCCCTTCCACTGTTATTTCCAGTATCTTAGACCCTGGCAAGGTCCGGCTGCTCACGGAGAGTTTACGCAGCTCGCTGCCTGGGAGCTCCATCTTGCTGCCCGCCTGTCGCTTGATCATCTGGCTCATGGCGATCTCGGAGTAAGTTCCCTGGATATCAGCGTACCGGTTTAGACTATCCAGAACCGTTGATACCGTTTTTGCATCAGTAATTTCACTGCTCAAACGGATAATATAGGTCCCCTTGGCTCTATAAATCGGAGTTTGTCGTAAGGTCAGAAACAGGGTCACTCCTACGGTGATCAGGAGCACCGTCAGGAATATCCACCATCTCCGAGTCATAGATCGTAAGATCAAGCGTGATTCCATAGTTACTCTCTTTCTTATGTTCCCATGCCAGATAGGATCGATTTGCATGCCTGGCAAACATGCTCTACTTGCTGCTGAGTAATATAAGGATGCATCGGCAGGGATAGAACTGTCCGTGCAGAACGTTCGGAATTTGGAAAACTACCAACAGGCAGGTTCATCCAACTATAAGCCTGTTGCAGGTGGAGAGGAATGGGATAATGAATGCCCGTCTCGATCCCGAATTCAAGCAGGCCTTTGCGCAGTTCCTCCCGGTGTTCGGTTCGTACCGCGTACAGGTGGTAGACGTGCTCGCGATCAGGAGGTTCGCAAGGTAATTCGAGCGGTAAGCCAGCCAGGCCATCGCGGTACCAATCGGCAGCCTGACGGCGGTTTTCATTCCATTCGTCCAAATGGCGCAGCTTAATGGATAGCACAGCTGCCTGGATGGTATCGAGTCGAGCATTCCATCCATTCTGGGTGGTATGAATATATTTCTCGCTGGATCCGTGGTTGCGGAGTTCCCGCATTTTTGCTGCGGATTGAGGATTGTTTGTGACCACAGCGCCCGCATCGCCGATTGCGCCCAAGTTCTTTCCCGGGTAGAAACTAAAGCCCGCCGCGGCACCAAAGGTCCCCGCCCGTTTCCAATCTCCATTCACGTTCATTTTGGCGCCATGCGCCTGGCACGCATCTTCGATCAAAGCGAGTTGGTATTGCTCACAAATTTCTGAAATTGCCTGCACATCTGCCGGAAGGCCGTAAAGATGTACCGGCATGACCGCTGCAACCCGGGTGCCCGTCTCGGTATGGAGAAGGTTACCATCTTGATCGGATTTACATTGATTAGCCAGGAATTCACCTAACGCAACGGGCGAAAGATTGGCCGTTTCAATATCGATGTCTACGAAGAGCGGGTGGGCGCCAGATCGCGTAATCGCTTCCACGGTCGCGATAAATGTATTCGGGGCGGTGATCACAGCATCTCCGGGGCCAACCCCCTCCGCGGCGAGTGCCAGCCAGAGCGCATCGGTTCCGTTTCCAACTCCGATGACTTCTTGAACGCCGAGGTATTGGGCAAACTCAGCTTCGAAACGGGAAACGGCTGCCCCGCCAATGAAAGAAGAATTTGACAGTATTTCATCAACTGCCGCATGGATTTCATCGAGCAGGGGGGCATGTTGGGCATGAAGATCGACAAAAGCAATTTTTTCTAGAGTTTTCATGTTTAATACTCCACAATGAGTTCCACCCCGCTATTCTGGAGCGAACGCTGGGCGGTTTCTAACACTTTGATCACATTAACACCTTGTTGGCCGCTACTACGCGGCTGTCTCTTAGAGCGGATGCAGTCGGTGAAGTGCTCGCACTCAACCAGGAGCGGTTCACGCCAGGTAATTGGATGAATTGTCTCTTCGCCGTGACGATAGGACGCGCGAAACTGCTCTTCGGTTACAGAATAGGGGTGAACATCCACGCCTTTGTCAAAGATCGTGACCTTGTTTGTGGCGATATCATCATAAACAAGCATCTTTTGGCTGCCCACAATGGTTAAGGAGCGCTGCTTTACCGGATCCAGCCAACTGAGGCGAAGATTCGCCATTACCCCCCCATCGAACAGGATGTTCAGGTAAACAACTTCATGAAGCTTACGGTATTTATTCACATAGATTGCCCCCCGCGCGCTAACGGAATACGGCTGTGCATTCAAAATGTACGTGAGCATGGAAATGTCATGCGGGGCCAGGTCCCACATCACGTTGATATCAGGCTGAAGCAGTCCGAGGTTTGCGCGGGTGGAGTTAAGGTAATAGATAGTGCCCATTTGACCCGAGAGCACAATCTCGCGCACTGCCTCTACAGCCGGGTTGTATACAAACGTATGTCCAACCATCAAGGTGAGGTTTTTCTGGACTGCGATGTCAACCAGTTCGATAGCCTGGTTAGAAGAGGAAGCCAAAGGCTTTTCGACAAATACATGTTTGCCAGCCAGAAGGGCCTCCTTCGCGAGTGCATAGTGGGTGTGGACAGGAGTAGCGATCACGACCGCATCGATGCCATCTCCCAGCAGGTCCCGGTGGTCATGGGTGGTATACGCTTCTGGATAGAGTTGCTTCATCTCGTCGAGCCGGTCCTGCCGCATGTCAGAGATTGCTTCGAGGGAGGCTCCGGGGAGATCGTGAAAGTTGCGGGCCAGCTTGGGCCCCCAATAACCACATCCAATCACGCCCACGCGAATGGTCTGTATGAGATCCTCGTTGGGAACCACTGGATGTGTTTGCCCGGTTTGCGAGATTACGTTGATTTCCATGTTTTACCCTTTTTTCTTGAGCATTTCGATAGGTGTTAGCAGCATAACTTTCAAGTCGAGCCAGAGGCTTGCCTTTTGAATGTAATCGAGGTCAATCTGCACCATCTCATTGAAGGAGACAGCATTATGTGCGGTGACCTGCCAGACCCCTGTAATTCCAGGAAGGACCGCCAGACGGTTTTTATGCCAATCTTCGTATACCTCGAGTTCATAATCGAGAGAAGGGCGAGGTCCAACGATGCTCATCTCTCCTTTCAAAACGTTGATCAATTGTGGCAGTTCATCCAATCCGAACGAACGTAGGATTTTGCCTAATCCGGTGATACGCGGGTCCGCTTCTAACTTGAGCGTGTCTTTCCCTAGGTCTCTCGGGCGGGTGTTTTGCCTGATCAGCGATTGAACGTATTCTTTGTGGGGAGTGGTGTCCGCATTCACTCGCATCGACCGGAATTTGATCATCCGGAATGGTTTGCCATCTTTCCCAATGCGCTTCTGGTAGTAAAAAACAGGTCCCGGGGAGTATAGCTTGATCCCAATGGCGAAAATGAGGAACATGGGAGAGGCAAGTATTAATAGAATGATGGCAATGAAATAATCAAGGACCGGCTTCAATAGGGTGAAGTAGTTGGACTGTTTCCACTGCGTACTGGTTACGCTCTTTACAGAAAGATCTGTTTGCATTTGCTCATCCCTCCGTACATGATTACCTACTATTGTTAATTTTTTGAACGTTCAACGAAATTGAGCTTTGATTTGAGAATGGCGCCATCTGCCACATTCTGCCAGATGATGCATCCAGAACCAATCACGGCTCTTGCGCCAATACTGATTTTTGGTTCGATAAAAATGCCGGTACCGCAACGCACCTGGTCCCCAAAGATCACCCGGCTGGAGGTGATGACCCCTGGGCCAAAACTGCAGTGATTTCCCATCTCGTTATGATGCTCGATACTGCAATAGGCACTAATAAAGTTGTTATCCCCCAAGCTCGCGCAGGCACCCAGATGTGTAAATGCCATAATGACATTGCCTTCACCCATCTTCACGTTCATGCCCTTAACGACCGAGGGATGGATGACATTGGCGAAGGGGATACCTCGTGCTTTCAGCTTTTCGAAGAGCTCAGCCCTCAGTTTTATGATCGTGCTAATGGAAATGACCGCGGCGTCGAACTCATCCTGCTCGTACATCTCTACGATCCGGTCCATATCGATCCCGCCGATCACAGGCACCCCGTTCACCTTTTTCTCACGGAGATTGGGATTGTCATCCACGATTGCCACAGCCTGCTGGACCGGCGTTTTTGCCAGAACATCCAACACCTGCACTGCCCCATCTCCACCGCCGAGGATAAGAATTCTCTGGATCTTCCCTTCAGGATAAGTGTCTCGGACCGTATCCTTTTGAGGTGGCGCGGAATGTAGGACTGTGCTTCTTTTCTCGGCATACATCCTTACATCTTCCTCAGTGATCTTTTTGCCATTGTGAGGGAGTTCAGCAGGGTTGATACCCAGACGTTTCGCCATTGCCTGGGCTTTTAGGGTCAATGTTGATCCGCCGGTTACGGGGATAGGTAGTGCAATTTCCTGAGCCTGTTCTTCTTGTTCCAGCAGACGAAACACTTCGTCCTGGCTGACCTGCATATCGGCGATGGCCCCGATGGTTGTGCCTACCTCCACTGCGTCTCCTATACTGGATCGCGGATAAAAGTAGCCACTCGCAGGGGACTCGATCTCAAATATGCTCTTGGTCGTTTCCACTACGCATAGAATCTCGCCCTTGTTCACCTCCTCGCTGGTTTTGCGCAACCATTCGACGATCGTACCGTTATCGTCGTTTGCGCTGATTTTGGTCATTTTAACGGGCAGAATTTTTACCATGCCATCACCTCAACTATGGCCGACAGGATTTTTTCTTCTGAAACAAGTACTTTTTCTTCCAGGGGTTTGGAGGCCGGGATCACAGAATTTGCGGCTCCAATTCGAAGGATAGGTCCATCCAGCTTTCCTGCATGTGCTTCATAAAGGGCCGTCGTAACCTCAGAGCTCCACCCAAACATCGGTGAAGCTTCTTCGATCACCATGATCTTTCGTATCCCTTCCGTCATGTCCTGGATTAGCTTGATGGGCAAAGGGCTCAAGCAAACAGGTAAGCAGGCCGTTGCCCAGATTTCTTCTTCTGCAAGTTGGTTCAGGATTGGCGGCAACAGTCGGCTCATCCCGCCATACGTAACGAGGGCGATATCCGCTTTGCGGTTGTCTGAAAAATTCGAGAGCTTTACCACAGGATAATTATGCCCATCGAAATACACTGTGCGCTGGATCGCCCCCATCTGTGGTTCGAGCCTCAACAATTCTGGATAGAGCAGCTTATTCTCGAGATACAGGGTTGGATAGCCCAGAGCGCTCGCCTGAACCAGGACGTCGCCTGGATGGACGAAATGAGAGGGGGCAAGAATGTGGAACATGGGCAGGCCCAGGAACATCTTCTCCAGAGACTGGCTGTGGGTTGGACCATATCCACGCCCTCCCCCAACTGGCGTACGAAGCACCATCGAAAGCTTGATCTGATCGCTGTACATTCCTATGTATTTTGCAGCATGGTTGACGATTTGATCCGCGGCCAATGTGATAAAGTCGCCAAACATGAACTCCGCGATTGGGCGCATCCCCCGCAAGGCCATCCCGACTGCGAGCCCGGCAATGGACGCTTCACTAATCGGTGTGGTGAATACTCGATCCGGAAATTTTGTGGAAAGGCCCTTGGTTGCTTTGAATGCTCCCCCATACGGATCTAGAATGTCTTCGCCCAGAAGAACTGCATGCGGGTCCATTTCCATCGCCTGGAAAAGTCCCGCGCGCAAGCCTTCCAAGAAAGTTAATGTAGCGATAGTTATACCCTCCTTAACTGTTCCAGCCCCGGATGGGCCGCTGCCATTGCTTTTTCGACTGCCATTTGAACACGAGCATCGACATTCTGCTCGATCTCCATTCGGAGATCCGCAGGAAGACTCCCTGCGATTCTCAGCAATGGATCTCTCTCCTTCAGGAGCTCGATTTCCTCTTTCGAACGGGTATCATCCCCTTTGCTGTGTGGGCCTAGCCGGGCCGTCTTTATATGAAGGAAGAATGGTCTGGAGTGCTCGCGCATTCCATTCACGATTTCGCAAGCGGTCGAATAGACCTTCGTAACATCATCAGTCTCGATCGAAACACTGTCAATCGAAAAAGTGGTTGCCCGAGTTGCCAGATCGCCAGCGTGTTCCAGCTGCCTGGGCGTGCTCTGCGCGATGCCGTTATCGATCAGCAGGAACAATACGGGCAATGACCACAGGGAGGCAATGTTAAAACTTTCGTAGACGACCCCTTCCCCCATGGTGCCATCGCCCAGAACGACCATGACCACAGAGTCGGTCGCTTTGATCTTTTCTGCCAGAGCAGCTCCCACCGCATTGGGAACGATTCCACCCTGCACGCCATTGGTGTACATATTGACTTTATGGATATGCTGGCTTCCTCCGATGCCCTTGCAGACGCCGGTCTCTTTGCCCATGATCTCGGCGATCAATCCTTCCACGTCATCACAATATGTAAGAAACTGACCGTGTGCGCGGTGATTCGAAAAAACGATATCTTTGGATCGGTCAAGCGCATTGACGACTCCAACGTCACAGGCCTCTTGGCCCATAGATGTATGGACCGTGCCGGTAACATAGCCTTGTGCAAACAAATCGAGAAGCTGTTGCTCCACCTTGCGGATTGTATACATTTGGCGGTAAAAGGTTTCAAGACTGGCCACTGCCTGGCTTGGTTGATCGGTTAGGGGGGAGTTTACAAGAGTGAGCATATTTTGTTCATTCATGATATTCGGAATTTTTCTTTGTGCCGCGCTCCGCCATTCCGACACAGGTGATTGTATCGAAGGAGAAAACGATAATGTTAGGATGTAAGGTCTAGCTCAGACTAAGCCGTGTTGCTGAGTGCAATGAAGCTGGTCTTCGTCTGTTGAAAGAGAACGCTCAACGATAAGTGCTGCAGCAAGCTACGCGGCTGGGATCGATACATTGGCGTTTCGTTGTTATAAGGGGAGCGGCTTCGGAAAGAAGGCCGCAAGTATAGAGTAAATCCTAATAGATATTACTCTTCCTATCACTTTGAGGAAGGCCCACGTCATGTCTGGAGAAAAATATCGCTAACATGGTGTACCGTTTACTAATGAAGAACCGTTCAGTGCAATTTGGTCGGCAGGTAGTTGTACTCGTATCTGAGGACCCTGAAGCAGATTCAATAGCACTTCCACCCGATCGCGCCCGGGTAAATGAGAATTGAAAATGGCTTCATAGCCGGCAAATGGTCCTCCGCGAATGGTCACGAAATCACCGAGTTGAAATCGCTCAGCTAGTTTGCTCTTTGTGGCATTAACGGTTTCAAGGTACTCTCGAAGCATATTGATCAAATGATCTGGGACAGGTACCGGTTCGCCTCCAAAGCTCACGATTCCAATCGCACCCGGGATCCAATCTATAACCGATCTGCTAACCTGTTCCAGGTCCAGGCGTCCAAACACATAGCCGGGAAAATAGGGCTTTATTCCGCGAGCACGTGGATTGACTGGCTGCTCATAAAGATAAGGAAAGTAGGAATCGAGATTATGGATGCGAAGCTGTTCGCACACCATGCTCTCTTTTCTAAACTTACTCTGGAAGACATACCAATTCAGCATCCGGAACCACCAATCAAAATTTGTATAGACATCTCTCGTGCAGTTCTTATTTATTGTCCTGCTAGAAGCACAACCTTTGCAAGTTTGTTAGGTACACGCTCATGACGTTGAAAATACGAAAAGGTTACAAGCATATTGCCAAAGAAAATGAAAGAAACATCTCTGATGAAGCGGCATAAGGATTGTGTTTCCATGAGCCCGAGTCCCAAAATTTGCTTCATTTGCCAAGCCAATACAATAGGGATATAATATTTTCATCCAAAACCAAGATTGTCAGAATTGATGTCATCCACCGCCCATCGCCGGAATCGCCTTGAAGCCCACGGCGCGTTGGGAACACTGGGTTCATCACTGCCTGCTTTCTAGTTTGGGTTTCACGTGAGAAATCACGGTTCCCCGAACCCATACAATCGAATTTATCCATACCACTCTAAAATAGACCTCCTCACCCGAAGCATTCCAGCCAGGAGGAGCCCGTTCCCTCTACAGAGTACTTTTGTTGTATTACGGCTCGTGCACGCAGGTTTGTGGTTTTTCAGCCCTATGTATTGGACTCTAGAGCTCGTTTCGCGTTTCTCCCTTATGAATCTTAAAATCGTGGAAAGACATTCTACAACGAGGTAAATGGCATGCAGCTCAAAGGTGACGTCCGCATACGCGCCCCGAGAAAAAAGGTCTGGGACTTTATGACCGACCCAAATCAAATTGGTCAATGCGCACCCGGCGTGGAGAAGATCGAGATAATCGAGCCGCTCAAACGTTATCGCGGGGTAGTCTCGGTCGGCTTTGGCGCAGTGAAGGCCCGCTTCAGTGGGGAGGTGGAAATCCTGGAATTGGAAGAACCGGATTACGCAAAGCTGAAAGCACATGGCTCTGCCACGGGAAGTGTCGCCGACGCGATCAGCGAGATGCACCTTAGCGATGGGCCCGATGGCTCGACCAGCGTCCATTGGACAGCCGACGTCAATGTCTCAGGACAACTCGCCAGCCTGGCGGCGCGCCTCATGGTCCCTGTCTCACAAAAGCTGGCAAGCCAATTCTATGATCAAGTGCGTAAAAAGATCGAAACGGAGAACGCAACAGCTACCGACTAATTGTCTCGTAAAGAAGATCAACGGCAGAAACCGTTACTACACTGGAGATTAATGAAGTTTGCTCCGGTTCCACTCCCAGAAGCGAAAGGTAAGATCCTCGGTCACAACATTGCCGACGCGGCTGGCCGCCGCCTCCTGCGAAAGGGAAAGCCTCTCACCGACGAGGACCTGGAGAAGCTGCGCGCCCTGGGCCGTAGCTCTGTCTATGTGGCGAAAATGGATGCGGACGACGTGGATGAAAACACGGCCGCACGGCGAATTGCAGAAGTCAGCTGTGGACCGGGTTTACATATCCCTGGGGTGGCCTCTGGGCGTGCAAACCTGCTTTCGAATGAAATGGGGATATTAAGAATCGACGTGGAGCGCCTGGCTCAAATTAATCTGTGTGAAGGTGTCACTCTCACAACGCTGACGACTCACTCCCCCGTGCGTCCGCGACAAATTGTGGCGACTGTCAAGATCATCCCATATGCCCTGCCAGAGTCTGTTGTCGGTGCTGCGGAGACGGTTGCAAGCGGTAGCGCCGTGGTACGCGTCGATGCGTTGCCATCTCGAGCTGTTGGGATGATCCTCTCGGGCTCCGCGTCCATCCACGAGCGCCTGGAGGCTGATTTTGTTCCGTTGCGTGACCGCATTGAAAGACTTGGATCGTTCGTGGCACAGACAGATTTTGTTGCCCTGGACGATGAGCCCGACGAAGCCGCGCTCGCACAGATGTTGAAGCAGCAGGTGGACTCAGGGATTGGGATGATCCTCCTGGCTGGAGAAACTGCGATTATGGACGCGCATGATATTGTCCCGCGCGCGGTGGAACGCGCAGGCGGACGAGTCGAATCCGTGGGCGCGCCGGTGGATCCGGGCAACCTGCTGATGCTGGCCTACCTGGACGATGTGCCGGTCGTGGGAGCCCCTGGCTGCGCGCGCAGCCGCAAGACTAACATCGTGAATTGGATCCTGCCGCGCCTGCTGGTGGGCGACCACCTGACGCGAAGGGATATTATCGAGCTGGGGCACGGGGGGCTTTTACAGGATGTGCGCGAACGCGGCCTGCCGCGCGATGTAGATGTAAAGGAGGATGACGCCGACCAAACAAGCAAACCTGAATCTCTCACAGAAGTAACCTCGTCCAATAGATAACTTTTATACAGT
>LLBZ010009084.1_pt1 | contig 20792 bp, 21 predicted proteins | sample 1489421 | NCBI WGS metagenome assembly LLBZ01 (sample SAMN04092657, study PRJNA295927) | soil metagenome | biome: Soil prokaryotic community; feature: Bulk soil; isolation source: soil from tomato rhizosphere | host: tomato cultivar Moneymaker | place: South Korea | collected 2011-11-01 | reverse complement strand
GATGCCGATTGCAAACCCCTTTCAAAATATTGGATACACGATATGTGTACACATTTTAATGACGAACAAACCATTGTTTTAGGCTATGGAGCTTATTCCAAAATTAAAAAATCATTTTTAAACAAACTTATCCGTTTTGAAACTTTAGTTACGGCGGTTCAGTATTTTTCGTTTGCAAAAGCAGGTATTCCGTATATGGGTGTTGGCCGTAATTTAGCCTATGCAAGAAAGGAGTTTTTTAATGCGAATGGTTTTATTAATCACATAAAACTGCGTTCGGGCGACGATGATTTATTTATAAACCAAATCGCAACCAAAAGCAATACAGCCATCTGTTTATCTGCAAATAGCTTTACCCAATCATTACCCAAAACAACCTTTAGCGACTGGATAAAACAAAAAAGAAGACATATTTCTACTGCAAAATTTTACAAATTAAGTCATAAAATTTTATTGGCGTTACTTTACATTTCACAATTACTTTTTTGGGTTCTTGCCCCCATTCTTCTTATTGCTCTATTTAAGTGGCAAATTGTAATTGGCCTTATTTTAATAAAACTTACTCTACAATACACTATGTTTGGCATGTCGGCAAAAAAGTTGGAAGAGCAAGACCTAATAATTATGCTTCCTTTTTTAGAAGTTTTTTTAATTATAACACAATTAACTATCTTTATAAATAATCTTATCTCAAAACCTAATCATTGGAAGTAAACGAAGCCATTAAACGTGCCAAGGAAAACGACCAAAAAGCATTTAATTTTTTATTGGATACCTTTTGGGATGATGTGTATGGTTTTCAATTAAAGCGTGTTCAAAATGAAAATGATGCCGAAGATATCACCATTCAAACATTTTCTAAAGCCTTTGATAGAATTGAAACCTACAACAGCAGTTTTAAGTTTAAAACTTGGCTAATTACCATTTCAAAAAACATTCATATAGATTTATTACGGAAGGAAAAAAACTCTATTTCCCAGATTATATCTAATGATGACAAATCGGTATATCAAATTTTAGATGAATCCCCTTCTCCCGAAGATGAACTGATAACCGAGCAGCATTTAGCAAAATTACTACGCGACATAAAAAAATTAAAACCACATTATCAAGAAATTATAAACTTACGTTACTTTCAAGAGCTGAGTTATAAAGAAATTTCAATCCAGCTTAAAGAACCCATAAATAATGTAAAAGTGAAGTTGTTGCGTGCTAAAAAATTATTGTCTGAAATTATTCAGGAAAAATAGATGATTACTAAACTTAAAAACCTTGGTCCTGGTCTATTGTTTGCTGGTGCAGCCATTGGCGTTTCGCACTTAGTACAATCAACACGTGCTGGTGCCGATTTTGGCTTAGGTCTATTATGGGCATTACTTTTAGTGAACGTATGTAAATACCCGTTTTTTCAATTTGGCCCGCGTTACGCAACTGCAACTGGTGAAAGCTTATTAGATGGGTATAATAAATTAGGAAAAAGTGTTTTGGTAATTTATTACATTCTTAATTTAGCCACCATGTTTACCATACAAACTGCAGTAACCATTGTAACAGCCGGTTTAGCCTCTAGTCTTTTTGGTGATTTTGAAGCTTTTTCTATTGGAAACAAAACAATAAACAGCATTGAAATATGGACCGTTATCATACTTTTTATTTGTTTAATTATTTTAACGCTTGGTAAGTACAAACTTTTAGACAGGTTAATGAAAGTCATCATCATTACTTTAACCATTAGTACTATTTTAGCGGTAAGCATCGCATTATTAAATAACAACGCCCCCCTTTCTTTTCAACAGATATTGCCCACAAACACCATAGAAATAGGGTTTCTTATAGCTTTTATGGGGTGGATGCCCGCACCTCTGGATGTTTCGGTATGGCAATCGATTTGGGCTATTGAAAAAAATGAGGAAACCAAACAATATTCACCTAAATCGGCTTTATTTGATTTTAATATTGGTTATTTAGGCACCATACTTATAGGCATTGGATTTCTACTTTTAGGAACCTTAGTCATGTACCACAGCGGAGAAACCTTTAGCAATTCAGCAAGTATATTTTCTGGTCAGCTAATAAACATGTATACACGAAGTCTTGGTAATTGGGCATATGTAATCATTGGTATAGCTGCTTTTACAACCATGTTTAGCACTACTTTAACAACTTTGGATGCGTCGCCAAGAGCCATGGCAAAAACAACCACCTTGCTATTTGAAAAATCCTCAAAGTTTAATTACACATTTTGGATTGCTTTATTATCCATAGGAACGGTATTCGTTTTTCTGTTTTTCGCTTCCGAAATGGGTTTATTAATTAAGATAGCAACCATTTTATCGTTCATTACCGCGCCCTTTTATGCCATCATAAATTATATCTTGATTTCCAGCAAACACACACCAAAAGAATGGCATCCATCAAAAAAACTACACCTATTAAGTTTATTGGGTATTGCTTTTTTAATAGGATTTAGTGTATGGTATCTCATATCTTTATAAGATACTTTTAAAAGAATACTTTGTATCTTTGTGCTTTATTTTTAAAGACATGGATTCAGAAACCGTTTCAAATATTTTACCGGAAGAACGTCAAGCTAAACCCAAATGGTTACGTGTAAAGCTTCCAACAGGAAAAAAATACACCGAACTAAGGGGATTAGTAGATAAATACAAACTAAACACCATTTGCACCTCCGGTAGTTGCCCAAATATGGGTGAATGTTGGGGCGAAGGTACCGCAACCTTTATGATTTTAGGAAACGTTTGTACCCGTTCTTGTGGCTTTTGTGGTGTAAAAACTGGCAGACCAGAAACTGTAGATTGGGATGAACCCGAAAAAGTAGCGCGTTCTATAAAAATCATGAATATCAAACACGCCGTTTTAACTAGTGTTGATAGAGACGATTTAAAAGACATGGGAAGTATTATGTGGTCTGAAACTGTGAAAGCCGTAAGAAGAATGAATCCCGAAACCACTTTAGAAACACTTATCCCTGATTTTCAAGGCATTGAACAACATATTGATAGAATTATTGATGTCGCTCCAGAAGTGGTATCCCACAATATAGAAACCGTTAGGCGCCTAACCCGTGAAGTACGTATTCAAGCGCAATATGATAGAAGTATGGGGGTTTTAAAATATCTAAAGCAACAAGGGCAACGACGCACAAAATCGGGCATTATGCTTGGTTTGGGTGAAACCCGCGAAGAAGTTATCCAAACGCTTCACGATTTAAAAGCGAATGATGTAGATGTGGTTACTATTGGACAATACCTGCAACCAAGTAAAAAACATTTGCCTGTAAAACAATTTATCAATCCAGATCAATTTAAAGAATACGAAGAAATTGGTTTAGAATTAGGCTTTCGCCATGTAGAAAGTAGTGCGCTAGTGCGTTCTTCTTATAAAGCTCAAAAACACATTAATTAGTTATGATTAATATAGCTATCAATGGATTTGGTAGAATAGGTAGGCGTGTTTTTAGACTACTTCAAGAGTATAAAGACATTCAAGTTGTCGCCATAAATGATTTAGCCGATGCTAGAACATTAAGCCATTTACTTAAGTACGATAGTGTTCATGGAGGTTTTAACGGTGTTGTTTCTCATGACCAAACCCATATTATTGTTAATAATAAAAAAGTGGTACTGTTAAATCACAATCATCCCAAAGACATTAATTGGAAACCTTTTAATGTCGATTTTGTTATTGAAGCCACCGGAAAGTTCAAAACAAAGTCCGATTTACAAAACCACATAAATAACGGTGCTGAAAGTGTTATTTTAAGTGTGCCGCCAATTGAAGACGCTATTAAAACTATTGTAATGGGCGTAAACGATGAAAGTATTGATGGTACAGAAACCATTATTTCCAACGCTTCGTGTACCACTAACAATGCAGCGCCAATGATTGATGTTATAAATAAGCTTTGTGGCATCAACCAAGCATACATTACCACAGTTCATTCCTATACCACAGACCAAAGTTTACACGACCAGCCTCATAGAGATTTACGTAGGTCTCGTGCCGCAAGTCAATCCATAGTACCTACTACTACCGGAGCAGCAAAAGCCTTAACAAAAATATTCCCTGAACTATCTGATGTTATTGGAGGTTGTGGCATTAGAGTGCCTGTTATAAACGGTTCTTTAACCGATATCACTTTTAATGTAAAAAAGAACGTATCTATAGAAACCATTAATAAGGCATTTAAAGAAGCAGCTGAAAATCAATATAAGGGTATTATAGAATACACAGAAGATCCTATCGTTTCTATTGACATTGTTGGTAATACACATTCCTGTATTTTCGACTCCGATATGACGTCGGTTATAGGAAATATGGTAAAAATAATAGGTTGGTACGATAACGAAACTGGCTATTCTAAAAGAATAATTGACTTAATGTGTAATTTATCGAAGAAAAAGAATGCTTTATCGATAAAATAATTATATTTGTCTGTAATATTAAATTAAATGTTCCATATTAAAAACTACATTTATATTGCATTAATGCTTTTAAGCATGACGGTTTCATCGCAAAAAAATATAAGTGATGATCCCGAGTTGCTCCAAAACAGCATTAACTACCACATTTCGCAATCTAAAACCGAGTTGGATGATTTCAACTACTTTAAAGCACAACAAAATCTTGATGAGGCTTTAATCTTAGCCAAACAGTCTGACAACAAAAAAAGTATTGGTATTATTTACGCCATTAAAGGCAGGCTTCAACTGAGTATAGATGAAAGTGATAAGGCTATAAAATCGCTTACAAAAGCCATCGAAGTTCAACGTCTTATAAACGACAACACAAACCTAGGGAATTCTTATAAAATATTTGGCGATGTTTATGTTGCAAAAAAAGATTACAACCAAGCTTTAGATTACTACCGATCTGCAAAGTCAAAGTTTGAAGAAGAAGCATTAAACGCAGAACTAGCAGATGTTCTTTTATGTGAAGGTAAAGCATATTTCAAGTTAAAAAACTATAAAAAAGCCAGAGATATTATAGAACAATCTTTAGCATTAGCCAAAAAAGACGATTTATTAAAAACACAAAGTGAAGCTTTAATTTCCCATAGTTTAGTTCATAACAAGTTAAACAACAACGAAAAGGCATTAACCTATGCTCTTGAAGGTGTTAAACTTGCAGCCAATAATAATTTTACAAGCATTCTTAATAATGGCTATTTGGCTTTAAGCGAGATTTATAATGACATACAGGATTATAAATCGTCAAGAGATTATTTAAGTGCCTATGTTAATCTTTCAGATTCCTTAACTAATTTAAAACGCACAAATTCTTCAAAAGATCAAGAAACACAATATCTTTTAAATGATGCTCTAGAGAAAAACAACGAAATGTTTCAAAAATTAGAGAAAGCGGAAGACGATAATAGTTTAAGCACCCTCATTTCAATTTTAAGTGTTGCCTTAATTACCATCTTATCTTTATTAACGCTGTCGCTTTACAAGAACAACAACATCAGGCTAAAAACAAATAATATGCTTCATAAAAAAAATGGAGAGCTTATTATTGCCAAAGAAAAAGCAGAATTAGCATCAAAAACCAAAGCAAACTTTCTATCTACTGTAACGCATGAGTTAAGAACACCGCTATATGCCGTAACTGGATTAAGCAATATGTTACTAGAAGAAAACCCCAAACCAGAACAAGTTCAGCATTTAAAATCGCTAAAATTTTCGGGTGATTACTTACTGACCTTTATTAACGATATTCTTCAGATTAATAAAATTGAAGCCAATAAGGTAGACGTTGAGCCGGAACCGTTCAATCTAAAAAAGAAAATAAACAATATCATTTTAGCCTTAAATAATTCGGCACAAGATAATAACGTTAATATTCATTTTGAATATGACAAAAATTTACCGGAAAACTTTATAGCCGACCAACTAAAAATATCTCAAATACTTATCAATTTAATAGGAAACTCCATCAAGTTTACCAAAGACGGTGATATCTGGATTAGAATTTACAAAATTGGCGAGAAAGGCAAAACTTACACCTTACGTTTTGAAGTTGAAGATAATGGTATTGGTATAAGCCAAGAAAAACAAGACAATATGTTTGAAAGTTTTTCTCAAGGCTCTATTCAAATCAACAGAAAATATGGAGGTACAGGCTTAGGACTTTCCATAGTAAAAGGCTTAATAGATATTTTGAAAGGAAAAATATATGTAAAAAGTGAGCTTGAAAAAGGCACAACATTCTATTTTGAAATCCCTTTAGAATACACCTCTATTGAAGAAGCCAAAGAAACCAAAGCAAAATATTTTAGTGGTAATACCAGTGATTTAGATTTAACAAATGTTAAGATCCTGGTGGTTGAAGATAACAAAATCAACCAAATGATTACCAAAAAGATTTTAACCAAGATGTCTCTTAAATGCGATATTGTAGATAATGGTGAAGATGCCGTTGATATGATTAAAACCAATAAATACGATATTGTGTTAATGGATATACACATGCCTGGTATTAGCGGTATTGAAGCTACAAAAATTGTGCGATCGTTCGACAAAGAACAAATCATTTTTGCCTTAACCGCTGTTACCATTGAAGATAAAATGCACGAATTTGAAGAAGCTGGTTTTACAGATATTATTCCAAAACCATTTAAACAAGAAGAGTTTGAGAAAAAACTTTACAATGCATTGGCTTCAAAAAGCAACAGTTCTACAACAACTTAACAAGTAGCAAAATCTTTTATAAGCTTATTTAAAATAGGCGCGTTGCTTATTGTAACAGTAATGGGCAAATAAAACAATTTGTCTTTTAAAGTTTCATGTTGTTTTAATCGCATAAAGTCCTTTTCGGTAGTTAAAATAAGCTCTTTTTTCTCTAAAGCTAAAATATCCTGTTGCGTAAACTCATAGTGGTCTTTAAAGTTTAAATGCTCGAATTGCAACCCTTTTTTATTTAAAAATTCGACCAGCGGATTTGCATTCGCTATACCAGTTACCAAAGTAAAATTAGTTACAACATCCAAACTTTTTTTGCTTGCTGATGAAATAATATCGTTTGAATAGTTTATTGAACTAAAAAAAACTTGCTGATACACTTCTGGAGCTATCTTCTTTAAAAAATCACTTTGTGCTTCGCTGCTAAAATTATCAGGGCATTTGGTAACCACAATAATGTCTGCTCGCTTTGCACCACTTCGAGGCTCCCGTAAATTACCTGTTGGCAAAACATAATCAGAAAAATACGGATTGCTATAAGTAGTAAGCAAAATATTCAACCCCGCTTTTACTTTTCTATGTTGAAAGGCATCATCTAATAAAATAACCTTTGGTGCATTATCAAGTTGTTTTAATTGTTTAATACCATGAGCTCTATCGGCATCAACAGCCACAAGAATATCATTTTTGAACTTATTATAAAATTGAAATGGCTCGTCTCCAATAGATTCTGCAGTAGAAAATTCATTTGCTAATTGAAACCCTTTTGTCCTTCGTTTATAACCTCTGCTTAACGTAGCAACTTTACAATCATCCTTCAACAAATCAATTAAATATTCAATCATGGGTGTTTTTCCCGTTCCACCAACGCTTAAATTCCCAACACATATCACAGGAAAACTATATGAAATCGATTTTTTTATGCCCAAATCATACAACCTATTTCTTAAACTGGTTATCGCATAATATACAGGCACAAAAGGAAACGATATATTTCTAATTAATTTCATCAGTTTTTATCCATTTGTTTTTAATTGTCAGATGGAATACGCTTTATAATTATCTCCGTATGTGAATGTAGTTCTCATAGGTGTTTCATCTGTTTATATATTTATTCCTTTTCAAAGGCCAAATACAACATCTAATATAATAAATCTTATACGCTACCAAATTTATAGTTAGAGATGTTTCATCTTAGCGAAAATAATATTTTATCTTTGATACAAACAAATTTATTCATGATTGTTCAAGACGTCATTAATCATTTAGAAGAATTAGCACCTTTAGCTTACGCCGAAGATTTTGACAACGTAGGGCTTTTAGTTGGCAACAAAAACGCAAAAGTAACAGGTGTTCTGGTTACTTTAGATACACTTGAAGCTGTTGTAGATGAAGCCATCAACGAAAAGTGCAACCTTATTGTAAGCTTCCACCCCATTATTTTTAAAGGCCTAAAAAAATTAACGGGCAAAAGCTATGTAGAACGTGTGGTTATGAAAGCCATAAAGCACGACATTGCCATTTACAGCATACATACCGCTTTAGACAATACCATACAAGGTGTGAACGACATGATTTGCAACATATTAGGACTAACAAACAAACACATCCTTATTCCGCAAAACGAAACCATCAAAAGATTAACCACTTACGTCCCAAAGAATGAAGCAGAACAACTTAGAACGGCTTTATTTAGTACTGGCGCAGGTGCAATTGGCAATTATTCTAACTGTAGTTTTAACGTAGAAGGCTACGGCACTTTTAAAGGCAATGAAAACACCAACCCCACAAAAGGCAACAAAGGCAGTTTACATACAGAAGCTGAAACAAAAATTTCCATCACATTTCCTAAGCATTTAGAATCTCAAATAATTCAAACTTTATTTAAGGCCCATTCCTATGAAGAAGTAGCCTACGAGGTAACCACTTTAGAGAATAAAAATCAGCAAATTGGCATGGGAATGATTGGTGAATTAGATGATTCTATGGAAGAATTAGAGTTTTTATCCTTTTTAAAAGATAAAATGAACACCAAATGCATTAGGCATTCATCATTTTTAAATAAAAAAATAAAAAAAATTGCTGTATTGGGTGGCTCTGGCAGTTTTGCCATAGAAGCCGCTAAAGCCGCTGGTGCTGACGCTTTTATAACTGCCGACCTAAAATATCACGACTTTTTTACTGCCGAAAACAGCATTCTTTTAGCCGATGTTGGACATTATGAAAGTGAGCAATTCACAAAAAATCTTTTAGTAGCATATCTTACAAAAAAAATTACTAATTTTGCAATCATTTTATCAAAGACAAATACAAATCCTGTTAAGTATTTTTAAAGTATGGCCAAAACTAAAGAATTAACTGTTGAAGAGCGTTTAAGAGCGTTATACGATTTACAACTTATCGATTCTCGTATAGACGAAATAAGAAATGTTCGTGGAGAACTTCCATTAGAAGTACGCGATTTAGAAGATGAAGTTGCTGGACTAACCACTAGATTAGAAAAATTAGTTTCAAGTTTAGAAGTAGTAGATAATGATATCGTTTCTAAAAAGAATCAAATTGAAGAGTCTAAATCTTTGATTAAAAAATATAGCGAGCAACAAAAAAATGTTAGAAATAACAGAGAATTTAATTCTTTAACAAAGGAAGTTGAATTTCAAGAATTGGAAATTGAATTAGCCGAAAAACACATTAAAGAATTTAAAGCCCAAATAGAGCAGAAAAAAGTTGTTATTTCTGAAACTAAAGATCGTTTAAAAGAGCGTGAAAATCACTTAAAGCACAAAAAAGGTGAATTAGACGCTATTTTAGCAGAAACTGAAAAAGAAGAACAGGCTTTAATTGGAAAATCTAAAGAATACCAAGAGCAAATTGAAGAGCGTTTGGTTGCTGCTTACAACAGAATTCGTAAAAATGTAAAAAATGGCTTAGCAGTTGTACCTATTGAAAGAGGTGCTTCTGGAGGATCTTTCTTTACTATTCCACCGCAAATCCAAGTTGAAATTGCAGCTCGTAAAAAAGTTATTACCGATGAGCATAGTGGTCGTATTTTAGTAGATGCGCAATTAGCTGAGGAACAAAAAGAAAAAATGGAAAAATTATTTGCTAAATTAAGCTAAGTAATTGCAACAATATAGTTTAAAGCCTTCACCAAACGTGGAGGCTTTTTTATTTTATGGTTTTTGGGTATTTTTTTTAAGGTCTTGGAAATTTATTCGTCTAACAGGATAAAATATGAAATCGCCATTAACGAGTTGTTTGTTGCAAACACCAACAAATAAAGGCGATACCATATATATGAAACACCCATAAAAATGGCATTCACACACACGAAGGTGATTATTCAGGGTGTTCTATCTGATCAAATTAAAACAATAAATAGATGAAAAATATAATTCTAGCGGTATGTACTGTAATATTGTTTAGCTGCCAAAACAACGCACAAGCAAACAAAAACCAAAAAGCTATTGTTAATGCAACCCCAATAGAAGTACCTATAAAGAACGAAAAAGCCAAAGCTTATTTTGCTAGTGGTTGTTTTTGGTGTGTTGAAGCGATTTATGAAAGCGTAAAAGGTGTAAACGAAGTAATCAGTGGTTATTCTGGTGGCCACACTAAAAACCCGACTTATGAGACTAGCAATACGGGTAAAACAGGACATGCTGAAGCCGTTGAAGTTATCTATGACCCAAAAATTGTAAGTTTTGAAACCTTAGTTGATATTTATTTTGGCTCACAAGACCCAACACAAGTAAACGGACAAGGTAACGACCGTGGTTCACAATACCGTTCTATCATTTTTTATCAAAATGAGGAGCAAAAACAAATCATTCTTAAAAAGAAAGACGCACTTGCTAAAAAATTAGATACCACCATTGCTGCCGAAGTATATCCGTTTCAAAAATTTTGGGTAGCCGAAGCGTACCATCAAAACTACGAGCGTCTTCATCCAAATAATAGCTATATTCAAAATGTTTCTGTTCCACGATTAAACAAATTCAAAGCTAAATTTCCTCAACTAATAAAAGATACACATTAAGTTATTCCTGTTAACTTACTTGTTTTTTATCTTTACTAAAAATCTTAGTCATGAAGAAATCAATAATCTTACTTATTATTTTGATTACAAGTGTTTCTTGCAAACATAAGCAAGAAACTAAAGTCGCTGAAAAAGAAGTTTCAATATCTGAAAAAATTGCCAAAGCCAATGGGTTTGAAAACTGGAAGAACGTAGCCCAAATAAACTTTACATTTAATGTTGATAAAGACACCACCCATTTTGAACGCTCATGGTCTTGGAAGCCCAAAACTGGTGATGTGACCTTAATTTCCGGGAAAGACACGATTTCTTATAACAGAAAATCTGTTGACAGTATATCTTTAAAAGCAGATAAAAGCTTCATCAATGATAAATTCTGGCTATTAGCTCCTTTTCAATTAGTTTGGGATTCTGGCGCTACCATTTCTGAACCTATTACTGAAGAAGCTCCAATAAGTAAAACCCAACTGAATAAAATAACATTAACATATCCTAACGAAGGTGGCTACACCCCTGGGGATGCTTATGATTTTTATTTTGGTGATGATTTTATAGTTAAAGAATGGATTTTTAGAAGAGGCAATGCTAAAGAACCAACCATGATGACTTCTTGGGAAAATTATCAAGATTTTAATGGTGTAAAAATAGCTTTAGAACATAAAAAACCAGAAGAAAACTGGAAACTGTACTTTACGGCTGTTGAAGTTAAAATGAATTAATTTTTAATGCTTAAAAAAATCCAAATTAATTTTTGAGGCGTATATATAATAAGAATATTCCGCGTTATGCGTCTCTATATATTCAAAGAGTTTCAGTTACTAACTTGAAACTCTTTTTTTTATCCAATAAAATTTCCTGTGGTATGTGCTCCATCACAAAAAGGTTTATTATTTGAAGCACCACATCTGCAAAATGCCGTTGTTTTATTTTTAATTTCTTTTCTACCATCTTTATGGGTTACATGAAGCGTTCCGTAAACTAAAAGTGGACCATTTTCCAACACTTCAACCTTAGTTTCCAAAACCTCAGCACTTTTATCTGTTTCATTGTTCATATAAAAACCCAAAGCTCCTGAAGGACATGCTTTTACTTGTTTTATTAAAGCCTCTGTTTTAGCTGCATCAATTTTTATCCAAGGACGCTCTCTGGGTTGAAAGACCTCCGGCAATCCTTTGGCACAAATAGCCGAATGGATGCATTTTTCAGCATCCCAAACGATGGTTACTTCGCCGTTTGTATATTCTTTTATCTTGCTCATATCTAAATATTTTTATTAAATATACAAAAAATGCTTCGGTAAATTAAGTCATATTCTTAACTTCATTCCTAACTTTAGAATTCTTATTTTTGTTAGAAACCAAAAACCAACACACCTTGTCAAACTATAAATTAGGACTCGATTTTGCTTTAGAACAAGATCAAAAAGACGTGTTATCTTCGTATAGAAATCAATTTCACATACCAAAAGACAAAGATGGAAGTGATTGTATTTACATGACCGGAAATTCGCTTGGACTACAACCCAAACAAACGAAAGCTTATATAAACCGAGAACTTGAAGATTGGGCAAATTTGGGAGTGGAAGGCCATTTTAAAGCTAAAAACCCATGGTTACACTATCACGAATCTTTAGGTGAACACATGGCAAAAATAGTTGGCGCAAAACCCATTGAAGTGGTAGTTATGAATACTTTAACGGCAAACCTTCATTTTATGATGGTGTCTTTTTACCAACCCACTAAAACACGTTATAAAATTTTAATTGAAGCCGATGCTTTCCCTTCAGATAAATATGCGGTAGAATCGCAATTGCGGCATCATGGTTTTAATGACAAAGAAGGATTGGTTCTTTGGAAAGCGTGCCAAGATAGCGAATTAGCCAATTATGACGATTTAGAAGCGATTTTAGAAACTCAAGGCAACGAGATTGCACTCATTTTAATTGGCGCTGTAAATTATTATACAGGGCAGTATTTTGATTTGAAATACATAACACAACTTGGTCACAAACACGGATGCATGGTTGGGTTTGATTGTGCCCATGGCGCGGGCAATGTAGCACTCAATTTACACGAATCGGGTGCCGATTTTGCAGCTTGGTGTACCTATAAATATTTAAACGCTGGCCCAGGAAGCATTGCAGGTTGTTTTGTGCACGAACGGCATGCACATAACAAAAACCTCAACCGGTTTACAGGTTGGTGGAGCCACAATAAAGAAACCCGTTTTAAAATGCGCGATGCGTTCGACCAATTACCCGGTGCCGAAGGATGGCAACTCAGTAACCCACCAATTTTATCAATGGCAGCTATAAAAGCGTCTTTAGAAATTTTTAATCAAGTTGGTATTGAAAAACTGACTCAAAAATCTAAAAAACTTACGGGCTATTTTGAGTTTTTGTTAAAGCAGTTGGGAGAGGATACCATTCGAATTATTACACCAAACAACCCTGAAGAACGTGGTTGTCAACTTTCAATAGCCGTAAAAAATGCCAATAAATCATTGCATAACAAATTAACCGAAGTAGGCGCTATTTCCGATTGGCGCGAACCCAATGTGATTCGTTGTGCACCTGTTCCATTGTACAATTCGTTTCAAGACGTGTATCATTTAGTGGAACGTTTAAAGATAATATTAAATAACCAATAAAATCCTACACTCAACCAAACAAAACTCTATGAATAAACAGAACAAAAAAGTTCCCTCCTTTAGAAAAGGTTTAGGGGAAGTTCAACAAAACGTACTCATAATTGGCGCAGGACTTTGTGGTTCACTTTTAGCCTTACGCTTAGGACAACGTGGATATAATGTGTCGGTTTATGAAAAACGTCCCGATTTACGCAAAGTAAATGTGGATTCTGGGCGCTCTATAAATCTGGCATTTTCAAACAGAGGTAATAAAGCCATGAAATTGGTTGGTATCGAAGATAAAGTAAAAGCGCTTTGCATTCCTATGAATGGTAGAATGCTTCACGACATAGAAGGCAATACCGTTTTTGCACCTTATAGTGGTCGCGAACACGAATACATCAACTCCATTTCACGAGGCCAACTTAACGCCTTGTTATTAGACGAAGCCGAAAAGCACGAAAACGTCAGCATCTACTTCAACAAAAAATGCAAGTCGGTAGACTTCGAAAAAACCACGGCATTATTTCATGACTACGAAACCAAAAATGAATTTATAGAAGATGCCGATATTATTATAGCCACAGATGGTGCCGGTTCCATAATGCGGCAAAGTTACTATTTAGGAAAAAAATTCCTTTTCAGTTTTTCGCAAGATTATTTAACGCACGGCTACAAAGAATTAAGCATTTTACCTGCCGAAAACGGCCGTTACAAAACCCACAAAAATGCATTGCACATTTGGGGAAGAGACGCTTTTATGCTTATTGCACTCCCTAATTTAGATGGCAGCTTTACAGTAACACTTTTTTTGAGCTACGATGAAGGCGCATACAACTTTAACAATCTTACCACCAAGAAACGTATTTTAGAATTCTTTAGCAAATACTTTAAGGATGCTTTGGAATTGATGCCAAACTTGGTCGAAGACTTTTTAAAAAACCCTACCTCACCCCTCGGCACAGTAAAATGTTCCCCTTGGCATTACAAAGGCAACACCCTTCTAATGGGTGATGCTGCCCATGCCATTGTACCGTTTTATGGACAAGGTATGAACGCCTCTTTTGAAGATGTCGTTGAATTCGACAAAGTTTTAGATACCCATAAAGGCAATTGGGAAACCGTTTTTAAAACCTACGAAGCCTCTCGAAAAAAAGATACCGATGCCATTGCAGATTTAGCCATCGATAATTTTCACGAAATGAAAACACATGTAAACCATGCTATTTTTAGAAAAAAACGTAACTTGGAAATGGCTTTGGAGAAGCATTTTCCGAATGAATACGCTTCAAAATATTCTCTGGTAACTTTTAATGAACACATAGGTTACAAAGAAGCCATGTTGCGTGGTCGTGCACAAGACAAAGCCATTTTAAATATGCTAACCGATAATGAATTAGATGTAAATGGCGACTTAAAAATTATTTTGGAAAAAGTAAAAAAAGCAACCGAAGCCATTCTTGAAGATGATAGAATTACGGGATTAATATAGAACTCGTTTAAACTTTTTTAATTGAAGCGAAAATCAGTCATTTTTTTTAGAATGAGTAACCCTTAACGTAAAAAAAAAACATGAGTAAAAATGTAACACCACGGGGGGCGTACCCACACACAAAACGAGCAGGAGATTTTATTTTTGTTTCTGGCACCAGTTCTCGCCAACCAGACAATTCTATTGCAGGTGTTGATGTTATAGACAACATGGGAACAAAACACCTAAACATAGAAACCCAAACCCGCGAAGTACTGCTAAACATCCAAAGAATTCTAGCTAACGAAGGTGCGACTTTAAACGATATAGTAGACGTGACCACTTTTTTAGTAAACATGAATGATTTTGCTGGGTATAATAAAGTCTATGCCGATTTTTTTAGCAAAGAAACAGGACCGACCAGGACAACAGTAGCAGTACACCAATTACCGCATCCCGATTTGGTTGTTGAGATTAAGGTAACAGCTTATAAAAAATTGTAATAAATGAAAGAGTTTCATAAACTTGATGATAATCCTTTTAATTCTTAGAATCATTCATTAAAAATAGTATTAAAGAATCACAAGAAAAGACGCTCAAAAAAGGAAAAATGAAAATCCAAAACTACATAAACGGCAAATTTCACGATCCAATTGACAATAATTGGCTAGACAATTACAATCCTTCTAATGGACAAGTCTATGGACAGATACCTAATTCATCAAGCGTTGATGTAGAAAATGCTTATATCGCAGCAAAATCTGCTTTTCCAAGTTGGTCACAAACCACTTTAGATGAGCGTAGCAGAATCTTAATTAAAATTTCAGAATTACTAGAATCCAATTTACAACGCTTTGCAGAAGCTGAAAGTAAGGACAATGGCAAACCCATTAGTTTAGCAAAATCAGTTGACATTCCAAGAGCAGCTAATAATTTTCGCTTTTTCGGAAACGCCATTACACAATTTGCAAGTGAAAGTCACGAAAGTATTGGACACGATGCCATTAATTATACCTTACGTCAACCTATGGGGGTTGTAGGGTGTATTTCACCTTGGAACCTTCCTCTCTACTTATTTACCTGGAAAATTGCTCCAGCTATTGCTGCTGGAAATTGTGTCGTTGCCAAACCCAGTGAAATCACTCCTATGACAGCCTTTCTTTTAGGAAGTATTTGCAACGAAGCTGGTTTACCCAAAGGTGTTTTAAACATTGTACACGGTTTAGGTTCTACTACTGGGCAAGCCATTGTGGAGCAGCCTAATATTAAAGCCATTTCTTTTACCGGTGGCACAAAAACAGGTGCTCATATAGCCAAAATAGCGGCACCCTTATTCAAAAAATTATCATTGGAACTCGGTGGGAAAAACCCAAACATTATTTTTGCAGATTGCGACTATGATGAGATGTTAAAAACAACAGTACTCGCATCGTTTTCAAATCAAGGACAAATTTGTTTGTGTGGAAGCCGCATTTTTGTAGAAGCTTCCATTTATAAAAAATTTAAAATAGATTTTATAGAAAAAGTAAAGCAACTTAAAGTTGGGCATCCATCAAACGAAACTACGGATGTTGGCGCTTTGGTTTCAAAACAACATTTAGAAAAAGTTTTAAACTATATTGAAATAGCTAAAAAAGAAAACGGCATTGTTTTATGTGGCGGCAACAAAATAGTCATTAAAGATTATGAAAATGGTTATTATTTAGCACCAACCGTTATAGAAATAAATACTAACGATTGCAAAATAAACCAAGAAGAAGTCTTTGGACCTGTGGTAACCATTATGCCTTTTAATACAGAAACCGAAGTTTTACAAATGGCAAACGCGGTAAAATACGGTCTGTCGGCAACCATTTGGACCACTAATTTAAAACGCACCATGAGATTAACGAGCCAACTGCAAACTGGTATTATTTGGGTAAATACTTGGATGCTTCGCGATTTACGCACGCCTTTTGGCGGTATGAAAGCATCTGGAGTGGGTCGCGAAGGCGGTTTTGAAGCATTACGCTTTTTTACTGAAGCTAAGAACATTTGCATAAAATATTGACAATCAAAATTTAAATATGAAATTCCCGCTTCAACAGGAATAAAATATAAAACTATGAACCTAAACCTAAAAAACAAAAACGCCTTAGTTTGTGGAAGCACACAAGGCATTGGAAAAGCAACCGCCATAGCATTGGCTAACGAAGGTGTAAACGTTACTTTAGTTGCTAGAAATAGAGATAAACTAAAACAAACTTTAGCCGAATTACCAAATAGCGAAAACCACAGTTTTATTGTAGCCGATTTTACCAACCCACGAGATGTTCAAGAGAAAACAATAAAGTTTATCGATGAAAACCACGGGTTCCATATTCTTATAAACAACACTGGTGGTCCAAGAAGTGGCGATATTTTAAACGCTAGTTTAGATGAATTTGACAATGCATTTATTATGCATTTAAAATGTAACCACGTTTTGGCGCAGGCCACCATTCCGTTTATGAAAGAAGAAGGCTTTGGTAGAATTATTAACGTTATTTCCACATCTGTTAAAGAGCCTATTCCAGGACTTGGAGTAAGCAATACCATTAGAGGTGCTGTTGGAAATTGGAGCAAAACCTTATCGATAGAAGTAGGTGCTTTTGGCATTACCGTAAATAATGTGCTACCTGGTTTTACCGATACGGAACGCTTAGCCGAAATCATTAAAATCAAAGCAAATCATGAAGGCGCTACGGTTGAAGACATGACCGAAATAATGAAAAGCTACAGCCCTGCAAAACGGTTTGCCCAACCCGAAGAAACCGCCAACGTTATTACATTTTTAGCAAGTGAAGCAGCTAGTTATATTAACGGAATTAACATACCTGTTGATGGTGGAAGAACAAAAAGTTTGTAACTTTATAACTAATAATTCTGCGTGGAAGGATGACTCATTGGTTTATTTTTTCTAAATTAATGAAATCGCGAATGCTTCACATTTGAAGCAAGCCATCGTGTAGCACATAAAGTCCGACCCTCCCGATAGTTATCGGGATAGACACGCCCAAAATATATAAATATGAGCAAACTAGTTTCTCCTTTAAATTTTAAAGCTTGGATTGAAGAAAACCGCCATTTATTAAAACCACCTGTTGGCAATAAAGTGGTTTGGGAAAATGGTGAATTTATTGTCATGGTAGTTGGTGGTCCCAATAACCGAAAGGATTACCATTACAACAAAACCCCTGAATTTTTCTATCAAGTTGAAGGTAATATGGTATTAAAAATTATGGATGGAAATAAACCAAAAGACATCCATATAAACGAAGGCGACATTTACTTGTTACCTGCAAAAGTGCCACATTCGCCACAACGTGCTGCCAATACGGTTGGTTTGGTAATTGAGTATCCACGTTCTAAAAAAATGAAAGACGCCTTAGAATGGTACTGCGAAAAGTGCAACAATTTACTGTATAGAAAGAAATTCAAATTGGATAATATTGAAACCGATATGCCTAAAATTTTTGATAAGTTTTATAGCGATGAAGAAAAACGTACCTGTACCAAATGTACTTACGTCATGGAGCCACCTAAAAAAGTGATTAGTGATTAGTGATTAGTGATTAGTGATTAGTGATTAGTGAAAATATTAAATATATTCGTCGTTACTAGGAAGTATGACGAAGTAATCTTAAAAAAACAGTAAAAGATTGCCGCAACGTAAAAGTCGCTCAATGACAATAAAATGGAAAAACGCAAATTAAGAATTAACGGTCATTCGCACCTACTGCCATATCCAGAGGAAATTCCAGATTTCATGCGTGAAAAAGGCATTTTTTGGGTTGACAAAGACAGAAAATTTATGCTTCAAAAAGATTGGAGCCGACCTGTAACGGATTCTAGTTTTTTTTTAAATGAAAAATTAGAATGGATGGCGCGCTACAATATAGACCATGCTGTGGTTTTAAACCTATCTCAGCTTTATGGTAATGGATTGCGTGTAGAGGAAATGAAACAAGCATTACGCTTTCAAAACGATTTTAATGCACGTATCCAACATGAAAACCCTAGTAAATTTACTTGTGGATTTGTTGTGCATCCTGGTTTTGTGCGCAGTGCCTGTTGGGAGATTGAACGCTGTGTTGAAACCCATGGCATGCAACTACTTTGCCTGCCAACGCATTATATGGATACCATTGGAACCTGGCGTTGTATTTTTGACGAAGAAAACGAGCCTATTTTTGAATTGGCCAACAAATACAATTTAGCAGTTGAAATTCATCCGTATGATGGTGAAAAATTCATTAAGTTAGAAAATACGTCGTGGCGTTTTCACCTTATTTGGATGTTGGCACAATGTGCTGATGCGTACCATTTTTTAACTTTGAATGGTTATCAAGAAAAATACCCTAACATGCGGACTTGTTTTGCGCATGGCGGTCAATTGGCTCAAATAAATTTGGGGAGACGCATTCAAGGGTTTGATGGCAGACCCGATTTATTTGAAGGCAAACACCACCCAAGAAAAGCCGTTGGGCATAAAAATATTTTCTTTGACACCTTGGTGCATGATACTGGTGGCTTACAATTACTAATTAAAAACCAAGGATCTAAACAAGTTTTAATGGGTTTAGACGACCCGTATCCTTTAGGGGAAATGGAAAGCGCCAAACAATCGTCATATCCAGGAAAAATATTAGATTTGGCCATAGAACAAAACATCATAACAGAAGCAGAACGCGACACCATTTGGCAAGACAATGTGATACAATGGCTGTGTGGCGATGATGAAACAGCTAAACAAAAATTAATTAATAGGATTATTAGTTAAATGTCCCCTCGAGCGCAGTCGAGAGGTTTATTATGAAATCGTATTTTGTTTATATATTAAAATGTTCTGATGGTCTAACTTATACTGGGATGACCAATAATATTTCAAGACGATTTGAAGAACACCAAAAAGGATTGAATAAAACTTGTTTTACTTATAAACGAAGACCTTTAGAGTTAGTGTTTTATCAAGAATTCAATGATGTAAATCAAGCTATATATTTTGAAAAGAAGATAAAAAATTGGAGCTCAAAAAAGAAAATGGCATTAGCTTATGAAGAATATAGTATGTTACAAATTCTAGCTGAGTGTAGAAATGCAACTCATTCAAAATATAATCCAAATACCGAATAGGTCTCGACTGCGCTCGACCTGACAAACCCCGACTGCGCTCGACCTGACAAACCATCAAACTATTTTTTACAACTTTTATGCACTTTTTACCTGAAGAATTAGACAATTATATAGTAGCACATTCTGAAGCTGAACCAGAATTATTACAACAATTAACACGCGAAACCTATCAAAAAATATTACAACCCATCATGCTTAGTGGTCCGTACCAAGGGCGTGTATTGAGTATGATTTCAAAATTAACAAACCCAAACGCTATACTAGAATTAGGTACGTTTACGGGTTATGCAACCTTGTGTTTAGCTGAGGGTTTACAAAAAGATGGCGAAATCCATACCATTGATATTAATGAGGAATTGGTGGATTTTCAAAGGAAATATTTTGATAAGTCTGAATATGGGCACCAAATATTCCAGCATTTGGGCAATGCATTAGATGTTATTCCGAAACTTGAAAAAACGTTTGATTTGATTTTTATTGATGCCGATAAGCCTAACTATGTTAATTACTTTCATTTAATTATAGACAAACTAAACCCTGGTGGTATTATTTTATCGGATAATGTATTGTGGCACGGAAAAGTAGTAGAACCTCTAGATCCTAAAGATGCTTCTACAAAAGCCGTTTTAGATTATAATACGCTTTTAAAAGAAGACCCAAGAATTGAAACGGTTTTATTGCCTATAAGAGATGGGTTGACTATTAGTAGAAAACTTTAATAGTCTTTATAATGCGTTAGGGATGAAGGCTATGGTAACGCACCAATAAATTAGAATGAGGCATATTCATAATAATATAA
>LLBZ010039077.1_pt6 | contig 20799 bp, 20 predicted proteins | sample 1489421 | NCBI WGS metagenome assembly LLBZ01 (sample SAMN04092657, study PRJNA295927) | soil metagenome | biome: Soil prokaryotic community; feature: Bulk soil; isolation source: soil from tomato rhizosphere | host: tomato cultivar Moneymaker | place: South Korea | collected 2011-11-01 | reverse complement strand
AATCTTCTTTCTTCTTTCCTCTTTGCGTGATCGTCCGCAAATGATCTCCTGCCAATCCTACCCGCAGCACCCCTTCGATTTCCGGCAGGACGCGCAAGCCATGCTCTAACGGTTCAGCGAAGACCTCCCACACATCCCCGGGGATAATATTCCTCTTCAAATTGGAGGGCGTATCCATTGCCAGCAATTTTCCGGCGCGCATGATGCCAACGCGCTCGCAGTATTCGGCTTCGTCCATGTAATGCGTAGTGACCAGGATCGTCACACCATCTTCGGCGAGCTGATAAATCAGATCCCAGAAAGCGCGCCGTGCGGTCGGATCTACGCCAGAGGTGGGCTCGTCGAGGAAGAGCAGCTTGGGTTCATGCACCAGCGCGATCCCCAACGCGAGTCGCTGGCGCCACCCGGCGGAGAGGGAACGGGTCAGCGTGGAGTCATGTCCCTGGAGTCCCACAAGTTCCAGGGTGTGCTTGATGCGGGCTTTGTCCTTAATTCCGTACACGCCGCCATAAAACGTCAGATTCTCCAGTACGGTCAAGTCATCATAGATCGCGAACCTCTGCGACATATATCCGGCGCGCGCGCGTACGTCTTCACTTTGTTTGAAGGCATCGAAGCCGAGCACGGTCGCCTTGCCGTCACTGGGCGCGATCAGGCCGAGCAGCATCCGTATCGTCGTCGTTTTGCCCGAGCCGTTCGGGCCAAGATACCCCACGACTTCACCCGCGCGTACATCAAAGCTGACGTGGTCCACCGCGACGAAATTACCGAAACGGCGCGTGAGATTTTCGACCTGGATAACTGGTTCCATCATGAGAGTCTCCCATATCTCAACGTCAGGAAACGTTGGACTCCGATTCGGATAGAGCGATGAACACATCCTCGAGGACGGGAGCCACAGAGCGAAGCTCGTCCACGCGGCCGCTTTCACGCTGGATCTGTGACGCCAGTCTGCCGAGGACATCCTGCGCCTTATTCTCCGCGACGCGGATGTGCAGCCGGTCGCCAAATGCCTGGACATCCTCGACATCCCTATCTTCGTGCGCCACGTGGCGCAGAAGGCTTAAGGGTGAGCCGCGTAGTTCCAGGACACGGTTATTGAGCCTCGCTCGAAGATGGGAAGGCGTATCCTCGGCGATGATCTTCCCGTTCTTCATGAACCCCACGCGATGACAGCGCGAGGCTTCGTCCATATATGGCGTGGAGAGAATGACAGAGACACTCTCATCGTTTGCATTCGATCCACGGAATGTCGAGGATGTCAGCTTGATTATCAATTGCCAGAAGTCCTGGCGTGTAACGGGATCGACGCCCGTGGTGGGTTCGTCGAGCAACAGGACGCGCGGCCGCGTAACCAGCGCGGAGGCAAGCCCCAGCTTTTGCTTCATCCCTCCGGAAAGCTGACCGGCGCGGCGGTCTTTGAATTGTTCGAGCCCCACGAAGTCCAGGATCTCCATGCAGCGCGGCAGCCACTCATCCGGTTTCAGCCCGCGCACCTCCGCAAAAAAACGGATATTTTCCAGGACCGTGAGATCTTCATACATAGAGAAGCGCTGCGAGAGGTAACCAATTTGCGAGCGAGCCTGCTCCGTCTGGCGGATGACATCATAGCCACAGATCGTGACCTGGCCTTCATCCGGACGCAAGGCGCCGACGAGCAATCGCATCGTCGTCGTCTTCCCTGCCCCATCCGAGCCGACGAGCCCATAAATCTCACCTGCCGGAATTTGCAGAGAAACTCCATCCACGGCGTGAGTATCGCCAAAGGATTTTTGTAAGTTCGCTGCCGCTACAAGTGTGGTGGTCATGTGACTTTAGACTTTCGACTTTTATTGGAAAACTACATCCGCCGGCATACCGATTTTCAGTTTGCCTTCGCTGTCCAACACTTTGAGTTTGATGGCATAGACGGTTGAGCTGCGCCCCTCTACCGTCTGAATATTACGCGGTGTGAACTCAGCCTGATCGGCAATGTGGATCACCTCTGCCCTAAAGGTCTCGCCGGGGAAGGAATCCACGGTCACTTGAGCTTGCTGTCCCAGGGAAATTTGCCCGTAGCGATCCTCCGGGACATACACTGTAATCGTCATATCGTTCAGGTCTGCCAGGGCAAAAGTAACCGCGCCAGGCTGTACGAATTCTCCTGGTTCCACATTGCGCGTCAGGACCGCACCATCTTTGGGGGCATAGAGGGTCAGCTTCGCGATCTGTGCATCGAGCAGATCCAGGCTCGCCTGGGCCTGCTGGGCCGCCTTTTGAGCCTGATCGACCGCCGTCTGCGCCTGCTCCACCACGCCCTGCGCGGCTGTGACCGCTGTCGATTGATCCCCTGTTTGCAGATCCCGCAGGAAATCGAGGGCTGCGTAATAGCGCTCTTGCGCCACAGACACATTCGCGCGAGCCTGAAGCACGATGTCAGCAGCATCCGTATCCAGAAGCTCGTTATAAGCCCGCTGCGCATCTTCCAGCTCATCACGCGCGCTGTTATACAAATTGCTGCCTGCGTTACCGAGATGCTTGTCCCCCGTACATTTGTAGATCAGGTTCGTCAGGCGGGCGCTCTCCACAAAATAACCAGCATTGGTTCCACAATGCGTGCGGTTGAAACGTCCCTTGGGAACGTCGGCGGTGGCAGAGTTCTGTGCATGGTAGTTGACGTCCTGAGCGATCAAATACGACAGGCGCGCATCCAGGAGTCGCTGCTCGGCTTGCAAAAAATCGGCCTGCTCCAGGGATTGTGTGATGCTTGTCAGATGCGCCTGGGCATCCTCCAGCGCTTCATGGGCAGACTCCGCTTGCGCCCGCATGGATTGGATTTGTTCCTCGCGCGTGTAATACCATCCCGGCTGCTCGAACAGATCCGGATCCGAAAACCAATCCTTCAGACGCGTGCTTTCCCCTTGCGCCAGGGAACCTTCCAGCGTCATTTGATACTGGGCTTGCGCGGTGGCCAGTGCATTTTCGGCAGACTGCACGCCTGTCATCGCTGCTTCCAGCTGAGCCAGGGCGACGGCTCGCTGGGAAACCAGCAGAGTATCGTCGAGGGTCAGGAGCGGATCGCCCAATTTAACCTGTTCTGCCTCCTCGACCAGCACGTCCTTTACCTTCCCGGACATCTCCGGCGAGATGTTTACAACGGTCGCTTCGATCGTTCCGGAGGCAGCCAGCGCGCCGCTTTCCTGTGGCTGTAACGCACGAAATCCATAGTATCCACCGATGAGGAGAATCAGAACGAATAGAATACGAACCGGGACAGGAGGAAGTTTATGTTGCATGGTGAGCTCCTTAACTCCCTCTCCCTGTTTGGGAGAGGTCGGGGTGAGGGTTAATCGAGGCGTTTACGGAAGCGCAACGCGGCAATGCCCATGATGACGACAGCAAAAATCGACAACGCAATCACTTCATTTTGCAGCGCACTCAAGCCAACTCCTTTGAGCAGCAGCGCCCGAATGATGACGAGATAATAGCGAAGCGGCACAATAGCGGAGACATATTGCAGGAATTTCGGCATGGCTTCAATCGGGAAGAAAAAGCCCGACAGGAAGATGCTGGGCAGCATGGTGACCATGACCGTAATGAAGGCCTCCTGTTGTGTGTTCGCAACGGTGGAAGCGAACAAGCCAATCCCCAGGCTGGATATGAGGAACAAGCCCGAAAGGGCAAAGATCAAACCCAGGTCGCCTTTGATCGGGACCTTGAACCACCAGTGCCCGATGATGAGGACTTCGACCATGTCGATCAGCGCCAGGATGGAATACGGCAGGATTTTCCCCACCACCAGCTCCCAAGAGCGGATTGGCGTCACGATCAATTGCTCGATCGTGCCGCGTTCACGCTCACGCACAATGGAGGAGGCTGTCAGGAGCGTGGTAATGAAATACAGGATCATCCCGATGACGCCTGGCACATTAAAGTAAGCCGCGATCAAGTCCGGGTTGTACCAGACCTGGGTACGCACATCCAATGGTGGATTGAAGGAGAATGGTCGCCCCGTCAAAGAGGCTTGCTCTGCCATGACCTTGGTCGCGTAGGACTGCCCGATGAGCCTGGCCGTCGATAAGGCCGTCCCCCCGACGGTGGCATCGGAGCCATCCAGCACCAGGGAAACCTGGGCTTTCCCCTCCAAAAGCCGGATCTCGTAATCTGGTGGAATGATCAGCGCCGCACGGATCTTTCCCTGCTCGATCAACTGCCTGTATTCCTCATCTGAGCCGACCGGATAATCGATGCTGAAATAATTTGCAGCGCGGAAGGCATCCAGAAGGGAGCGCGAGGGCTGGGATTGGCTCTGGTCCCACACGGCCAGCGAGATATTCTTGACATCGGTGGTCGCGGCATAGCCCAGCAGAAAGAGCTGCAGCATTGGCATAACGATGACGAGAACCAGCGTCCGCGGATCGCGGAAAATCTGGATGAACTCTTTGCGGATGATGGATAGGAGGCGTGAGTTCATGCTGGCTCCTTGATGACACCGTGCAGATAGATATCCACAAATAGATCAAAGCTATTTTTGGGCATTAATTTGCCGACGAGAGAGTCCTTGATAAACAGCTCGGTGATGTAGAAGGAAAAAAACATACCCAGAAATGACCGCACCAGGATGGGAGGCGGAAGCTTGCGCAGATTCTTGCGGACGCGGACCATCTTCTCGAACAACGGGATGAGCTTGGGCGCGATCTCTGTAATAATGCTCGATACATGCTTCCCATTGAATTCCACAAGCTCGATGAAGATCAGCTTCAATAATTCGGGACGACTCCCCAGCTCGGTGACCAATGCCCGTGCTGCATTGCGGATTAATTCTTCTGCAGTGTCGCCTTCCGCAGCCAGGATAAGCGGCAGGATCTGCTTGTAGGGGTGCTTATCCATGAGGATGGCCGTAAATATCTCTTCTTTATTGGAAAAATGGTTATAAATTCCCCCGAGCGCAATTCCGGCTTTGTCCTTAATTTGGCGCATGGACGTTGCGTGGTATCCCTGTTCCATGAACAATTCGAATGCTGCTTCTTCGATGGCTTGCCTGGTAACCTCACCTTTGGTCTGTTTGTCTTTTTTCATACGATCTCCAAATATGAACGAACGTTCGTTTTTATTTTACATAAAAATAGACCGATGTCAATAGCCAACTCGCCAACTGACATAAATGAAAAGCTGCAACGCCTCTCTCTATTCCCCGTATATCAAAGTGTATAATTGTCTCGACACATCGGAAAGGAAAACATGGCAGGCCTAACCTGGATCGAGATCATCTACTGGGCTTCAACAATCATCGGCGGCACACTCTTTATTCTCCGTGTCATTGTGTTGTTCCTCGGGGGAGATACAGGCGACACCCCGGCTGACGCTACAGTCGACGCAGGTGGTGATATAACAGGCGATCATGTTGACGCAGACATAAGCTTCAAGCTATTGTCCGTGCAAGGGTTAACCTCCTTCTTTATGATGTTTGGATTGGTGGGGCTCGCGCTCCTTAAAGCGGGTCTGGCCGTGTTCCTGACCGTTCTCGGCGGCATGCTGGCTGGCCTTGTCACAGTCGCTATCTCAGGCTTGATATTCACCCAGATGAAGCGCCTTCAGAGCGAGGGGACGATCAACATCCAAAATACCGTTGGCGCAGAGGGCAGCGTTTATTTGACCATTCCAAAGCATGGGACAGGACAGGTTCAAATCATTGCCCAAGGCTCGCTGAAAATTTTTGATGCCGTTTCGAAAAACAAGACGATGATCGCCACAGGGGAAACCATCCAGGTTGTCGGCGTGGCGGGCGGCAACACATTGATCGTGGAAAAAACAAGATAACCGGAGGTTGAAATGAACGCTGCAGGTTTTGGAATTCTGGCAATCATTGCTTTTGTCGTGCTTGCCTTCTTCACCATCGCATTTATGGCAAGTCGCTATAAACGTTGTCCATCCGATAAGATCCTGGTCATCTATGGACGTGTGGAGAAGGGACGCTCGAGCAAGACCATGCATGGCGGTGGATCCTTTGTCTGGCCGCTGATTCAGGACTATGCCTACATCAGCCTGACCCCCATTACCATCAGTATCCCCCTCGAGAACGCGCTTTCCCTGCAGAATATCCGCATCAATGTTCCAAGCACGTTCACGGTGGGCGTGAGCACAGTGCCGGAGATCATGAGCAACGCAGCAGAGAGAATCCTCCACTTACAGCAAACTGCCATCGAAGAAATGGCGAAGGAGATCATCTTCGGTCAACTGCGCCTGACTGTCGCATCCTTGACCATCGAGCAGATCAACCAGGACCGCGAAAGCTTCCTCGATTCTATACGCCGCAATGTGGAGCCTGAGCTGAACAAGATCGGTCTGCAGCTCATCAACGTCAACATCACGGATATTACCGATGCCTCTGAATATATTTCTAGTATTGGTAAAAAGGCTGCTTCAGAGGCGATCAACCAGGCCAAAATCGATGTCGCGGAGCAATCCAGGCACGGCGCTATTGGAGAGGCGAATGCCATTCGAGAACAGGAGATCAAAGTTGCTGAGGCGATGGCCGAAGCCGAGATTGGTCGTAAGACCGCGGATGCCAACCAGCGTAAGCGCGTTCAGGAACAGGAAGCCGATGCCGTCCAGGGCGAAAACACTGCCAATGCCAACATCGCCCGCTACAATGCCGAGCTGGAGATCCAGCGCGCCAAAGCCAAAGCGGATTCCGAGAAAGGGAAAAAATCTGCCGAAGCCGACCAGCGCGTATTTGTACAGGAACAAGAAGCGAGCGCGATAAAGGGCGAGAACGCATCGAAAGCCAGCATCGCGGAATACAATGCCGGACTGGAAGTGAAACGGGCCACTGCGCAAAAGCAGGCAGAGGTCGCTCGTTATGAAGCGCAGGTCGCCATCCAGCAAGCGCTCTACAAAGCGGAACAGGAACGCTTGCGCGCCGAGGAGGTCGTCCGGCAGGAGATCGAGAAGAACAAGATCGAGATCGCCGCGGAAGCCGAAGCCGAGCGTATCCGGAGGGAAGCCAAAGGTGAAGCAGATGGGATTCTCGCCAAGTACCAGGCTGAAGCCGAAGGTATCCGTCAGCTCCTTGAATCGAAAGCAGAAGGCTACCGTAAACTGGTCGAGAGCGTAGGTGGAGATGCTCAGGCTGCCTCCACATTCCTGATGATCGAAAAGCTGGAGGAGCTTGTCTCTCGGCAGGTGGAAGCCATCAGTAACCTCAAGATTGACAAGATCACGGTCTGGGATTCAGGCAGCAATGGAAATGGTTCGTCCACATCGAACTTCATTTCCAACCTGTTCAAGAGCCTGCCGCCGCTCCAGGATATCTCTCAGATGGCTGGCTTCGAACTGCCTGAATATCTGGGCAAGGTGAAAAATCAGAATATCATTGGACCTGATGGCGATAAGCCCCACGATGGGACAACCGACCTAGCACCGGGTAACGGAAAACCTGCACCCCAAGTTTGATTGCAAGCCCGAACAATCTATGCCCGGAGGAGTCCCCTCCGGGCTTTATTTTTGCTATCCATAGAACTATGCATCAGGTAGAATCATCAAATGCTGCCTCTCACCAAAGTAGAACAATTCACTCGCAAGCATCTACGCTATAACGTCACCGTCAACATGCTCGACGGCGGCTTGTTCGGAGCAGCGATCGGTTTCGCCTCCTTTGGAACGATCCTGCCGCTCTTCGTCGCTTCGATGACGGATTCGGCCACACTGATCGGGCTTGTACCTGCCATTCATGCAGCCGGATGGCTCCTGCCTCAGCTCTTTACTGCGAACCATACGGCACAGTTGCGGCGCTATAAGCGTACGGTGCTCATGATGACAGTCCATGAACGCATCCCGTTTCTGGGTTTTGCCATTGTCGCATTACTTCTTCCCAGAATCGGTCTGCAGGCAGGTCTCGTCCTCACATTTCTGCTTTTGATCTGGCAGGGGTTAGGCGGCGGCTTCACCGCCAACCCGTGGACGAGCATGATCTCCAAGATCATACCGCCCGAAGCGCGCGGCACATTCTTTGGCACGCAAGCGGCGGTCGCCAATCTATTTATCAGCGCCGCGGCCGTGGGAGCAGGCTATCTTTTGAATGCATTTCAATCGCCGTTGGATTTCGTATCCTGTTTTCTGATCGCCTGCCTGTTCTTTATCTTCTCATGGGGTTTCCTCGCGCTGACGCGTGAACCTGCGGATTATGAAAAGGTCATCGAAGAAAATCCACCGCCCTTCTGGCAGGGAGCAGGGAGGATCCTCCAGCGCGATAAAAACTTCAACTGGTTCCTCACGGCACGTATCCTGTCGCAGTTTGCAACCATGGGATTTGCATTCTACATCGTGTACGCGCTGCGCCGCTTCGAGATGAATGAAGTGACAGCAGGTTATCTGACGGCTACGCTAACGGTCTCGCAGATGGTAGCCAACGCGAGCATGGGTTGGATGGGAGATCGGGTTGGGCATCGCCTCATGCTGATCATTGGTGCAGCCTCGGCCCTCCTGAGCTCTCTGGGCGCCTGGCTGGCTCCATCGCTCATCTGGTTCTTTCCTGTTTTCGTGCTTACAGGTTTTGCCAATGTGTCCATCTGGACCAATGGCATGACCATGACTGTGGACTTCAGCAGCGAGAGTGAGCGGCCGTTCTACATCGGTCTCGCCCAGACCCTGACAGCACCCGCCACGATCCTTGCACCGCTCATCGGCGGTTGGATCGCCGATAGGCAGGGCTTCTTATCCACGTTTGGATGGTCCACTGTGCTCTCTGTTGGAATGGCTCTAGTCCTGATCTTTCTTGTCAAAGAACCGCGTAAGGCGGGACGGTTCGCGCATCCCGCCCTACAAAAGGAGACTTTATGACTCTTATGCAGGAAAAAGTAAATCAAGCAATTGGCATCCTTAACGAACAAAACATCGATCTGTGGCTGACCTTTGTCCGTGAGACCAGCGGTGTGCGCGACCCGATGCTGGATTTCCTCATCGGTGCGAATGACCTGACCTGGCCTTCGGCCCTCATCCTGACGCGTCAGGGAGAGAAGATCGCCATCGTCGGGAACCTCGAGAAAGAGTCTGTTGCCAGGGCCAACGTGTTCGACACGATTATCGGCTATGACACGGCCGTGAGCCAGTCGCTTCGGGATACGATCACACGCATCAACCCGGACCAGATCGCGGTGAACACCTCCAGGAACAACGTCCACGCCGATGGGTTGACTCATGCCATGTACGAGATCCTGTGCGATTACCTGAAAGACACACCGTACGCCGACCAGCTGGTCAGCGCTGAACCGGTCATCAACGCCATGCGCGGACGAAAAACCGAGGAAGAGCTGGAACACATCCGCAAGGCTGTGGAAGTCACAGATGAAATCTATAAGAAGACGTTTGATTTCATCAGAGTCGGTATGACGGAAATAGAGATCGGCGAATATATGCACCAGCTTGCGCGTGACTACGACGTGGGGCTCGCCTGGCCCGCCGAGAATTGTCCCGCCGTCAACAGCGGACCCCATTCTCCCATCGGGCACAATGGACCGACGGACATCCGGGTCGAGCGCGGCCACATCATCCACTTTGACTTCGGTGTGAAATATAACGATTACTGCTCAGATATTCAGCGCCTCGTATATATTTTACGAGATGGGGAAACAGAAGCCCCTGTAGAAGTACAAAGAGGATTCATCACGATACGGACTGCCATCGAAAAATCACGGGAGGCGATGAAACCAGGTGTCACCGGCAACTCCATCGATGTCATCGCTCGCGAGATCGTGACGGATGCAGGATATCCAGAATACAGGCACGCACTTGGTCACCAGCTCGGGCGTGTGGCACACGATGGCGGCGCGCTGCTGGGTCCGCTGTGGGAGAAATACGGCGATGATCCCCATAAACAACTGGAAGTGGGACAGGTCTTTACGATCGAACCCGGTCTGGCAGTTCCCAATTACGGCTATGTGGCCCTGGAAGAAGACGTCGTCATGACCGAAAACGGAGCCGAATACATTGGTGAACCACAAAGAGAATTGATATTGATAAAAGGCTGAAAGGCAAGGCAAACGGCAGACTTCTGGTCTGCCGTTTGTTTTTTAAACGACTTTGCAAAGAGGCTGATTGTCAAAAAAGAAGAGGCGCTTATTCCTATCGGTCTTATGCCATCCATCACTGGCTTGTCTGACATGCCAAAACTATACTCAAGGCCGAGGTAATGTATGACAACTGAAGATCCAAGAATTCTTGAACTCCGCAAAATGCGGGCAAAGGCCCTTGAGGGGGGTGGTGAAGATCGAATCAAGAAGCAAAAAGCAAAAGGAAAATTAACCGCACGTGAACGCATCGATCTCCTGCTCGATCCGGGCACATTCAACGAGATCGAGCCGTTCATTACGCATTCCGAAGACGAGCTGAACCTGCTCACCGAGACCTATTACGGCGATGGCGTCGTCACTGGCTACGGGCAGATCAACGGGCGGACGGTCTATCTTTACTCACAAGATTTCACCATTTACGGCGGCACGCTGAGTGAAATGCAGTCCCATAAGATTTGCCGTGTGATGGACCTGGCCGTCCGCAACGGCGTGCCGTTCATTTCGCTGATCGATTCGGGCGGCGCGCGCATCCAGGAAGGCGTCCGCTCCATGGGCGGCTACGCGGAGATCTTCCGGCGCAACGCCCAGTACTCAGGCGTAATCCCTCAGATCGCCGTTATGCTGGGTCCCTGCGCGGGCGGCGCGGCCTACTCCCCTGCCCTGCAGGATCTGGTTATCATGGTGGAGAAGACCTCCTTCATGTTCCTGACCGGACCAGAAGTGATCAAAGCCGTAACAGGCGAGGTGATCGACGCTGAATCCCTGGGCGGGTCCGACATGCATACTTCTGTCAGCGGTGTGGCGCACATCAGTGTGAAGAGTGAGAAGAATGCGCTCGACATGGTGCGCAATTTTCTTTCCTACCTGCCGTCGAACAACGTGGAGAATCCGCCCTTCGTCAAGCCATCTGGAGACATGGCGTATATGGATGAATCGCTCAACCAGATGATCCCGCTCGATCCATCGGAGCCATATATTATGCACCAGGTGATCGAGAAAATTATCGATCCTGGTTCCTTTCTCGAGTTCCAGGCCAACTGGGCGCGCAATGCGATTGTGGGACTGGCGCGCATCGGCGGGCACAGCGTCGGCGTGGTGGGGCAGGAGCCGGCCATCATGGCAGGGGTCATCGACATCGACGCAGCAGACAAGATGACTCGCTTCGTGCGCATGTGCGATTGCTTCAACATCCCCTTGGTCACATTTGTAGACTCGCCCGGCTTTCTGCCGGGCATCGCCCAGGAGCATGGCGGCATTATCCGTCATGGCGCGAAGCTGCTATACGCCTACTCCGAAGCCACCGTCCCGAAGATCTGCATCATCACCCGCAAGGCCTATGGCGGCGCCTACGTCGTTATGTCCAGCAAGTACCTCGGCACCGATGTGACCTATGCCTGGCCCTCGGCGGAGATCGCGGTCCTGGGGGCAGAAGGCGCGGCAAACATCCTGTTCAAGCGGCAAATCGAACGCGCGCCGGACCCCGCGGCCGAGCGCAAAAGACTGGCGCAGGAATATCGCGAGAAGTTCAACAATCCGTATTATGCCGCGTCCACAGGCTACGTGGACGACATCATCGAGCCGCGTGAATCCCGACCGAAGATCATCGCCGCCCTTTCGGCATTACGCGATAAATATGCGCCCGCGCCGCCGCGCAAGCACGGAAATATCCCCGTATGAACAATATGCTGATTGCGCTTCAGATTACCGCGCTGGGCATGGGACTGGTCTTCGCGGCGATCCTCCTCCTGTGGGGAATGATGAGCCTGCTGACAGCAATTACCGCGGACAAAAAGCCCGCGCCTGCCGAATCTCTTTCCGAAACTATGCCGGTCCACGTTATCGATGATTGTCCTAAAGCCCGGGCTGCAGCCGTCGCTGTGGCCGCGGCTCTCGCCGAGTCAAAAGCTGCGATAGCACATGATTTATGCGAGCCACCAGCCACGATCGTTTCGGCCTGGCAGTTGGGCATGCGCACAAGACAGATGTACCAAAAGGGCGGTTCCTTCAGACGCCGCACAAACTAGGATGACACATGAAATACATTGTGAAGGTCGCCGATACATCGTATGAAGTGGAGATAGAAGACATCCATGCCCGGCCTGTGATTGCGCGCGTGGATGGCGAGACATTTGAGGTCCAACCTCAGGACGGTTCCCAACAGGTCGTACAGGTAGAGACCCGGGAGGCAAAACCTGTTGAAATTCTGAAACAACCCATAGGACCGTCTGCAAGCAGTAATAATCTGACAGCGCCCTTACCGGGAACGGTCATAGAAATGTTCGTCAGGGCTGGCGACACCATTGAAGCCGGCCAGATCGTCCTCGTGATCGAAGCGATGAAGATGAAGAACAGCATCCGTTCCACGCGCGCGGGCAGGATTGTAGAGGTCCTGGTGAACGCAGGCCAGACCGTGGCGCACAAGCAAGCCCTGGTGAGATTCGAATGAACCTTGCTGAGCTGCTTCCGGAATTGCTAAAGGGCATCCTCCACTTCACGTGGGGTAACGCAGTGATGATCACGGCTGCGTTGATCCTGATCTATCTGGCGATTTATAAGGAAATCGAGCCGGTCTTATTGCTCCCCATTGGGTTTGGCTGCCTGCTCGCCAATATCCCGCTGGCGGGTATGACTGCCGCCGAGGGGATGATGGCGGTGCTCTATAAGGCAGGGATTGCCACGGAGCTATTCCCCTTGCTGATCTTCGTCGGCGTTGGCGCAATGATCGATTTCAGCCCGCTGCTGGCACAGCCAAGAATGGCACTGCTCGGTGCGGCTGGCCAGTTCGGTATCTTCGGTACCCTGATCCTGGCGATCGTGCTTGGATTTCCTCTCAATGAGGCGGCCTCGATCGGTGTCATCGGCGCGATTGACGGGCCCACATCCATTTTTGTCGCGGCCAAACTTGCGCCTGAACTGCTTGCTCCGATTGCGGTGGCAGCCTACTCCTACATGAGTCTGATCCCCATCATCCAGCCGCCGTTGATGAAACTGCTGACGACAAAAAGAGAACGTATGATCCGGATGGAGTACACACCCAAACCGGTTTCGCAGAAAACACTGACACTTTTTCCTGTTCTATTAACTCTTGGCATCGGTCTGTTGGTCCCGGAAGCTACACCCCTGATCGCCATGCTCATGCTCGGGAATTTGCTCAAGGTCTCGGGTGTTGTGGATCGCCTGAGCAAAGCTGCCCAGAATGAAATCATTAACATTGCCACCTTATTCCTGGGACTGACGATCGGCGCGACCATGAGCGCGGACAGCTTCCTGAATCTCGCGACCATACAAATCCTTGGGCTGGGACTCATCGCCTTTGTGCTGGACACAGTCGCAGGATTACTTTTCGGAAAGCTGATGACGGTGCTAAGCGGTTACAAGATCAACCCCCTCATTGGCGCCTCCGGCATTTCTGCCTTCCCCATGGCCGGACGGCTGGCTGCGAAGGTCGCCAACGATGAAGATCAGGATAACTTCATTCTCATGCATGCCATGGGTGCGAACACCGCCGGTCAACTAGGGAGTGTGATTGCTGGTGGCATCCTGCTTGCCATTGTTTCAAAATTGATCTAATCGTTTCGAAGGTAGTCCACCCACTCTAGTCGTTGAAATACCCGAGTCAGGCGACTTTGGACTCCTTTATACTTTCGTAAAATACCCCTCCTCCACGCTTTCCCAGGTCTCGTCATGTAACTTCATATACTTCGTCAGCAGCGGATGGACGCGCGCGATTTCTTCATAGATGCGTTGTGCGACGCGGCGGATGGAGAAATGGGCATTTGCCGCGGAACGTAACTGGCAGAATGCATAGGCTTCGCGCAAATTAAACTGTGCAAGCACGCGCCGGTTGAATCCATTAGGAACCACATATTGTGCCACGTTCGGATTTTCCTGATGCAGCTTCTCATACATTCTTGATGCGGCATCCATAGCCGTCTCATACTGTGACTCGAAACCAGCTTCCGTGATGAGGGTCGGTGTGGCATATCCCAGCCGCGTTGTCAATTTTTGCGGCGTCTGTGTCATCATGCGGTGGCGTTTGAATTCGGCATACGCGCCCTGATCCATCACCAAATCGAAGGCGTAGGTAGCATATTCCAGTTCCCGCAGAGGGACATCGTACTTTCCTAAGCGTCCCAGAAGAGATTCGGCGAGGCTTTCTTTCTTCTCCTGGCCCCATGAGTCAATATACGCCAATGCATTCTCATAACTCATTTCGCCAAACCGATACAAAGCCGCCGCCAGGACTTTCTGTTCGCCATCTTTATCGTAATCAATAAGCCGACACCAGCCTGGATCCTTCTTATTCCAATCTCCAATCTCCAAGTCTCTAATCTCTTTACAGGTCTCGACCAAATATGGAACAGCATCTGCATACTTTACCAGGGTTGGCGTCTCGCCCAGCGCCACTTCCTTGACCTTTTCACCGATCTGTCGCACTTCGGCCAGTTCATGCGAAAGCATCTTGCGAATCACGTTCTCCAGCACGCGCGCGTTGGCAGTCATACCCACATTCGCCAGCGATGCAGCCGGGAGAAGGAAACGGCACACATCCACGTACTTCGAACGGATGCGACGGTCCCAGGCTTCATCCTTTTCGTTCTCGCGGCGCGGGAAATGCTCAAGGACTAAATTCCGTACAGGCTTCAGTGAATCCGCGTAGGTCTGGAAAAGCAAACGGATCGTTTCTACATACTCATGACAAAGAGGGTTTCCCTCCAGTTCCGGCGGGACTGTAAAATCGTCCAATCCCCATTTTTGGTAGCGTGTCGACTTTTCTGTATAGGAGGCAAGCCGGTTCCCTTCAATACTTTCGATGGCCAGGCGCGAGACATTCTCAAAGGCAATGTGCAGGACAGCATGTTCTGCTACCGAAGCGTGACCATATCCAACCACCCATTTCTCGTGGAACTGCGCCGATTTTTCATCGCTCAGCTCCGCCGCAATGGCACGGAAGGATTCTGGCGAGCGCGAAGTCTTGGCAAAGGCCACCGCGATCGTCTCCGGGGAAAGGGAGCGCGGCGAGAGCAGGTAAATTTCACGTTCAGGCATAGGGAATCTCCTCTGGGAAAGTCTGGCAGATTATAAAACAATAGCGGCTCACCGCCGCTATTTCTCGCATATTTCATTCATTACAAAACTTGTGTATAAAGCTTAGGAGGGCATCACGCCGCATTCTGTAGAATCCTTCTCGTGGCTTCCACATCTTTCCAAATCTGGTCCAGCAGCTCATCGACGGAGTCGAACCTTAATTCATCGCGCAGGCGGGCGACAAATTCAAGCCGCAGGTCCTCCTCGTAAATTTCACGGCGGAAGTCGAGCAGATGCGCCTCCACGTTGGGCGTTTCCTTATCAGGTGTAAAAGTGGGATTGGTTCCAATGTTGATCGCTGCAAAATATTTCTGTCCTTTTAGATACGCCCAGCAGGCATAGATCCCCTTGGCGGGAATCATCTTGTCGGGTGAATAGGCAATGTTGGCCGTCGGCACATTGATCGTTCGACCGCGACCATCACCACGGACGACCGGTCCATGTAGGCTGTGGAAATGTCCCAGCAGGTGTGCCGCCTCTCCCACATTCCCGACCTCGATCAATTTACGGATGGCTGTGGAGGAGATGACACCGCTTTCGTCGCTCAGGGCGGGCAACACCTCGACGTGGTATCCGAGCTCCGTGCCAATCTCTGTGAGTCGCGTGGCATTTCCCTCGCGTCCTTTTCCCAGAGCAAAATCGTAGCCAATCAGAAGGTGCTTCAGCCCAAGCCGATGCGTCAATCGGGTCATAAAATCGTACGCGCTCACCGTCGAAAGCTCACGCGTGAAACGCTGGGTAATGACGACGTCCACACCCAGTTGTGCGAGCAGCTCGGCCCGCTCATCGGGGAGCGTTAGGCATTTGATCTCGTGTCCCCCCAGGACTGACGCCGGGTGAGGATCGAACGTTAACACAACAGCAGGCGCGTCACTGGCATGAGCGCCCGCTGTAAGTTTCTTAATAATCTGCTGGTGACCACGGTGGACGCCATCAAAGACGCCGACCGTCAACCAGGAATTTTCTAAATTAACTTCCTCGAGAGAGTGGTAATGTCCCATAAATGTAGTAATAGCTTACTACATAATTATTCGGACGTGAAAAATACTTTCTTCGGTTGCCAGGCGGGCGTGCCATCTTCACCCTGCACCGCCTCCATCAGCGCCACGAGTTCGCCCTGCGTACTCACGCCGCGCACCCGCTTGCCCAGCTCGGTATCCTCGACGGCTTTTACGCGGTGTCCATGACGCACACCTTCCACCTCGTCCGGGCTGAGCTCCACAGCAGGCCAATCGCCCAGTGCTTCCGCAGCCGGGATCAAATACTGATACCAGTTTCCTGCATGGAATGCCTCCTGAAGCTTGCGTAGAGGCACAGCATCGCGAAGAGAGAAGCGCCCACTTTTCGTACGGCGCAAACCGACCAGGTAGGCGCCACAACCCAGTTTTTCGCCGAGGTCATTTGCCAGCGACCGAACGTACGTCCCTGACGAGCAGTGTACATCGATGACAACTTCCGGCGGCGCCCATTCGAGGACCTCCAGATGATGAACCGTGATCTTACGCGGTTCCAGCTCCACATCTTCGCCTTTGCGCGCCATCTCGTAGGCTTTGCGACCTTGCACTTTGACAGCAGAATAGGGTGGAGGAGTCTGTTCGATCTCGCCAACAAACGTCTTCAACACTTCTTCGAATTGCTGCTCGGTGACATTGACAGGCTGAGTCGTCGGGGTTACTTTTCCGTCTGCATCAAAGGTATCGGTTCTCCCACCCAAACGGATGATTGCTTGATATCTTTTATCTGAAGCAGAAACATATTCACTCAAACGTACAGCGGGGCCCACCAAAATTACCAAGACACCCGAGGCACGTGGGTCGAGTGTGCCCGTGTGCCCTGCACGTCGCAGGTTTGTTCCATTCCGTATCGCCTGTACCACATCATGAGAGGTCATTCCAACGGGTTTATCGACTACCAAAACCCCGGAGATTGCATTCTTTATATCTTGACTATTCACTTTCATTCCTCCTTCTAAGGCAATGAGCATCCTAATTATTACATAATTGTGTAAATCATGTATTAGAATTTATATAGACAGCATTTCCTGTGTGGTTTTCAGAACTAAGGGCTGGATTTCACTAAGCGATCCCGGAATATCCGCGCCCGCCGCGGCCGCGTGACCGCCGCCTTTGAAGTGCTTTGCCACCGGCGACACATCGATCCCCGGTTCCAAGGCGCGCCACGAGATTTTGACATGGTTGTCATCCTGTTCGACGAAGATCATACCAATTTTGTTCCCATCAATGGCTGAGATCATATTGATCAGATCTGCATCATCGTTCCCACCGTAACCAGACTGTTTTCGATCCTCTAAAGTAAGCGTAGCCCAGACAATTCCATCTTTTTGTTCCAAACTAGAAAGCCCCGCGCCCCAGTAACGAGCCGCCGGGAAAGATTTCATCACAAGGCTTTTCATATAGAGCTCACCCATGTCCACGCCGGTCTCCATCAACGTGGCGCACAGGCGCAAAGCGGAAGGGTTGGTATTGGAAGTGCGGAAGCCAAGCGTATCGGTAACGATACCCGTCAACAGGGCAGCGGCAATCGGCTTCGTAATGTTGTAGCCCCATTCCGGTAAATGACGGGTGAGGATAGCAGCAGTTGCGACCTCTTCCGATTCGATCAGATTCAGTTTCCCAAATCTCTCATTGGTCTTATGGTGATCGATATTGATATCGGGCTGACCAAAATTCTCGAAGATTTTTCCCACACGCCTAAAATCAGCAGAGTCCACTGTGATAAACGTGTCATGTTCTCCTTGCGGTTCCCTGACGATTAATTCACTTCCTTCCAAATGCCTGAAGGAGGCAGGGACGCCATCGACTAATACCATCTGTACAGATTTCCCGGCGTCGCGCAGGGCCAGGCCCATCGCAAGCAGGGAACCGACAGCATCCCCATCAGGTCTGACATGTGATGCAATAATAACGTTCGTTGATTTCTCCAGGCGTTCTTTGATAGCCCCGGCAGTTTCTTCATTCATGTTGTTTTCATTCCTCTTTAATAAATATATATTTGTTTCCTGCAAGACACAAAGTTTATTTCTTTTTTCGTAATTCCGCAAGGATTTGCTCGAGTCGATCGGCGTTCTCGGGAGTCACGTCCCAATGGAATCGCAAACGGGGAAAGGCGCGCAACTCCACACGCGAGGCCAGAGCCCGCCTCAGAAAGCCCGAGGCAGAATCCAGTCCCGCGAGAACATCGGCAGAACGCGAAGCACCCTCCACCGCCGAAACGTAAACATCCGCGTATGCCAGCTCCCGATCCACTTTTACATCTGTGATGAAAATTTGTTGCAGGCGCGGATCGTTGATCTCACGGATCAAGAGCTCTGAGAGTTCAAGGCGGATCCGATCCGCAATACGTTTAAGACGAATTCCTGACGGCATATTCTTATCAAAACCTTGCGAAGGTCTAATTCCTGAGCTTTTGGCTTCAGGACCAACCTTCGCAAGGCTTAACACTAGGATTTTTCAACCGTGTAGCAAACCAATTGATCGCCGACCTGAATATCGTTGAAATTCTTGAAGCCAACGCCACACTCGAATCCCTGCCGGACTTCTCGGACATCCTCTTTCTCATGACGCAGCGATCCCATATCGCCTTCATAGACGATATCGTTCCCGCGATACAAGCGCACCTTGGCATTGCGGCGCAACTCACCCTCGGTCACACGGCAGCCTGCCACCTTGCCAAATTTGGAGGCGCTGAACACGGCCAGCACCGTCGCGCGCCCGATGATCTGTTCCTTGGTCTCCGGCTCGAGCATACCGCTCAAAGCCTTTTCGATATCCTCGGTCATCCGGTAGATGATCTCATAAAGCCGGATGTCTACACCCTCTTTTTCCGCCATGCGACGGGCTGAGACGTCCACCTGAACGTTAAAGCCAATAATGATGGCATTCGAGGCAGAAGCCAGCATGACATCATTATCACCGATGTTGCCTGTTTCGGCATATAGGACCTTAATACCAATCTCGCCTTCTCCAAGCTTGTTCAGCTCACTGACGATGGGATCCAGCGAGCCTTGCACATCGGCCTTGACGATCAGGTTCAATTCCTTGGCCTCGCCAGCCTGGACACTGCTAAACAAGTCCTCAAGCGAAACTTTCTTTCTGGCCTGTGCCTGAGACTTTGCCAGCGCCTGGCGCTCGGCAACCATCAGGCGGGCCTCTTTTTCGGAGTCAACAACCTCAAATAGATCGCCAGCCGAAGGGACGTCGTTCAGGCCCAACACAGCCACCGGCGTGGATGGACTGACTTTCTTTACCGGCTTCCCTCTAAAATCGGAGAGGGCTCGCAAGCGGCCATGCGCTGTCCCTGCTACAACAACATTCCCGGCTTCGAGTGTCCCATTTTGGATCAGGAGCGTTGCCACGGCGCCTTTGGTCTTATCCAGCTCAGCTTCGATGACCGTGCCTATCACCTTTCCATTGGGATTTGCCTTAATCGACGTATTATCTGCCACAAGCAAAATGGCTTCGAGCAGGTCTTCAATGCCCTGCTTTTGTTTCGCGGAAACAGGTATGACCATTGTATTCCCACCCCACTCATCGGGGACGAGCTCCTGCTCGGCAAGCTGTTGCTTTACATGCTCCGGATTGGCGTTGGCTTTATCGATCTTATTCAGGGCAACGATGATAGGCACGCGCGCAGCCTTGGCATGTGCGATGGCTTCCCTCGTCTGCGGCATGACCCCATCATCCGCCGCGACCACAAGGACAACGATATCCGCACCCTGGGCGCCGCGGGCGCGCATCTGCGTGAATGCTGCATGGCCGGGGGTGTCCAGGAACGTGATTGTCCTGCCCTTATGCTCCACTTGATAGGCGCCGATGTGCTGGGTAATCCCACCCGCTTCTCCTGCTGCCACATCCGTCTGCCGAATCACATCCAGCAGGCTGGTCTTTCCATGGTCAACATGACCCAAGATGGTGATCACCGGGGGGCGGTTCGCTAGACGTGCCTCATCCTCCCCCGCGATCATGCGCCGCCAGAGCGGCACTTCACCGGTCTCGACGACAGCTTCTTCGATCACCTCCGGCACGGCTTCAAAACCATATTCGGCTACAACAATCGCAGCGGTATCAAAATCCACTGCCTGATTGATGGTAGCCATCACGCCATTGGACATCAATTTTTTTATGAGGTCGATGGGACTTTTTTCGATCTTCTGCGCCAGATCGCGAATCACAATGCTGGCAGGCAATTCAATTTTACTTCCGTTGTTACTCATAGGGCTACCTCCTTAGTGCAAACTTCAATGAGCAAGCGGCCACAATGCGGCATGCTCATGTACCGGTGATGAGCCCTGTGAGGGATACGGTCAGTCGATCACATTTGGCTACTCACCAGTCCCGCGTTCTCTGTCGCTGCATCAGCGGGCAGAGTGTTCATAAATTCTTCCAGTCGGGCTTGGTCCTCGGTTGTCAGCGTTGTCTTTAGCGCATGACCGAGCGCACCTTTCAACCCACGCTCCCAGCACTCACGCCGGTCGTGCAGATACGCTCCCCGCCCGGCTAGCTTCCCGGTCCGGTCGATCTGCACTCCATCCGCCGTTCGCACAATACGAATCATCTTCCGCTTGGGCAAAACTTCACGGCAGCCCACGCATGTCCGCTGAGGCACGTGCTTTATTCGTTGAACAGGTTTCTTAGACACCTTC
>LLBZ010000143.1_pt6 | contig 20806 bp, 13 predicted proteins | sample 1489421 | NCBI WGS metagenome assembly LLBZ01 (sample SAMN04092657, study PRJNA295927) | soil metagenome | biome: Soil prokaryotic community; feature: Bulk soil; isolation source: soil from tomato rhizosphere | host: tomato cultivar Moneymaker | place: South Korea | collected 2011-11-01 | reverse complement strand
AGTAGCTAAGTTAAAGTTACTTCCTATTTTTCCTAATGGAACGGCTCCAGAGTTTTCATTATCCAAAGCTTGGAATTGAAGTGTAGAAGCACCTCCTACTCTAACTTTCACGCCATCAAAGGTTGACACGGTATCTTTTTGTACTTCAAAAACACCTATCCCATCTTGATCTTGTGGTTTAAAATTATCCAAGTGTCTATTTTGAGCATAAAAACTGAATCCTATTAATATGATTCCTAATAATATTGATTTTTTTAATATTGTTTTCATAATTTTTAATTTTTGTTGTTTGGTTTATTAAATTGTTTGGTTTATTTAAATATGGTTGAAAATTTGATTGTTATATCATCGCCTGTTGTTATGGTACCTAATAATGCCTTTGGTGGATCAATCTTAAAGTCGGTCATCTTAATTTTTTTTTCACCAGTAAGCGTTATTTTATTTCCCACAATGTTTAAAGTAAACTCTAAAGGAATGCGTTTCTTAACACCCGAAATGGTTAAGTCGCCATCTGCTTTTACTGTAAACTTGCCGTTTCCTTTGTTTAAAGTTTCTTTAACCTCGATCAATTGAAAAGAAATTGTTTTATAAGAACTTGAGTTTAAAGCTTTATAAGTATTTTTATCCATAGAAGATTTGCCACTTTTTAAGCTTTCTACAGCTATATCAACTGTGCATTTATCAACATCGCCTGTTTCAAGGTTTTTAAAAATTATTTTTCCGCTTTGTTGTTCGGCAGTAATGTGCCAATCATGTAAACTTGAAGTTCCTAAAACGGTTAATGAAGATTCTTTGTTTATTAAATTGAATTGTTGCGCTTGAATTAAATGACATGTTAAAATAAAAAGAGCCATCAAGCTTAAAACTCTTTTGTATGTTTTTTTATTTGAATTCATAAGTTCTATTGTTTTTTAATTATGGTACAAAGTTCATCCGAAACCAAGTATTAAAATATGATTTTTGTCATATCGAAGTTTAAGAGACTGTCTAACTGTTATAACATCTCCAATTTTTAACAAAAAAAAGAGGACTTCATTTTTTTTGAAGTCCTCTTTTTTTAAACTGGTATCTCGTTCTGAAAAAATCACATAAACAACTGACTGTTATACTATTTAATATACTTTTAAAATAAAAGATTCTAAGCTTTCCAATTTTATTTTGATGCTTCCAACACCATTTTTAACTACAATAGCGGACGAAAACGCTTTATATAATTCGTCCTTAACTTTATAATTTCCATCTACTAAATCCCATGCTTTAATAATATCCTGAGGTATTTTTAATTGGAATTCCTGACTGTTATCGGCATCAAAATTTGAAACAATGATTAATTTTTCATCAGGACTCCAACGTATAAAAGACAATACCTTATCACTATAATCTTCAGTATTTTTTCTATTGAATAGATGAATATCTCGATAGTTTCCCGTTAATGCCGAACTATTAATCGTGAAATTTAACAGGCGTTTGTAAAAATCCCGCAATGATTTTTCGGCTTCGGTTGATTGTCCGCCGTCAAACTGTTTGTTATTAACCCAACGCTGTAAATGGGGCACTCCAATATAATCAAAAATAGACGTTCTGGAAGGCTGCCCAAAACCGGCATTTTCGGCACCTGGCTCGCCCAATTCCTGTCCAAAATAGACCATAGTTGGCGAAGTGCTTATTGTAGCAGAAACCACCATGGCCGGTTTTCCTTTTTCTGCACTTCCCGCAAATTCGGGACTTGCAATACGCTGCTCGTCATGGTTCTCTAAAAAGTGCAACATGTGATGCTCAATATCTTTTAATTCATTTTGAATAGCCGGAATATGATCGGTTTTTCCATAACCTTGCATAATATGTTTTATGGTGTCATACAACTGTACTTTATCATACAAATAATCCATTTTTCCTTTTTTAATGTAATCTCTGTATAAACTTGGGTTGTACACTTCTGCCATTAAAAAAGCGTTTGGGTTTTTCATTTTGATACTGGAATTCATATAGCTCCAAAACTCAACAGGCACCATTTCTGCCATGTCGTAACGGAAACCATCGACACCAAAATCTATCCAATACAGTGCAATATCCCTGAATTTTTTCCAAGAATTTGGAACCGTTTTATCTTTCCAAAATTCAACATGCTTTTTATAATCCTTATTTTCAAAACCTGCTGGTAATTCGTCAAAGTCTTTTTTGCCTTCTGGCGAAACACCGTAATTAATTTTAACGGTTTCGTACCAATCGTTTGGATTGGGTTGAGCTAATCGCGAACCATTACCTGTCCATTTTGCAGGATTTTCATAAAATGCATGATCTTCTAACGGATGTTTTTCATCCCCTAAAGGTGTATAACCTTGTTCCCATACTGGCACTTTAAAAGCGTCATTCGGATTGTAATAAAAGTTGTTATTTACATGATAAACCTTCGATTTATCGTCTGAAGCACCAAAATCATCCACCCCTTTTGGGTTGGTTAAACCTTGGTAATTTCGGGCTACATGATTTGGCACCATATCAATAATCACTTTTAATCCTGCTGTGTGGGTTCTACCAATTAAATCTCGAAACTCTTGCAATCTGTTTTCAACATTTACAGCTAAATCTGGATTTACATTGTAATAATCTTTTACGGCGTAAGGCGACCCTGCACGTCCTTTTACCACATCGGGGTCGTCGTTAGAAATGCCATATTTACTATAATCTGTAATGACATCGTGGTGTGGTACACCTGTGTACCAAATATACGTTACACCTAAATCCTTAATTTCCTTTAATGCCTTGTCTGTAAAGTCGTTAAACTTACCCACACCATTTTCTTCTATGGTGCCCCAAGGTTTATTGTTTGTATTTGTATTACCAAATAAACGTGTAAATACCTGATAAACCACTTGCTTCTTTTGGTTATCTGAAACTGATGGTTCTTGGGATATATCAGCTTTCTTTTCACCATTACAGCCAAGTAATCCTAAAAATACAATAAAAACAAGACGTGAGATGTAAGTTAAAGATTGATTCATTATTAAATTTTAGTTGATAAAATGGTGATTCCTTTTGAGTTTAATACCATGTCATCTTTCCAAACAAAAGTTTCGTTAGTTACAATATTTTTTAAAGTTTTACCTTTTAAACCAATTTCATCATAACGTTTCAAATTGATTGTTATCGGACTATCGTTTTTATTTATTATTACAGCAACTGTTTCTCCATCAATAATTCTAAACAATAAATAAGTCCCTATAAACGGTGCAAAATGAATGGTTTTTCCATCATGGATGGCTTTGCTGGTTTTACGATAGTTCAACACTTTTTTCATAAACGACTGCATGTCCTTTTGGGCATCGTTTAAGCCTTCGCCAGTAAATGCATTTACGGCATCTCCTTGCCATCCTCCAGGAAAATCGGTACGTATTAAGCCGTGATCACCTGGTTTTGCAGTATCATTCATTAAAATTTCGGTACCGTAATATATTTGTGGAATTCTAGGTAATGTTAAGATGTAACTCAGTGCCATTTTGGTATTGGTTACATCTTCTTTCAATTGGGTAAAAATGCGACTCATATCATGGTTATCTGGAAAAATCATAATGTCTTTAGGAGTTGCATAATAAAAATCGTTTGCCAACCCTTCATACATTTTAATTAAGCCGGTATCCCAACTTTCTCTTTCATTCAACCCATTCACTATTTGGTGTTGCATGGCGAAATCCATAGGTGATTTTAAATTGGACTGATACCCATCCTTGTTGTCAGCGCCCTTTTGCCAATAACCAATGAGTAGTGGGTTTGTGCTCCATTCTTCACCGACAATACTGAATTTTGGATATTCATTCATAATAGCTCCTGCCCATTGGCTCATAAAATCTTTATCTGGATATGGATAGGTATCTTGACGAATACCACCTAAACCAGCCGTTTCTATCCACCAAATACTATTTTGAATAATGTATGTGGCCATAAATGGATTGCGTTGGTTTAAATCGGGCATTCCAGAAACAAACCAACCATTAACCATTTCTTTATGGTCATTTTTTGAAGCGTATCTATCTTGGTTTGTGGTTCGCCTGTGATTGGATGTAATGGTTACTTTATCATTCCAATTAGCTTTATTATCTTCATAGTTTTTTTGATAATTTACCCAGTCTTTAAAAGGTAAATCTTTCATCCACCAATGTTCTATACCACAATGATTTGCCACTTGATCCATAATTAATTTAATCCCCTTTTTTTCTGCAGCATGAGATAATTCTATATAGTCAGTCAGTGTTCCAAAACGTGGGTCTATTTCATAAAAATCAGTCATGGCATAACCATGATATGAGCTTTGAGGCATATCATTAATTAGTAATGGGCATGGCCATATAGCCGTAAAGCCCAAATCTTCAATATAATCTAAATGATTTGTAATGCCTTTAATGTCACCACCGTGCCTTGCATAATCATTGGTTCTATCGATGTTTTTTTCCAGTAAACTTTGGTTTATATCATTAGATGGGTCTCCATTTGCAAACCTGTCGGGCGTCATTAAATAAACAGCATCCGAACTATTAAATCCAACATAATTTTCTGCGGGTTTTGGTCTTGCTTTAAATTGGTAAGGCTGTTTTATTTCATTGCCATTTTTAAACTTAAATACGATATCAAATGTTCCTGCTTTAGTAGTTTTATCTATTTCTAAATCGATAAATAAATAATTAGGACTATCGGCTTTATGAACTTTTTTAACAGTAACACCTTTATACAATATGCTAGGTATTGCTTCAGAAATATTTGGATGTTTTACCAACAATTGCAATTGGGTATTGTTAAAGCCAACCCACCAATTTAATGGCTCAACCCGTTCTAATTGGGCATGTCCTAACATGTCCATAAATAGAAGCATTAAAACAATAAAAATTAATTGCTTACCGCTTTGTTTCTTTTTTAGATGGTAATTCATAAGTCTATTTTTTTAATTTGACTATTTAACTTCTATAATACTAATAGCATAACCACCACCTGGAACAGACACTTGCGATAGTTTCGATTTACTAGTTACTTTTTTTGTTTTAATGGTATAGGCCTGCGGATTGGTTTTATAGTGCGCATCTTTGGCATCGGCATAAATGGTCGCCATATACTTTTTATCCTTATCTAAAAAATCGAAGGTTATGTTTGATGTTCTGGCTTCATTACCATTCACATTGCCAACAAACCAATTGTTACTCCCTTTTTCTTTACGGGCAACAGTAATATAATCACCTGGTTCTGCTTCTAAATAAACACTCTCATCCCAATCGATTGCCACATCTTTTATAAACTGAAAGGCATCCATAAATTGTTCGTAATGCTCGGGTAAATCGGCCGCCATTTGCAAGGGGCTATACATGGTAACATATAATGCCAACTGATTTGCAAGCGTGCTATTGACATGAGAATCATTATTAGGGTTTAATTTACTAATATCCATTTCAAAAATTCCTGGGGTATAGTCCATAGGACCACCAATTAAACGCGTAAATGGCAAGATGGTAACATGATTAGGTTTAGAACCTCCAAAGGCTTGAAATTCGGTACCTCTAGCAGATTCATTTCCTATTAAATTGGGATAGGTCCTACAGATTCCCGTAGGGCGAATAGCTTCGTGTGCATTGACCATAATTTTATAATCGGCCGCTTTTTCAATAGCATATTGATAATGGTTTATAATCCATTGGCTATAATGGTGTTCGCCTCTTGGTAAGATATTGCCAACGTAACCACTCTTTACGGCATCATAACCGTTGTCATTCATAAACTGATAGGCTTGATCCATGTGGCGTTCATAATTTCGGACCGATCCGGACGTTTCGTGGTGCATGATCATTTTAACGCCTTTAGATTTTGCATAGGCATGAATCGCTTCCACATCAAAATCTGGATACGGCGTTACAAAATCGAATACATAGTCTTTAGATTTTCCAAACCAATCTTCCCAACCTTCATTCCAACCTTCAACTAAAACAGCATCAAAACCATGTTGTGCAGCAAAATCAATATAGTATTTCACCTTGGTATTGTTTGCTGCGTGTGTACTGTTTGGCTTTACTTTAGTATAATCGGTCACTCCAAGTTGTACTGCAGGCAACTCATCTGTATAAGCCCAAGAGCTCTTCCCTGTTATCATTTCCCACCAAACGCCGATATATTTTACTGGTTTAATCCAAGAAGTATCTTCTATGGCACAAGGATCGTTTAAGTTTAATGTCATTTTTGATGACAAAATATCCCGTGCATCGTCACTTACCATTATCGTTCTCCAAGGTGAATTTGAAGGTGCTTGCATATAGCCTTTATCGCCAACGGCATCCGGTGTTAACCAAGATTGAAAAACCATGTTTTCATCATCCAAATTTAGATGCATACAAGAATAATTGATTAATGCCGCTTCATGAATATTTATATATAAACCTTCATCGGTTTTCATCATTAAGGCGGTTTGCACACCTGTTTTGGAAAACTGTTCTTGAGATGCGTTACTTGTTACAGCATTATCAAATGCGCCACGAATTTCAGAGAGTTTAGATTCCGTATAATCGTATTCTTGCGTATCATAATCTCCCGGAATCCAAAATGCGGTATGATCTCCCGCCATGGCAAACTGTGTTTTCTCCTCTTTTATAACAAAATATACTAAGTTTTTTTGAGCAGGAAACTCGTAACGAAATCCTAAACCTTCGTTAAACATTCGAAAACGGATCACCAGGGTTCTATCTGTTTCATTCTGGGTCAAAGTAACCGCTAATTCGTTATAATGGTTCCGAATGGCTTTCACTTCACCCCAAACAGGTTTCCAAGTTTCATCAAAAGTTGCTGTTTCAGTATTTGAAATTGTAAAATCGTTCACCAAAGATTTTTTATCATCTTTTAGTTCCAAACCTAAACGGCTTTGTTTTACAACAGCGTTATCTTTATAAGATAGTTTATAAGTTGGTGCGCCATCACTATCAAGTGAAAACTGCATGCTTAGTGCGCCGTTAGGTGATTTTAATTTTTGTGCATTGAGCTGACTGCATGCCGAAATCAAAACGGCTAGGGTTATCATAAATGATTTCATCTGTTTATATTTGTTTTCAAAGTTTCAAAGTTTCAAAGTTTCAAAGAGGCAAAGCTTCAAAGTTGCAAAGGCTCTTGATTCTTGGCTCTATTTTCTATTTTCTATTCTCTATTCCATAACCCCAAATAGTCATTTCCTTGAGTGAGTAAAGTTTTGGTCATGGATATTTGCTACGCCAGTTCGCCTAAAGGCTCGTGTCATCTGTTTATTTTTTTATTGTTTTTATTTGGTCAGATGGTACACCCTAAAATGAGTATTTCATCTATTAATTTTAAAATTATATATAAAACGATACACTAATTTAATGTTTGTAATTGTTTCTTTTGAAGTATTAGAGATTTATTGTTCACTAAGATCTCCAGTACTTCACCGTTTATTAATTCAAAATTTGTTTGATTTTGATTCACACTTACTTTCAAAATATGGTTTCTAAAATTCACTTTGAACGAATACCCTTCCCATTGTTTTGGTATTTTTGGTGTAAATGACAACATGTTATTTTTAACACGCATACCACCAAAACCTTCTACAATACTCATCCAAGTTCCAGCCATAGACGTTGTGTGCAATCCTTCGTGAACTTCGTGGTTATAATCGTCTAAATCTAAACGCGATGTTCTTAGATAAAAGGTGTAAGCTTGTTCCATTCTATCTAACTTAGCCGCTTGTATACTGTGTACACAAGGTGATAACGAACTTTCATGAACGGTAAATGGCTCGTAAAAATCGAAATGACGTTCTAATTCTTCCATAGAAAAATGTTCTTCAAAAAAATAGAATCCTTGTAAGGTATCGGCTTGTTTTATATAAGGCGAGCGCAAGATTCTATCCCAACTCCATTTCTGGTTGATGGGACGATGCGACTTATCTAAATCGGTCACCGTAATTAATTCTTTATCTAAAAAACCATCTTGCTGTAAATAGACTTGATGTTTTTCAGAATAGGGAAAATACATAGTCTCTGCCACTGTTTTCCAATCTATTAATTCACTTTCAGATAAGCGTACCTTATTCATTATACGGGTATAATCTGAAGGATATTCTGCTTCAATCTTACTAATGTTTTCTAAAGTATAATTAATACACCACTGTGCTAAATAATTGGTATAAAAATTATTATTGACGTTGTTTTCGTATTCATTAGGTCCCGTAACACCTAAAATAACATATTTGTTTTTGTCTGTTGAAAACGTAGCACGCTGTTGCCAAAAACGAGCAATCCCTATTAAAACCTCTAAGCCTTTTTCTGGTATATAACTGTAATCTCCCGTGTAGCGGTGGTAGTTATAAATAGCAAAAGCAATGGCGCCATTTCTGTGTATTTCTTCAAACGTAATTTCCCATTCGTTATGGCATTCTTCTCCGTTCATGGTTACCATAGGGTATAAAGCTGCACCGTTTTTAAAGCCTAACTTTTCTGCATTTTCAATGGCTTTTCCTAAATGATTGTAGCGGTATTCCAATAAGGTTTTTGCCACCTGCTGGTTTTTTGTTGCCATGTAAAACGGGATGCAATAGGCTTCGGTATCCCAATAGGTACTGCCCCCATATTTTTCACCTGTAAAGCCTTTGGGTCCGATATTTAAACGTGAATCTTTACCTAAATAGGTTTGATTTAATTGGAAAATATTAAAACGGATCCCTTGTTGTGCCTTTACATCGCCTTGAATGGTAATATCGGCCATGTCCCAAATATTTTCCCAAGCCTGTTTTTGGGTTTCTAACAGGGCATTAAACCCTAAATCCACAGCAGTTTTTAATACGTTTTTTGCTGCTGAAATCAATGCTTCTTTTTCATGATTTCTATCTACTGTATAGCCCCCAAACTTATGAATGGCAACTGTTTCATTTGCTTTTACTTGCTGTTTGTAACTAAAAGAAATGGATGTTTCGGTGGTTTTAACACTTGGCTGTAAAGCAACTTCTTTTTCGTTTAAAAATAATTGGGATTCCATAAATGTGCATGTATGGAAATCTGTTTTCATGGTTTTGGCCTGAATAAAAGCTTGCTGGTTTTTGTGATTTACGTGTAATGTATCCCAAAACTTATCATCCCAATTTGTGTCCTTATTGGTAATACCACTACTTAAATAAGGCTGAAATATAATTTCTGCATCTTTATTTATAGGTTTTACACAGTATTGAATGGCTCCAAGTTCGTCAAATTCCAAACTTAAAAAGCGCTTTGCCTCCACTTGAATGACCGTATTATTTTGAAGTGTTGCGTTAAAACTTCTGGACAGCCAACCTTCTTTCATGTTGAGTTCCCTCTTAAAGTTTTCTACTTTTTTACACGTATATAAATCGAGTTGCTCTCCATTTACAATAACATCGATCCCAATCCAACTTGGGGCATTAAGTACCTTGGCAAAATATTCTGGATAGCCATTTTTCCACCACCCCACTCTGGTTTTATCTGGGTAATAAACACCTGCGATGTAACTCCCTTGAAAGGTATGACCAGAATACTGCTCTTCAAAATTGGCACGCTGCCCCATGGCACCATTGCCAATACTGAAAAGACTTTCTGAGGACTTAACGCGAGAGGCGTCAAACCCTTCTTCTATGATTGACCAATCTCTTGGTATGATATAATCTTGATTCATTATTTTTTAATTTTTTCTGATTAGTACATGACAAAAATTGAAGAATGTCACATTGAGCACTATCGAAAATGAAAATATATTTTTATTTGAAGATAAAAGCGCAGCTTGCGAAATGCTATTAAAACAATATTTCCAATGTCTTCGACTGCGCTCAGACTGACATCTGAACATATTTGGATTTTTGTCATGTACTATTTTTTTCTGAAAGAAATCTGCTGAAAAAATCTTCAGGTATTTCTGTTAAACTATTAAAATTAAAATCGGCTTCTTTAAGGATTTCCTTATCTCCAATTCCTACGGAAGTCATATTTGCTATATTAGCGGCTTCTATACCCGCAATGGCATCTTCAAAAACAATACAGCTTTTTGGAGGCATGTTTAATTTTTTTGCTCCAATTAAAAACACTTCGGGATCTGGCTTTGCTTTTGAAACTGCATTGCCATCTACAATACCATAAAAACGATGGTATAGCCCAACTTGCTTTAAAATTAATTCGGCATTCTTACTTGCGGAACCTAGTACATAGTTGATACCTAAATCGTCTAAAGTGTTTAGTAGTTTTTCTGCACCAGGAAGAATTTCATCGGCATTCATTTTCATTATATACCCAAGATATTCTTCGTTTTTACTGATTAATATCTCTTGCTTTCGTTGTTCGGGTAATTGAACTTCCCCGATATCTAACAAAATTTCCAACGACCTGACGCGACTCACGCCTTTTAACAACTCGTTATGCGTTTCGGTAAATTCAAAATCCAAATTATCTGCCAGGCTTTTCCAAGCCAAATAATGGTATTTTGCGGTGTCCACAATAACACCATCTAAATCGAATATAACTCCTATTTTACTCATTTATCTTTCTAGCCTTCTCCTAAAGAGAGGGCTTATTTGTTATTTATTATTTTATTGTACAACATCATCAACGTCTTTCACTTTATAGACTAATGATGCTGCTATTAAAAAACTGATGCCACTCATCATCAAAGCAAATATGGCTTGATTTCCGTAAGCGTATTTTACAAGAGGGCCACCAATTAGCGCATTGATTATTTGTGGAAGGACTATGAAAAAATTAAAAATCCCCATATAAACACCCATTTTTTTAGGTGATATAGAACCTGCTAAAATGGCATAGGGCATGGCCAGGATACTTGCCCAAGCAATACCGATCCCTATCATGGAAACAATAAGCCAATTTTTGTCTGGCATCATATAAATGGACAGCAAGCCCAAGCCACCTATAATTAAAGAGATGGAATGGGTACGTTTTCTTCCTATTTTTTTAGCTATATATGGCAAGGCAAAGGCATAGAACGCAGATACTAAATTGTAAACACCAAATAGAATTCCTATCCAATCACCCGCATCCTGATACATGACACTACTACTGTCTGTGTACGGCAACCCATAAATATGTTGTGCGATAGCTGGGGTTGCAAAAACCCACATTCCAAAAAGCCCAAACCAAGAAAAGAACTGCACCCAACTTAGTTGGCGCATGGTTGTTGGCATTTTTTTGAAGTCATCAAAAATATCGAGCAAGCTAGATTTTTCTTCTGGACCATCTCTTACGATGGTCTCAGAATGCACTTGCTCATCTTCAAAACTTGCTAGTTCTTCTGGGGAATATTCTTTAGTCGTTAAAACCGTCACTAAAATAGAAATGACCAATATGACAGCGCCAATAATGAATGATAAGATTAAGTTTGTTGGAACAACACCTGCTGATGTTTCATTTGATATGCCAAACCAATTAGTAAGTGCGTAAGGTAGCCACGAACCAATCACCGCACCAAACCCAATTAAAGCTGTTTGAACACTAAATCCTAAAGTACGTTGGTCTGTTCTTAAATTGTCACCAACTAAAGCGCGAAAAGGCTCCATGGCAATATTAAAAGAGGCATCCATAATCATGAGCATTCCTGCTCCTACCCAAAGTGCGGGCAAAAACGCGATAAACATATCGGCTTGTGGCATTAACACCAAACCTATAGATGCTAAAATAGCTCCAACCAAGAAATAGGGTTTTCTTCTGCCAAAGCGTCCCCATGTTTTATCGCTATAATGACCCACTATGGGTTGAACAATTAAGCCCATAAGGGGTGCAATTATCCAAAACCATGATAGTTCGTGAACATCGGCTCCGAAAATTTGAAGTATTCTACTGGCGTTGGCATTTTGAAGGGCAAAACCCATCTGGATCCCCAGAAATCCGAAACTCATGTTCCAAATTTGCAGGAAACTTAATCTACGCTTTTCCATTAAATAGTATGTTAAATTAATACTATTTGATAAGCGACTTACTTATCAAAACTTATTGTGAGAAGTGAAAATATAAGTTTTGATTCGGTTACAAATATATATAATAAAAATTTATTCCTCCAAATAAATTTTTATTTAGTAGATTCTCTTTCAATAATATCGGTCTCTATAACGACCTTAATAAATTCTTTTTTAGTATCATTATTGGTAAAATATTGTTCGTTTTCGGCGTCTTCTGCCTCTAATCTATCAATCAATAAATTAGCCGATTGTTCACCCATTTTTTGCCCATGTTGGCTCACCGTTGTTAAGCTAGGTGTTGCATGTTTTGAGAGCACGCCATCTGTAAAACCTATAACTTGGATATCGTCTGGGATTTTCAACCCTAATTTTCTAGCAACTTTCATAGCGGAGACCGCATAAAGTTCGTTTACAGCAAACACCCCATCAATACTAGGGTTCGACTTAAAAAATTGGGCTATCTCTGCTTCTAAAACTTCCAAATTATTTTCAACATCCAAACTATCATCAATTTTCAAAATCAGATTTGAATCAGCAACTATTCCACTATATTGTAATGCTTCTAAATACCCTTGGGTCCTTAATCTACCTACACTGATGTAATCCATTGTTGTTATTAAGGCAATATTTTTACAGTCATTTTCAATGAGTTTCTTAACCGCCTTAACTGCTCCATTTAAATCATCAACAATAACTTTGTCGCAATTTACCTCATTAACAACCCTATCAAACATGACAATGGGGATTCCTTGGCTTATGGCGGCGTTAAAATGATGATAATCTTGTTTCAATAACGTTTCCTTGGAAATGGATAGAATAAACCCATCAATACTGCCATTGGCAAGCATTTCCATATTTATAACCTCCTTGGTAAATGATTCATTGGACAATCCCACAATAACATTATAACCTCTACGATTGGCAACCCTTTCTATACCTCGAATTACCGTTGAAAAAAAATGGTGTACAATCTCTGGAATTAAAATACCAATGGTTTTTGTCTTTCTGTTTTTTAAACTGAGCGCTATATTGTTAGGCTTGTAGCTATAAAGTTTAGCAAAGGCCTGTATCTTTTTTGTAGTATCCTCACTAATCTCTTTGCTATTGCTCAATGCTTTTGAAACTGTAGAAATGGAGACGTCTAGTTCTCTCGCAATTTGCTTTAATGTGATCTTTCTTTTCATATGCAATAAATCATTTATTTGTATAGGTCATACGGAATCGCTTATCTTCATTGGTGTTGCAAGCAAACTTCTTGTTTATGGCGATTTCATTAGTTGGAATCTTAATTATTTTATCTGTCATATGCCGAGAGCTAGTAAAAACATCAAGCTAATGCCTCGCATTTTATTGGTATTGAATTCTTACTAAAATAACAATTTTATATGGTTATGTAAAGATACCATCTTAATTATTTTAACAAAAAGAATTACGACTTTATTAGAATAATCCATTTAAATTAAAAAGTTGTCAACACGAAAACGTTTTCGTTAAATATTTCGTAACTTATAATTATTTCTTAACAATTTGTTTACATAGTTTTGATTTGAGAAGTGAAAATATAACTAAACTAAAAATTAAGACTTTAACTAAAAAATGTATGAAGACAATTATTAATGCTATACTGTTTTCTCTGCTTTTTGTGCCCACCATCTTAGAAGCACAAACAAATTTAAAAGGAACAGTAACAGAACAATCAACATCTTTACCTATCCCAGGTGTTAACGTGCTTATTAAAGGCACGTACACAGGAACAGCTACAGATTTTGATGGTGAATATCAAATTGAAGTAAATAACGGTGATGTGCTATTGTTTTCTTTTATAGGTTATAAATCACAAGAAATTATTTACTCAGGGCAAACCGTTTTGAATGTCGTATTAGAAGAAGATACTGCTCAATTATCTGAAGTTGTAGTGATTGGTTATGGCTCCACTACTAAAAAGGATGCTACTGGCTCTGTAGAATCGGTGACATCTGAAGATTTTACGAAAGGTAACATTGTAACCGCAGAAAACTTACTAAATGGTCGGGTATCTGGCGTCACGGTTACTACCAGTGGCGCACCTGGTTCGGGCTCTGAAATTAGAATTAGAGGTGGTTCGTCTATAAACGCGTCCAATAACCCTCTTATTATTATTGACGGCTTGCCTATTACCAATGATGGTGTGAGCGGATCTAGAGGTGTTTTGGCCAGTATAAACCCAAATGACATTGACTCGTTTACTGTTTTAAAAGATGCCTCAGCAACCGCTATTTATGGTTCACGGGCATCAAATGGTGTTATCATTATTGTTACCAAAAAAGGGAAGTCTACTTTTAGTGCGACTTATGATACACAATTCAGTTTTTCAGAGGTGTCTGACCATATAAATGTCTTTACTGGAGATGAATTTAGACAACTAATAAATTCCCAACCCATTAATGGGACAACAATAAATACTGATTTATTGGGAAGTGCCAGTACAAATTGGCAGGACGAAATATTTAGAAATACCATGTCATCGCAGCACAATGTTTCTATGCAAGGAGCTCTATTTAAAGTTTTGCCAGCAAGATTTTCATTTGGAACAACCAATCAAGAAGGTACTTTAGAAACTTCAAAGTTTGATAGACGAAATTTAAGCTTAGCATTAAACCCAACTTTTTTTGATAACCACTTAAAAGTAAACTTAAATGCTAACCTTGCTTTTGAAGATAACCGATTTGCCGATGCTTCGCAAATAAATGCAGCACTAGTGTATGATCCATCACAACCAGTTTACGATCCATCGTCTCCTTTTGGAGGCTATTACCAACATAGAAGTGGAACACTTGTAGCGAACGGAACGACAAACCCCGTTGCCTCTTTACTGCAAAGAACCAATACTGGAGATGCCAATAGATCGTATGGTAATTTAAATTTTGATTATAAATTCCATTTCTTCCCAGAATTAAAAGCAGTAGTGAATATAGGTTATGATGAAACGGAATCTAAAGGATTAGATATATCGGATGCGCTAGTAGCAACGACAGATGCTGATCAACTTTTTAAAGGTTCGTACAAGCAAAATTTCCAAAAGAGAACTAATAAGTTACTTGATGGATACTTAGCATATGATAAAGAGTTTGATGATTTTCGAACTGAATTAACTGCAGGTTATTCATATCAAAAATTTACTAACAGTGGAAAAAATGGTAGAAATTTAACAGACCCTTTAAGTGTTGATGACTTTTACTCTGATCCAAATATTGTTTTAATAGGTTTCTTTGGTAGAGCGAATGTTACTTTACTAGATAAATATTTATTAACTTTTACATACAGACGTGATGGTTCTTCTCGCTTTAGCAAAGAAAATCAATGGGGTGACTTTCCTGCTGGTGCTATCGCTTGGAATATTAGTGATGAAGACTTTCTAAAAAACTCCAACACCATTTCGAACTTAAAATTAAGAGCCAGTTACGGGATTACTGGACAACAAGAGGTATCTGAAAAGGATATATTCTTAAGTAGATATAGAGGCGGAAGATCGGACTCCCAATATCAATTTGGGAATTCTATAATTGAATCTTTAATTCCCTCAGAAATTAATCCAGACTTGAAATGGGAAGAAACAACGACTATTGAATTCGGTATTGATTATGGTTTATTTGATGATAGAATCTCGGGGTCATTAAATGTCTTTAAGAAAAGTTCCAAAGACTTATTATTCGTAGCACCGGTAGCTGATGCTTCTAACTTTTCAAATAGCATCATTCAAAATATTGGAGAATTACAAATTCAAGGTTTAGAGTTTTCTTTAAATGCTGATGTGGTTAAAAAAGAGGATTTTAATGTTAATTTAAACTTTAACGCCACCTTTTTAGACAGAGAAATTAAAGATTTAGCACTTGGACAAGATGTCAGAACTGGTGGAATCTCTGGAGGAACTGGAAATAACATCCAGATACACAGAGAGGGCGAAGCTCCCAATTCCTTTTATGTATTCAAACAATTATATGATCCTTCTGGAAATCCAATTGAAGGTGCTTACGCAGACTTAAACGGTGATAACATTATTAATGACAACGATCGCTACATAAAAGAAAACCCAGGAGCTGATGTTATATTGGGATTCCAATCCAACATTAACTATAAAAATATTGATTTAGCTTTCAACTTGAGAGCCAATATAGGGAACTATGTTTATGACAACGTAAACTCATCTAAAACACAATACGAAAAACTGCTCGATAATGCCGTACTTGGCAATCTTCCAACATCCATATTAGAGACCAATTTCCAAAGAACGTCGGATGTTATCACTTCAGATATATACATTAAGGATGCCTCTTTTTTAAGAATGGACAATATTACTTTGGGCTATACTTTTAATGAGATATCAAATTCCTTAAAAAGTATACGCATATGGGGTGGACTACAAAATGTCTTCACTTTAACAAATTATAGTGGATTAGATCCAGAGGTAACAGATAATGATTCAGAAGCTTCATTATCAATAGGAATTGATAACGTCGTGTATCCCAGACCTAGAACCATTTTAGTTGGAGCTAATTTTAAATTTTAATAAAAACAACCATGAAAACAAGATTTAAAATATACAAAACAATTGGGGTTTTAAGCCTTTTTCTTGCTACGATCACCTCTTGTACCGATGACTTGAACATCATACCCAATGACGACCAGACCATATTAAGTGATGAACTTTTTAAAAATGAAACGGCTTATAAACAGGTTTTAGCAGGTATTTATGCCAATTTAGCCTTAACAGGAACGGATGGCGCTGGAAGCTCTAACCTTAAAAATATTGATGCGGGAACCAGCCAATTTGGACGTGTACTTTTGTACGTACAATCGCTATCTGCCGATGAAATGATTTGGTCTTATGAAAACGACCCTGGCACCAGGGAAATTCAAAGAAACCTATGGACCGCTCAAAACCCTTTACTATTAGGAATGTTCAGTAGAGCTCATTTATCAATTGCTTTAGCAAATAATTTTTTAAGAGAAACTACGGATGCCAAACTGGACGAAAGAGGCGTGTCGACATCTGTAAGAAGTGACATAGTAGCTTATAGAGCCGAAGCACGATTGATGAGAGCAATGGCATACTATTACATGATGGATATTTTCGGAAAAGCAAATTTTGCTACCGAAGATGATGCCATTAATTCACAGCCAGCAGTAGCAGACAGAGACGAATTATTCGCTTTTATAGAAAGTGAGCTAAAAGCTATTGACACAGACTTGATAGCACCTAGACAAAATGAATATGGAAGAGCTGATAAAGGCGTTGCCTATATGATTTTAGCAAAAATTTACTTGAACGCTGAGGTTTATATAGGGGAAAACAGATACAGTGATTGTATTACTTATTGTGAAAAAATAATTGATGGTGGTTATTCATTAGCAACAAATTATCTTCACAACTTTATGGCAGATAATAATACAAATTCAGCTATGAATGAAATTATTTTCCCCATTATATCAGATGGTGTTTCTACACAGAATTATGGCCCAACAACCGTGATGATTAATGGATCTGTAGGAAGTCTTGAGGTTAATGGTGAAGAAGTTGGTGTTGGCGCTGCTGGCTGGGGAGGCGCTCTTAGAGTAAGAAAGCAGCTTGCAGATTTGTTTGGATCGAGTTTTGCAAATGATGATCGCAATACTATCATTTCGGAAAACAGACCTATTGATATTATTGATATTTCTGACAAAGATACTGGATATATTATTCAAAAATATTCTAATGCAACATCTACAGGAAGCTTTGGTACCGACAAAACATTTGTTGACACAGATTTTCCTTTATTCAGATTGGCCGATGTGTATTTAATGTACGCCGAAGCTCATTTAAGAGGTGGAGGCGGAAGCTTAACTACTGCTGTAGGTTATATAAATGCTTTAAGAACAAGAGCGAACAACTCAAACACTATAACATCTGGGGAATTAACCTTAGATTTTATTTTGGACGAAAGAGCAAGAGAACTTCACTGGGAAGCACATAGAAGACAAGATTTAATTCGATTTGGACGATTTACAGGTGGTAATTATAATTGGGCATGGAAAGGTAATGGTAGTAATGGTATTTCGATTCCTTCTTATTTCAATATATATCCTATACCAACGGCGAGTATTGGTGCTAACCCTAATCTTACCCAAAACCTTGGGTACTAATAAAAAAATGTATTAAAATGAAAAATTTGAAAAACATATCAATTTTAGCATTTGTGGTATCTATGTTTTCGCTGCTTAATTCATGCGAGGACACCACAGATACTTTTGAAGTTGCGGTTACAGCCCCAATTACTTTGGCAGATTTAACAATAAATACCATTGAGCTAGATCCTGTAAACACAAATAATGCAGCGTTAACGCTTAATTGGACTGAAGCCGATTATAAACAACCAGCATCTGTAAATTACAGTATTGAAATTTCTGCAGACGAATCGTTTACTAATCCAGTAAAAGCAGCCACTGTAAATGGAAAAAACACTGTGACGTTATCGGTTAGCGAATTAAATTCGGCAGCTGGAACAATCGGTTTACCGCCATTTGCATGGAATACTTTATATACAAGAGTAACATCTTCTCTTGGTACACAAAACGGTTTGCCAGTGGCATCAAACAGTATCAGTTTTAGCGTCTATCCCTATTTTAATTATCCTTTTAATGATTTTTATTTAGTAGGAAACGGTGTCTCGTCCGGTTGGAATAATAATAGTAATAACCATCCTTTATTCAGAGATCAAGGAAATGCTAATTTATATCATTACACAGGCTTTTTTACAAAAGGAGGCGGTGGCTTTGATGATGGCAGATTCAAAATATTAGAATCTAGAGGCTTATGGCAGCCACAATGGGGTGTTACCGATAATGAGGGTGATGATGTTCTTAAAGAAGCCGGTGACATTGCTGGAAACCCGGGCACACAAAGTGGCGATCCTGGCCGTTTTGGAGTTCCTGTTGATGGATATTATATGTTTACTATCAACTTTTCTTCAAAAACATATACTATCATCCCTTATGATGCCTCAGCAGCAACCAATTTTACTAGTATGAGTATTCAAGGGACTGCGACAACTACAACAGCTATGAACCAGTCAAGTTTTAACGGACATATTTGGTATTTAAATAGTGTTCGATTGATACCTGGAGATTTACAATTTCTAACCAATACAGGATCTGTTTGGGCAGGAACAACGGCATTCTCTGGTCAAGCTACAGAAAACGGAGAAAACATTCCAGTTGTTGTAGAGGACGATTACGAAGTTTGGTTCAACGATTTAGATGGTCGTTATATACTAATTCCGTTGAATTTATAATTATTAAAAGAATATAGACATGAATTTATATATAAAAAAGTTAGGCATCCTTTTTCTTTTTCTTGCTTTTATTTTTACAGCTTGTGAAACTCAAGAAAGTATTGAGATTACATCTCCAGATCCAGCATTGGTATTACAAGAACCAGGCATTAGTAATGTGTTTTTAAATTTTGGAACACCAACCAATGCGGCAATAACAATCTCTTGGAACGATGATTTAACAGAGAGTTCTTCTTATGATATTGAAATGTCATTAGATCCCGAATTAACAACCATAGTTAATTTAGGGAGTGTAAGTGCTAAATCTTATACAATAAATGTTGAAGATTTAAATGCAGCTATAAGAAGTGCTGGCGCTACAAACTACAGAGATGTTGCTATTTATTTAAGAGTTAAAGGAAGTGGAATATACAGTAACGTGATACAATATTTAGTGACTACCTACCCTACTGAAACACCTCAAATAACCAGTCCGTCAGCAAATGACGCTTTCGTACTATCTTTAAGTACTTCAAACGAAACGGTTATTACAGTTGAATGGACAGATCTTGCATTATCTTCTACTCTTGGAGTTGATATAAACTATATAGTAGAAGCTGCCTTAGAAGGAACAGACTTTGCGGTTCCAGTTTCTTTAGGCACAATTGAAAACGATACGAAAGTATCTTCGACCCATGCCGATTTAAATGCCGTTGCCATTGGAATTGGATTGACTCCAGAAATTTCAGGAAATATGGACATTAGAATTGTCGCAAAAAACACGAACTCTAATGGCAATGTTCTAGAAAGAGTTTCTGAAGTTTTAACTATTTCTGTAACGCCTTACCTCGCAAGTTTCCCTAATTTATATATGGTTGGTGATGCTACGACACCTGGTTGGGATAACAATAATAATAACACACCCATGTTCAGAAATCAAGATGTTCCGAATGCTTATGTATTTACTGGTTACTTCAAGGCTGGAGCATTCAAATTATTAGAAACTAAAGGACAATGGCAACCACAATGGGGCACAAATGATGGTTCTTCACTAGCCGTAAATCCTGGCGGTGGTTCAGACCCTGGCACATTTAATGTCGCTTCTGCTGGCTACTACACCTATAATATGACGACAGTTGGCGAATCAGGCAGCTATACGGTAACACCTTATGATGCATCTGCTGCTGCTACTTATACAACGATGGGTCTTATAGGACAAGCTATTGGTGGTTGGGGAGATGGTGATGAAATTAACTTCACTCAAGATCCAAACAATCCTCATTTATGGTATTCATTAGCTGTTAACTTTACTAATGGTGAAGAGTTTCTAATAAGAGCCAATGATATGTGGACGAACGTTTGGAGATACACAGGCTCCACAGAGCTTTATGGTAAAGCATTTTTAGGCGACGGAAACAACTTCCCGTTTACAGAACCATCTGGCAGTTACGATGTATGGTTTAATGATTTAGATGGCAGTTACCTAATTATTCCAAATTAGATTTTTTTTAAACATATTAAAAGAGGCTGTCTAAAAAGTCCTTCAAACTTAATTTGTCAGGTTGAGCTTGTC
>LLBZ010003812.1_pt2 | contig 20915 bp, 18 predicted proteins | sample 1489421 | NCBI WGS metagenome assembly LLBZ01 (sample SAMN04092657, study PRJNA295927) | soil metagenome | biome: Soil prokaryotic community; feature: Bulk soil; isolation source: soil from tomato rhizosphere | host: tomato cultivar Moneymaker | place: South Korea | collected 2011-11-01 | reverse complement strand
CGCGCCGCTCGACCCGCCACCAGACGCCGCGCCTGCAGCTGCACCCGCGCCGGTGCCCGCCGAATCCGAGACGGACATGATTGCGACCATCGCGCCGAAATCGGCATGACTGCCAGCCGTCGCCTGGAACCAGACGGGCAAAGGTGCCCCACCGAGATTCTGAAAGTACTTCGCCCAACTGGTTCCTAAACCAAATACTGCCGCATAGGCCAGATAACGCTCGAAATAATCGGGACGGATGGCCGGCTCCCTGCCCTTGCTGGCGCGTTTGAGGTATTCCGCGAAGCCCTTCCAACGCGCAGCCTGCTCTTCACCGGCGGGTGTGAGAACGGAATACGACTGGGCATAGATCAGGAACGGAATGGACAGGATGAAGAGTCCCGCGCTGATCCCTGCCAGCGTGACGAGCCACAGCAGCCAGGGGGAATTCTCATTCAGGCTGAGACCCGTTCCCACGATACTAACCAGGGAAACAATCGTCGAGGCGACCATGATCAGAAATGCCCCCACAGTTAAGCGTGTCCGCTTGTGCTTCCGTTCGGGATCGAGCCAACCGCGCTGGAGCAGCTCCTGTTCCAGCTGCTCCTCGTACGGTGCACTCTGCATGGACAGCCGTGCGCCGATTTCATTCATATTGATCTCTGATTGCCGTGGCCCGAATAGGGCATCTATCAATCCCTGTTCATAAGATTGCAGCGGAGTGGCTTGATTTGTGCGAGTCAGCTTATACGTCTTCGCGCCCAGTAAACCTTTTTCCTGTCGCACTTCCAGGGCGCCGCGCTGGGCAAGGTCAAAGATCGTGCCCATGAAGGTCTGCCCCTGTCCGGTCAGTTTTCCCGCGATCGCCGGAGCGAGGTCGGATGGCGGCCCAGCCGTGGAAATAACCGCTGGAATATTCAGCTCTCGTGCCTGGGCGTGGGCATAGGTGAACAACCCGAGTCCGCCAAGGATTAGTGTCGCCATCCCCGCCATGAAACCAATGGGCAGCGCCCTGGCTGCTGCCGCCGCCCTCTGCTCACTTTGCGTCTGCCAGCGGGGCGCCGTATCCGTCAGACTGCTCGGGCCGAAGCGTGCGGTTAGGATCAAGTCTTCATCTTCCGCGATGTCGCCTGCAGTGAGGATGATCCGGTCGTCTTGCCACGTCGCGTCGAAATTCCATTCGAGGGCCGGCTCGTCGACAAGCCGCGCCTCGGGCGGATAGATCAATGTGATCGTGGAACGCGTGATCCGGTAATCATGCTCTTCAGGGATGGCGCGCCAGATCAATATGTCGGCATCTCCTTTGCGGATGACCCCCTCGGCGCGATAACGGACGACAAAGGTATGGGTGCGATTCGACGTCGGCGCGAAACGCCACGTGACCTTGAGCGGATCGCCCGGCTCCACCTCCACCTGCCCTGCCTGCGTCCCCCGGGGCATCGAGTTGCCGTCCATGCTCGCCTCGAGGAAGGTGATACCATCGGTATTCCTTGCCGAAATTTCGCGGAATACGAGCGTGAACGGGTCGCCAATGAACTGGAATTCGACCGTTTCCGTGATCACTGCGGAACCGCCTTCCTGGAGCTCAATTTGCACGTCGAAGCGCTCGGCGTAATAGGATTTGGCTGCGTAAGCGGGCGTAACGACGAGCATTGAGATCGCCAGGATGAACAAGATAATCGAAATTCTTCGGTGCATACGATCCTCCAATCATTTCTACGCTAAGTGTGTGCAAAAGTTGGGCTTCTCACCAAGTGTTTACAAGCTCTTAACATTGGTTGTAGCTAGCGGAGGAAGGAGGAGATGTGCCTTGTTCATGCAAAGGCGGTACCAAGATAGGGAGCGACACTGGTCATGCCGGCAGGCCGCAAAACCTGATATTGTTTTTGGAATACGCGGTTCGCAAGCCAACGGCTGAACGGCATCACAGATTCTTGAAACGCTTCCAGGTCTGCCGCGGATAAATAGGCTGCCTGGTCGATCTCGACTCCATCCGGCGTGGGCTCACCCTCAAGGTGCTGGCATAACCAGACCAGATAGAGCTGGATATCGGCTTCCCAATCCACCGTGCAGAGGGCAAGCGGGCCGTCAACGGCAGCGATGATCCCGCCTTCTTCTTTGACCTCACGCAAGGCCGTGACATCGGGAGATTCAAAGGGCTCTGCAAATCCGGTCGGGAAGCTCCATTGCCCGCTTAGCAGACCATAATTATGGCGCACAAAGAGCAAGGAAAGGTCTTTTTGCACCACGGCACCAACCGCCACCGATTTGCGCGGCGCCTGTCGGTGCCAGTCAGACCAGGTCTGGATGTCAGGAGTCTTCATTATAGGGAGCCTCCGCCGTTTTAATCTGATAGCCATCGTAAATATTACGGCATGCACCATGGCGCGCACTCGTTGACCGCTTGTAGCTCTGCTCTGAATCTATCATATTGCTCGTTAGACAGATTCACCAAATCACGGATCGTTGAATTTTCCTGCCCTGCCGCAAAGGCCTCGAAGGCGCGGATTACGGTTCGCATGTAGTCGAGCAAATCCTGCTTCGCCCTTTGCATACAAATCGGGACAGTCACTGCCTCGGTATTCATGTAAATCTGTTGCAGTTTATACAACGGAGGGTCGATGCCGTCCCGGTACACCGTGGTTGTAAACTGGTAGAGGTCATCATAGGCTCTCAGTTGGCTCGTCAGAAAAGAAGATGTCTCCTTCACCTCGTCCACCTCGCAGGGGTTGAGCAGAGAGACCCAGACATAAATACTTGCACTTGCCACGAGAATCAGGGCAGTGATGATTCCCGCCAGGAAGAGGAAACGATTTGACTTTTGCATGGATTCCCAAACTCCAGCATACAAGAAAACTCTTACTCATACAAGCTCTCTCAGATTTTGAGAACAAATTCGTGTCAATCCGTGAAATCGGTGGCTAGAGAATGTAAGACCATCTCAGCTTGAGACGTACCCAAGAGGTCTTTATAAGGGGAACAAAACAGCAGACGTTTCAGTTCTCATTGGTCGTCGATCATCCCTTGAAAGGTTACAAGAGGAAACAAACGAGGGTCGGGTCCTTTGCAGCAATTGCCATGCCCCCTGACCGCTAAAGAAAGTGGATTCTTCAGATGAGGAAGTAATGCACCTGGAGAGGGTCGAACTCCCAACCGCTTGATCCGAAGTCAAGTGCTCTATCCATTGAGCTACAGGTGCAGTCAGCCCGAAATTATAATCTATTTGTCTGAGGCTGCCGGCAATTGCCTGATAAAAGACCAGTTGATGAAAAGATCAGTTGTTTTTCGGCCGCGTCCGAGGTCGGCGAGTCCAAACTGTAAAGTAGTAGTAAAGCCGCGGTAAGACAATCAGGGGGATAATTTGGGCATCGATTCTTGGAGAGATCATGCTCACTCTTTTTCAAAAAGCAATTATTGAATCCTTCGTAAGTATTCTGCAAAAGATAAAACGATTGTTCGTGCTATTTTGGGCTGACCTTGAAATTGTTGAATAATAACGTTCAGCAAATGCTATAGGTTGCTCATCGGGTACAAATCCTTGACGTACTCGTGATTTGCGCGACAATAATAGGCGCTAGACTCTCAAATCGCAGACATTTCAATGGAAGTCCCTGAACCCGATGATAAGCTGATTCGTTTATTGCTGGCGCGGCTGGAACGCATCTCGGTCGATTCGTATTGGGCGCACCGCGCCAGTGGAGTGCGCGGCGCGCTCACAAAGTTATTAGGACAGATGGAAATGGGAGAGACAGTTGATCCGGCCTCGCTGCAGACGAATCTGCGCATCGGGTTTGAGATTTTGGAACACGCCGCAGAAGAATACTGATCCATCCGCAAGTCGATGAATGGAAACAGGAGTATCGGTCTCGATACTCCTGTTCATTTCAGGGAGATTACACGCCTCCTCTAACTCTTATGTTCATCGTCCGTACGATGGCTGTGGGAGTGAGAATTGCCGTTGATCTTATTCGCCGGATTGAAGGCAGGTGTTGTCGTTTCACGGCGCCGGACGAAGGCACCGATGATGACTGCGATAATGATCAATAAGACGGCAACCCCCGAAGCCGCCAGCACCGGCAGTAGCCAGCCAGGGGTTGCCAGCGTGGCAGGTGCTGCCGCGGGACCTGGAAGAGGGGTCGTCACCACAGCTTGCTCTGGCGGGACCAGCGTGCCCACAGCAGAAAATTGCGAGGAGGCATTGGCCGTCGCGATTTGCGTCCCGTTGGTCACGGCAAAGACACCAGTCAGCTGGCTGCGCAGATCGTCCTGCAGGAGCGCATTCCCTGCCATGCCTAACCCTTCTTCCGTGTTCCCCGCCAAAACCAGAATGGTCCTCTCGATATTGAAGGGAGAATTCAAGAGCTGCAGATATCCCACACTCATCCCCTCCGGGATGCGGTAGACTACCTGCATATGGTTTTCACTGGCTGTGTCATTCTGTATATCGAACGGCGCCGGAAGGCGGTCGTTGATCTGTGAGAGGAATGGGACGGTACTCGCCCGGCCAATGACGATCAGTGACCTTTCATCCAGTACAGGTTGGGGCACGGCATCGGCAAAGGCAGCTTCCAGGTTGGCGATTAGAGGATTGGCCGTATCCCCTAATTCATAGGCAAGCTGGCCGGCAAGCTTCCACGTGGATGGATTGTCCTGGGGCAGGACAAAGGCCAGATCGCCGAGATCACTGCTAGTCGTAAAGAGGTCGGGGTAGAACTTCAGGTCCAGTAGCCAAGGGGTGGCGCCATTCGGATCCGTATCGACCGGCAGATGGATCATAGATTGATCTGAGATCGTCAACCAGGGATTCGAGAAACCCGTCGAATCACAGGAGGTGACGGCAAACAGTCTGGCGCTGATCGTCAGGCGGTTCTCGCCAAAACGCAGCAACCCAGGGGGGATCTTGATCTGAAGCGTGCTGAGCTGTTCTGTCTCTTTGGAAAATACCGTACTCGAAATTACCTGGCTATTCAGCTCGACGCTGAACGAAGAGAGTCCATAGTCGATCAGCCCGGAATGGTAATAAATGAGATCGATGGTACCGTTCTGGGTATTGAGCTGTTCCTTTGAAGCATTGAATATATACTCCACACTTTGCAGGCCGATGCCGCTCAGCGTTTCCGTCTCATAGCCGAGGCTTTGCAGGGTGAAATCCTCAACGACGGGCAGAGTCCGGGAGAGCGGCTGCACATCCGCCACGTAGGCCAGCGCCGGATCCTGGTAGACCAAGATCCTGCCCGAGCTGACGGCCTGCGCCGCCTTCATGACCGCCTCTGTGGAATTCCCGCTGACTAACAGGGCCGTCTTGCTCTCATTCCAGGGGGAGACTGCCATCTGAATTACGCCATCGGTCTCCGATTCGGCGGGGAGGTTGGCGAACTGATTGTTTTGGATGGCAAGCGGAAAGTCCACTGTGCTCAAAAGATCAAACTTATCCGGCATACCGACGAAGATCAGGTTACTTGCAGCTCGAAGCTCCTCGGTCAGTTCGCCGTCAGTCGCCAGGCCGAAGTCAAACGTCTCGCCGACGAGGGAGCCAAACCCGGCCATCACATTTAAGGCTGCCCGCAGCTCCTGCACATCGGGCTCATCCGGCACGACGACGAGGGTTTTATCGGGCAGCAATGCATTTCGCAGGAAGAACGGAGCCGGCAAACGCGAAAGATCCAGGTCTGGCGCGGATACTTCAAAGGGCAGCCGGAATCCCGATGTCTGTTTGATGAGGACCAACGCCCGAATGTTATAGAGACAGCTGAACTGCGCGCCGAGGGAGATGGTCAACTGGTGGCGTCCATCCTCGCGCACGGCAGTCAGCGATTCAGGCGGCAAGGAGAGAGTCACTGTCTGTGGTCCAAGGTCGCGCAGCGCGATTGTGCTCACCAGTGTGTCGTTGAATGTGATCGACAGGGTCCCGCCGTAGGGATTTTGTTCGCCGCCGATCAGGCCCACATCTGCACCTGTCAATGTCACTTCATAGTCCAGTGTAACTTCTCCGTTGGGCACGAGCCGCCAGTTGGCGGGGATGCTGAATAGCACCCGCGTGGAATCAAACGGACTGACCAGCGTGGTCTCCTGAAATCCCATCTCACCGAAGGTGACAACCGCCTCATTTTCCCCCACCTGACTCAATACATTCCGTTCCGTGATCCTTGACTCGTTCCACGTCCATGCGCGCGCCGCGATGGGATTCCTGAAGAGCAAGCCGAGCAAGATCATGATGGCTATAAATTTATGTTTCATCACAATACTTCCTTCATGTATCACCAAAGACACACAAGAGCTGGCCTAACCAAAGGGCCGCACTTTATACAAATAAACTTTTTCATCCGATTGCATGGCTACGTCCAGGGCTTTCTCCGCCTGTTCGATGACAAGGGCCAAGGATTCTCCGCCTTGACGGTCTGCCAGGCCGATGCGCAGGTCGAGCAATACTGCAGTCTCATCATCGGTATCGAGAGAAAACGGCTGGTCAAGTACCTCACGGATGCGCATCATACGTCCTTCTGCCGAGGCCCCGTCGGTAGACGGCAAAAAGATGGCAAACTGCAGGTTCGACCAGCGTCCCACAATGTCATTTCCGCGCAGCTGGTACTTTAAGGTTTCCGCCACATGACGCATGACCTTGTTGATATAGGCCTGAGGTAGGGAGTCGTAAAAATCCTGGATCCCGTTTAAATGGATGAGTCCGAAGGTCAGCACACTATCGGGCTGGATGCTGATTTCCTGGCGTATTCTTCGGTCAAAGTAAGGTCGCGAGTAGGCAAGGGATTCGTAATCGATTTTGTTGCGTTCGCCCAACCGGTCGAGAGTGGATGATAGCTGGTCACGGAAAATCGCCAGCCCGATGCCAATAACAGTTCCCACTAGCAGAGCAAGCATGGCATTTTGAACCGGCTTCGGCTCGATGGGTTCGCTGGGAACAACAGCCTGGTCCAGAAATTCAATCTGGTAAATCACATAAAGATTTCGAATGAAATCGATCGCGTTCTGCCCAATGGAATTGGCCAGGATCGCTGTCACCTCCGGGTCTGGCCCCCTTACGCTGAAACGTATAATGTTTGCATCGGGCAGCACCGTCACGAACGTAGTGTAGCCCAGGAACTGCGCCGGGTCTGCGCCCAGAAGGCTCATCGTGCCATTGATGATCTCCCGACTGTTAAGCACTTCCGCATAGGTGGAAATGATCGATCGTTTATCCAGTGCTTCCAGACTGCTAACCAGGTCTCTGCTTTCTATGTTTTGGATGTTCGGACTGACAATAAAACGGGCAACGGCTTCATAGGTAGGTCGGGTCAAATAGTAAGAATAAACGAGCGACAAGTTGACCGACACCAGGGCTGCAATCAAGATTAGCCACCAACCCCTCCTGATAATTCTCAGGTAAAATCTCATTTCCATAAGGAACTCTCCTACCGAGCTGTGGGGTTAAGATTTCACTTGCTTGTTCAATTTTAATCAGTATACCATCGGGTGGAATGAAAGTTTGAGGCCCTAAATGGGCTATTGCGAAGGGGATTGTTGAGGTACGACCAGATCCACGTGCACAGACCTTCCGAGAGAAAGGAAGTTTTTTGATTTCTTACAGTCAAGATCAGGACGCTTAACTCTGAAAAAAGAAACATAGCAAAACTCGACCTTAGCAAATCGGCGCGGGGCTTTCCCAACACGGCCTGGAAGTCTCCCTTATGACTTCATGTTACAATTTTATACAAGCTTTTATTATGGATCATCCGCCCTAAGCTGGTACGTCCTTTATCCTGATGACTGTTCTCGCACTTATTTTCCTGACCGTTTTTGTTGTCTCTGTCTTGCTGCTCGGCTACATCTATGTGGGGTATCCTTTACTGATCGTCTTGCTGGCGAAAGCGTTGCGACGTCCGGCGATGAAAAAAGATGTTACGCCTTCCGTCACCATTGTTATTCCCACATTCAATGAAGAAATGGTGATCGCCGAGAAGATTGAAAACACTCTTCATTTGGATTATCCGCAGGACCGCATGCAGATCCTGGTTTGTGACGACGCTTCCGAGGATCGCACCGTCGAGATCGTGAAATCTTATGCCTGGGCAGGTGTGGAATTGAGCCAGGGAACGGCCAGATCTGGGAAAGTGGGGGGACTCAACCGGGCGCTACAACTGGCAAATGGAGAGATCTTCATTATTGCTGACGCCGATATCCTTCCCGCGCCAGATGCATTGCGAGAGTTGGTGTCAAACTTCGCAGATGAGGCGGTGGGGTGTGTCATTGCGCAGACCAAAATGGACTCCACCGGCGAAGGCACAGGCGACTCCAGCGGACTGTACTGGCGTTACGAAGCGCGCATCCGTCAGAGCGAAAGCGACATCCATTCTACGGTGTCCGCGACCGGTCACTTTATGGCCCTGCGCCGGAAACTGCTCCAGCCAATCCCGATGCATGTGATCCTGGACGATTTTTATCTGGCGATGATGACGATCCGGCAGGGCCATCGTGTCATCTCAGAACCCAGAGCAATCGTCTGGGAGCGGCCAACACGGTCGATGGACGATGAGGTCAACCGCCGCAGCCGTCTCACGGCGGGACGCTTCCAGATCATCAGCATGAGCCGGGAGTATCTGCCTTACTTACCGCCCCTATTGAAGTTTCAAGTAATTTCCCACAAGTTTCTCCGTCTGGCTATCCCGCATCTGATGATCGCGGCTCTGTTGTCGAACTTTCTCTTCGTACTGGTCGGCCCGGTAGTAAACTTTCCACCGTTTTGGCTGTACTTCATGAGCGCGGCATTGATCCTGCAAGGACTGTTTTACGGGCTGGCCATGGCAGGAAAGATCCTCATCGCAAAAGTGTCCAGGCGCTCCACGTTGATCAAGATATTGATGCTGCCCTATTATCTCTGCGCCACCAATTTTGCGGGGATCGCCGGGTTGGCGGGTTTTATCTCCGGGAAGCGCACCGTCCTCTGGCAGCAGGCAAGCCGTCGCTAAGCTACGCAACCCATGAGCTAAATCCATGACCGACTCTCCCAAAGTCCTCATTCTTGATCTCTCAAAACATTATGGCGGTTCCAATTCACGCATCCTTTCTCTGATGACGCGTTCTAAGCCGGGCACTATTGGGCTGGCAGGTCTGAGAGGCAGCGTCATTACCAGGCAGGCCGAGGCGATGGGGCTAAACGTCCATGCCGTCTCCGGCCACAAAGCGGACCCGCGGCTGTTGTTCCAACTCATGAACGTGATCCGGAGTGAGGGTTATAACATCCTGGACAGTCAGAACATTCAGTCCAAGTTCTGGGCAAACTTGGCGGCGATGCTGACCAGGACGGCGCTGGTCTCTACTCTCAACAGCTGGTATGCGCACGAGCACAGCACAACACTCGTCAAAGGTCGGTTTTACACGGCACTGGAGTTATGGACCAACCAGAGCCTGGACCTGTATATCACTGTCTCGGAGAAGGACCGCCAGATGCTGCTCGACTCCGGAATATCGGACCGCGCGATCGAGCTGATCTACAACACGATTGACCTGGATATTTCTGCGATCACCGGGGATGGCGGCTGGCTGAGAAAGCAGTTTGATCTCCCACCACAAGCAATCGTATGTACAGGGATTGGCCGCCTGGTGCCTCAAAAGGGATTTGACATCCTGATCGAGGCCTTTGCGAAGATCGCCTCCCAGGTCCCCGACCTGTATTGCATGGTCATCGGAGACGGGGAGGACAAGGAGCAACTGTTGGCGCAAATCCAGGCGGCGGGGCTGGACGGGCGGATCCGTCTCATTGGTTATTATGACCGTCCGCAGGTGATGTCCATGCTGAAATCCAGCGATATCTTCGTCATGCCCTCCCGCTATGAGGGGACGCCGATTGCCCTGCTCGAAGCGGCGGCATTGGCGCGTCCCATTCTCGCGACCTGCGCCGGAGGCATCCCCGAGCTGGTCACGCACGAGCAGCATGCCTGGCTTGTGCCCACGCATGACCCGGAGGCGCTGGCACAGGGGTTCCTTAAGCTTGCGCTAGATCTCGAATATGCTCGGCGCCTCGGGCAGAACGCGCAGCAGAGAGTCCGGGAACGCTTCAACCCGGAAAACCAGGTGAGTGAGACCTGGGCGGCGTATCGAAAGGCTCTCGCCCGGCACAAGGCTCGAGGAAAGTAAATGTATTCCCTTCCGTCAGAGGTCAAGCCAAGCTCCTGGCTTAAGCGCAAGGTTCTGAGCTTCACCTATGAAACTGGACTCATCCGCGCCGGACGCGGCCTGTGGGCACGCTCACTGACTGTAGTCAACTACCATCGCATCGATGATCCCTTGCGAAGCGGCTTTGATTCCTTTAAGCCCAACGTCAGCGCCACACCGGAGCATTTTGATCGCCAGCTAGAGTATCTGGCGAGATGGTTCAACGTCGTTTCTCTAAAAGATATTATTAAATGGCTGGACGGCCATCAAGATTTGCCGCCTTATGCCGCTTTGATCACCTTCGACGATGGCTACCTCGACAACTACACCTCGGCGTTTCCTTTGCTTCGCAAACATAATTTTCCTGCGCTGATTTTTCTTACGACCGGTCATATTGGCACCGACGAGCCGTTTTATTGGGATATGGCAGCCTATTGTTTCGCGCATACCCGGCGTAATCACCTGACCTTCCCGGACGGGCACGTGGAAAGCTGGTCTGACCAGGAACAGCTCGATCGGGTCAGTAAAAAATGGATCGAGCTTATGAAGACGCTGCCAGAGGTAGAGAAACAAATCTATGTGGAGACGCTTCCCATGGAAATGGACGTATCGATTCCGCAGGGATTCTTCCGAGGTCTGATGATGGATTGGGATCAGGTGAAGGAAATGCAGAAAGGTGGGATCGAGTTCGGCGCGCATACGGTGAACCATCCGATCCTGACGCGCATATCCTTAGAGGAGGCCCGTGCGGAGATCGTGGAGTCAAAATCCAGGATCGAGGATGAACTTGGGGAGTCTGTGCTGGGCTTTGCTTACCCGAACGGTCAGGCTTCGGATCTGGACGGTGAGGTCGAAAAGCTCATTGCAGATTCAGGCGTCCGGGCCGCGTTCACTTTGCTGCATGGCCCCACATCTCAAAGCGAAGTGAAACGAAAGCCCTATGCCATCCGCCGTATCTTCATCTCCCACCGGCATTCCCTGGCGGAGTATGCCCTGCTGCTCAGTCCGATCAACCGCTACCGGTAACTACCGCTTTTCTCATTGACCCGTAAGCTTCTTCAATGATTTGTTAAGTCGTGATGTAGGCTTGAAGTTTATTAACCAGCGGTACTCTGTGATTCTTTTGACAAAAGCTCGTCATACACCTTGACGATCTTTCGTGCGACCGATTTCCAGCTGAAACGAGTCTCGGATAGGTGTCGCGCGTACTCGCCCATGACTTTTGCGAGTTGACGATTGGTCACAAGTTTTAGTATGCCCTCTGCCAATTCGCCGGGAGAATTCGCCGGGGCCAAGAAACCGCTCCTGCCATGTTCCACCGCCTCCGGCAAACCGCCGACATATGTGGCTATCACAGGGCGACCAAAGGTATACGCGACCTGCAGCGCGCCGCTTTGCGTGCTGCTGCGATACGGGTAAACTGCCACTGTCGCCAATCCCATCAATGCTCCGATCTCTTCCAGGGGGATATAACGCGTATCGAGAACGACGTCGTCAGCCAGTTTCAGCTCGGCGATCTTTTGTCCCAGTTCTCCCATGTCGAAATGCTTTGTAGGATAGCCGGCGATCAAAAGTTTCGCGTCGCTTACTCTCCGGACGAGAGCAAACGCCTCCACCAGATCCTGTAGGCCCTTGCTTGGCGCAAGCAATCCAAAAAACAGGACAAGCGGCTGTCCCGGCTTTAGTCCGTATCGCCGGCGGAGAGCATCCCCATCATGATCTTGGGGGAAATGCTTGAGCAGCCAGCCGGAATTCCCGTGGGGGATAATATGCGTCCTTTGGTTTTGAACAAGAGGATATAAAGAGAGGAATTTGTTGCAGTTCTCCCTGGCGTGAAAGAAGATGGCCGAGAAGTTCCGGTAGATATCCGCGTAGGCGCGCACCGCGAGAGACGAAAACAGACCTCGCTGCTGCTCACGCATCTCGAACTCGTGGCAGATCTGCGTCAGCATTAAGCCGCGCCGCCGCATCTGCCCAAGAAAGATCGCCTCGAACGGAAAATGGATCCTGGAAAACTGGACGATATCCGGTTTCAGTTCCGTGAGGTGACGTGTCAGGCTCACCCAGGCGGAGAGGAGGCGAAACGCGCGTCCTCCGCGCCTGGCCGTCCAACGGACCCTATGCCACCGGCGCTGCCAGGCACTCGCCTGGACGCTTTGACTTGCCTGTGTGTCGAACAGGCTCCATAAATCCAGAAAATTGTTCACCTGGAAATTATGTGGGAGGTGTGCCAGCTCGTATTCTTTCCCCGTCACCAGAATCACCTCCAGGCCTTCATCAGCGAGGGCGGTGCAAAGCTGATAGGCGTAATGGATCAAGCCGCCGCTTCCATTTGGCTCCACGAAGACAAGCCGTAGTCTACGATTTTCGGTCATACTGTAGTTGCTCGAGATAAAGTTCTTTTAACTGTTCGACCTGCCGCTCGATACTGAATTTCTGATTGACGATCTGCCAACCTGCCGCGCCCATGGTCGCGCGCTCGCCCGGGCGATCCAATAAACGAATGCAGGCACGGGAAAGACTGTCCGGATCTTCCGGCTCTACCAGCAGTCCGTTCTGACCGTCTGCGATCATTTCCGGGACTCCCCCCACACGGCTCGCGATGACCGGCAACCCGGCCCCCATGGCTTCAGCCAGAACGGTCGGTAATGCCTCAGTAAGGGTCGGCAGGACGAACACGTCGCTTGCCACCAGCAGGCGAGGCACGTCCTTGCGCAGGCCAGCAAAGATCACTCGCTCCCTGACCCCGGCTTTATCCGCTTCAGCAATCAGGCTATCCTGATGAGAGCCACTCCCCACGATCAGATAATACGTGTTCGGGTGTGAAGTCAGGACCTGCGGCAGCGCGCGGATCATGAACTGGATTCCCTTTGGAGGCCGCAGCACCGCAACCGTAATCAGGACATTTGCATCCTGGGGAATTCCCAGCTCTGTACGGGCAACCTCGCGCTCCCGCGCATTGTCCATGTTCACAAACGCGGATAGATCGATGCCGTTGTAAATTGTGGTCACCTGCTCAGGAGAGCTGCCGCTGATTTGGATGTGGTATTCCCGAGCTCCCTCTGAGACCGAGATCACCCGGTCGCAGAAATGCCGCAGGACAAACCATTCCACGCTTTGGTGCAGCTTCGTCCTGGTCTTGACATCCAGAGAGGGCATCACATGTATTGTGCACACAGTAGGAAGACGTAGCAGCTTTGCCGAAAGGTTCCCAAGGATATTAGCAGCCTCCAGTTGGGTATGAACTAGAACCGCCCCGATTCCCTTTAAGTACCTTGTCAGGCGCGGGATGGCATCCAGGTCGCGCAGGCGTTTGATATCCAGGCATTCCACTGGAACGCCTAAGGCGCGAATCTCATCCGCTATAGGATTCCCATCTTTCATTTGCAGCGCACATACATACGGATCGAAATATGTGCGACTCAAGTGCTGGAGGATGGGCACCATCAGACGCTCTGCCCCTCCCATACTCAACCCGTCGATCAGATAGGCGATCCTGTATTTTCGTACAGGCATGGATGTGTCCCTCAACGGAATCCTTCACGTTTCATGAACATTCGGCCAGTGCAACAGCTTGGCAAAGAGATTCCGCCAGATGAGATCGTCTGGGTGACTGTAGCCAAAATCCAGCGCGGAGCGGACAGCTTTCTCTACACAGCACAAGAGCATGCCTTGTTTCTCGGGCAGAAGCACATAATGGTCTGGCTGTCCATAGGCAGCCAGATATTCCGGGATTACATCCGCGCGCCACGCAAGTAGGAGGCGATACGTCCGTTCGGCGCGCTCCTGCAAGGAATCGTCTACTGTGGCAGAAAGCGCACCTGCCAGCAGAAAGAAGTAGATGTCCATGCTGACGTCCACAGACCAGCGGGCAAATTGCCAGTCGACAAACATGAGTCTTCCGCGCCGATTGTCGCGGATCATGTTGCCATGCCAGAAGTCGCCCTGGATCAATACCGCCTGCCTCGCTGCCTTCGATTGTCCATTCACTGTACCAACCAGGTCTGCTAATCCTTGCTCTTCCTCTGCGTTGAGCTGAAACATCTCCCTGAATGTATCTGCCTTACGTTGCAGGTCGAGATCCAGAGCTTCCTGGCGCTCAACGGGCCGTGCTGTCAACCGGTTGAGCTCGCCCAGCGTTTGCGCTGCTTCCCTCGCCAATGCCGCTACCTTTTGCGGGTCACCCCAGAACGACTTGCGCGAAAGACGTGTCAGGCTTTTGCCTGCGATATAGGAAATCATCAGCACAGATCGTTCCTGCAAGAGAGCCAGTGCATAAGGCTTGGGAATGTAATTGGCGGCCTCCGCGCCGATACAGCTCCACAGCGCAAGCAGATGGTCGTATTCTGCCTTCAGCATCCAGCCATTTTCGGCCAGGCGCGGCACCTTTGCCACCAGGATGGGATCGTCCCGCATCTCTTCAAAGCCAAAGAAGATGACATTATCGTGGAAGTCGGCATCTCCATTCGATAGGCTCACCCAATGTGGAATCGAGGAAAAGAGCTGACCCTCCCCTTCCGAGAGCGAGAGAGCAAAGTCTGACAATTCATCCAGAAACGGCTTCAACATGACTCAAGCGCTCCCGACCGCGAAATAGCAGGGGAGAAAGTTTGACATGCGCCTCCAGCCCACTGTCCCGTCCAGGAATCGTAGGGCCCTTAAGATGGAAGGCTTGCGTCTGAAGCGGTTCTGCAAGGCAAAACGGACCGCTCGAGGATCGAGATCAAATATGTATTCCGGGATTTGCAGGCCGGGTATCGCGCCATACAACTTGACAGCCGTAAAGCCGGCCTGCTCGAGGTCGCGGACAATTTGGTGGGGGCTAGAGCGTTGATAGTTTGCCTGGGATCCGGCACTCAGATTGAGGGCGTTGTTAAAGCCAAGCAATAAATAGCCGTTTGGGTCCAGTTGGTTACGAAGGAAGGAATAGAACGCGACTCGATCTTCCTGTTTCGTCCCCACTTTGCTGGGCAGACCCAAGGGCATGGCCAGGATAGAAAAGCTATTGTGTTTGCGTGTGTGGAGCCCGGCAATGGAAAGCTGTTGTGACGCACCAATTCCTATGTGCTCGAGCGTCTGGCTGAAATCTACATCCTGCTCAAACAGGATACAGACATCCTTTGGATCGCGCATGGGCAGAAGAAAGCGCCAATCCAGGCTGTGGTTGAAAACCCTTGGCGGAGGTGCTGTGATAGGCTGGGGTTGAGGTCGCATGGCTTAATCGGCGATCGGCCCGATCCAATCCAGATCTGTGAGACTGTAACCAAAGCAACGGACGCGTTCTTCGTATTGCTCGATGATCTTCCGTGCTATCCTCCCCGAGAATAGACCAGACTGGTTTTTTTTCCAAAGGTTGAAATACCGGTTATTGACGCCGCTGAGGATTTCCTGGCTCATGAAAACATCGCTCAGCCCCAGTAAACCATACATATCGTTCACCCGGCGCTGGGGCTCTGCAACAAATTCTTCATACTTTACCACAAACACATTCTTGAGATGTTTATGGTCTGCGTGGAAAAGCTCGTGGCAAACCAGCCAATGCTCGAAAATGCGAGGGAACCCGCGCCAGTTGACTTTGAACTTGCGGTACCATTTCTGTGTGGCGTAGGACACAGCCAGAGGGTGCCGCAGCATTACAACAAAATACGAGTTCGGGAACATTGCCTGCAGAAAGCGCGTACGGATGAGGTTGGGAGGTGACTTTTCCAGCAAATACTTCTTGCTCAAATCCCAATACCGGCCCCACTCAGCAAATAACTTTCTGCGATTCGCTTCAGACACGAGCGGAGAGGCTTCGGTCAAATGTGCTTCGGGGTGAAAACCAAATTCGCCAGCCCCACCATATCGACCGGACGGTGGATATACCGTTTGAAGGTGCATCCCTTCATCTTCCGGCGATGCCGTACCCTGAAACCCACTGACCTCCGGGTGATCGCGCAGCGAACGGAACAGCACAGAAGTGCCACTGCGATGTAGCCCACCCACAAAGATATAGCGATGCTGAGAGATGCCGTTTTCTTCCATGTTTGTCAGACAGGGGCGCCAGGTATTTTAACCAGACGCAGGAGCCGGATCAGGTTCTCTTTTTCAACCCCCCACAGAATCAGTAGATAACTGATGGCGCCCGAAAGTACAATCAATGCCAATTGCAGGAATGGATTAAAGCTTGCAGCTAGATAATAGACGGCCAGCACCACAGGAGCCATCACCAGGGCTCCCAGAAAGGAGGATCGCAATTCCCTGAAAATCTCCATGAGCGAGACATTTACCAGGCGTGTTGCGATCCCTAAGCTAATGGCACGCCTGATTAGCGCCGCGACCAGGTGACCGGCTGCCACTCCGATGAGGCCAAAGCGCGCACCGATGAGCAGCGAAGGAATAATGATGGCCAGCGTCAGTAGCGAGAGGCGCAGTAGAATGTCGGGGCGTCCGATCGCTTTATACAATCCGCCGACGTGATACCCGAGAGAATACACCCAGGCATACAGGGCCAGAACGCGCAGGATGGGAATTGCATCCAGCCATCGATCGCCAAAGACGACACGGACAATGGGCTCGGCGGCTATCAATAACCCCAGGCAGATCGGCACCGCGAAAAGCTGCACAATGCGGACGGATGCCAAAAAGCCGCGACGCAATTCCGCAGGATGGTCTTGAAGGCTGGAAAATGCTGGAAAGACAACACCGCCCATCACCCACAGATTACCGATCAGAAGCATTTCGGGAAGTCGATAGGCCAGTGTATAAATACTCAGCGGGACCAACCCAAAGAAGCGACCCACAATGACATAGTCAAGATTATCTGTGATCTGCGTAATGATGTCGATCAGTGTCACAGAGACGCCGAACTTCATGAGCGATCCGGCCAGGCCCCGATCCAGTGTCAGACGCGGGCGCCAGGGGAGGACGATCCAGACCAGGACGACGGAAGCGATGGCTCCGGCAATTTGACCGAAAACCAGCGACCAGACTCCGTAACCCAAATAGGCAAGCCCGATGGAGATCACACCTTTCGCCAGGGCGCCGCCCAGTTCCGGGACCAGTTTGCGGCGATAATCGAGATCGCGAACCAGCCAGTTGGTGTGTACCGATCCAAGCGCGTTGATGATGAAAGAGATCCCCATCCAGCGCAGCACGGGAACTACTTGCGGGTCATGGAAGTAATCCGCAACGAAAGGAGCCAACGGGATGACGATGGCAGATAGAGCCAGCCCAAGGAAAAGGTTTATGGTAAAGACTGTGTTCGCGGCTTCATCCACACTCCCCTTGCGCTGGATCAACGCCACGCCCAATCCCAGGTCCTTTAAGACCGAGAGATAATTGATCGCCACGAGGGCAACGGCAACCAGGCCAAAGTCACTCTTTGCCAGCAGACGCGCCAGGATCGCCGTCGTAATTAGAACGACGATCTTTCCCAAAAAATAGGCTAAAAAATTCCAGATGAATCCCCAGGCTGTTTTGTGGGCGATTTCTTGCCTGCTAAATCGATTTGGTGCAGAAGAGTCCATCAATAGCGCCCCTCAGCTTGTCCGTTCCGTTCCAGATGATTCAGCAGGTTATACGTGATTTGAATTCCGGTCAACGCCATGGCAATGAGAATCCAGAGATACCGGATGTAGGCATTGTGCAGGAAGAAACTGGTCAACAGGTAAGACAGAATGGCGAACCGATACGAGCTGATCCAGGGCAGCCAATCCGCGAGGCCAGGGGCCTGCTCCAGGGCGAGGCACGCTTTGTTGAGCGCATCGAACAGGAAAAAGATCATCAGCAGAAAGGCAATCGTACCCAGAATACCTGTTTCCGCCAGTAGTTGGATGTAGAGAGAATGGGGGTCACGGGCCTCCGCTCTGAACTCGATACCGATGAGCTGAGCATAACGCTGATAATTGATAGGATAGTTTCCCGCGCCTACACCAAGAATGGGATGTTCTGTGAACATGGCAAGCCCGGTCAGCATTTCACTACTCCGCCCGCGCAGCGACGTGTCCTGATAGATTCCATTTTCGTTTGTGACTACAAATAGGGAAGTAAACCGGTCCCGGTAGGTCGGTGGCACCAGTGGAATTAACAAAATCAGGATCACTGCCCCGCCGAGGAAGATCATCGGATTAAAACGTTTGCGAAACAGAAGCAAGATCAGAACTGCGTCAATCGCCAGCGTCAGATAAGCGCCGCGGCTGTACGTATTAAGAACTATATACAGAAAGAGTCCCAGAATCAGAATGCACGCGAATTTCGTAATCGTTAGTTTTTCGTGGAAGATCCGAAATACGACTATCGTACAAAGCGCGACAAGCACCTGCGCCCAGAGGTTGGGCGCATTGATCGGCCCTCCTACGCGTGGAGTCACAGAGGCAGCTAGCGCCCGGTCCATCTGAATGTCAGACAGCCGGAAGAACGTCTGTTCATAGTTATTGGTAACAAGTTGATACACACTTAATAAACAAAGCAGGCTGGTGGTGATGAGTATGAGCCAGTTTGTTTGTTTCCATGTGTGGGAGTGCCGCAAGGCAAGCATGATGCAGTAAATAATGACAATGTCTTTGCCAAGATCTGTTATGTCTGACATCGTCCTGGTCTTGTCGGACGCCACAAGAAAAGAGGCAACGATCACCATAAAGTAGGCGAGGAGGAAGTATTCAACCTTGGCCGTTTTTGGGTGCCCGATCGGCAGTTGACCGGCATAGAGATAACGCACCACCAGAGCCACAGCCACGACCGCCACCAGGGGTTTAATGATGCCCGGGTACCCCTGCTTGGTAAGCAGATCTGAAATGTTGGTAATAATCGCAAGGACAAGTATGTTTCCCCCGAGACTGGGTTTGATAATAATCGCCATAGTCACGGCAATGCCGACCAAGCCCATAAGTCCATAGAGTCCAATTCTGCTGTTGGGATTGCTGATGGCCACCACCCCAATGGAAGCGACCAGAATACTCATCAATACGTAGAACAGATCACCCTTGGTAACATTCATCGTTTACCCTTTTCCAAACGTCTGAAGGAACATACCAATATCCGACTCTTATCATCGATGCCGGGTTTAGTTGACAAGGTGCTCTGCAAAGCGTGTATCCTCTAAGAGCGACTTGACCTCATCATAATTTACGATCAATTGATCCAGGTCTTCCGGGTTTTGTCGTTTCAGGCGAATCTTATCCGGATCGATCTCATCCACGCCCATGAATGCGCCGACCGCTGCGAATACCTGATGAGGTGACTGCACCAGGTCTTCATAAACAACTTCGAGCATAGGGCGGTCACAAAAACGGGCCCGAGTCTGAGCCTCTCCAGCTTCAATCTGCTCGAGACGTTCCAGGAGGTGTTGCGGCTCGAGTGTTATGCGTTTCTCTTCGGGTCCCGAAGACTTTCCTGCATTCGTCCACTTGCCTGTCTTGAAGGCGATGTCCAGGGAAATCAGCGTTCGTAGGCGGTTGCGTCGTGTAAGATGAATGACCTTTAGATCGGAGAGGCCCACGAGCTTCTTCCACTCATCGTCGGTCAGGTGGTTATAAAAGACCTTGAACCCCACCATTTTGGTGGATTTGCTTTCATACTGATAAATCGTCGAAAGGATCTTCTCGAAGTCCTTTCCCACCTCACGATTATGGGAAGCAAAGATCTCATGATACATCCGTATGGCTGGCGATGTTTTCAATCCGTCCAGCAGATAATTCGATCCGGTCCGAGCATTGCCAACGATGGCAAACCTTCGATCCACCAGATGGCCGAAGAGCCGGAAGTACGTCCTCTGTAAGGCACGGGTATAGGCGGAATTCAGGCTGTCGCGCAGCTTCAGAAGCATCTCACGGACAGGCATCTATTGCACCTCGGTAGAGGGATAATTCCAGTCGATCACCACATACCATTCTTTTGGAATGTCTCTTAGCATATTCTGTATCCAAACAGATCGCTCCCAGGATGCAGTGGCATTGCCTTCGGCATAGGTTTTCGGATGGCCGCTATTATCCACGACAAAGCCACCATACTCCTGCATGTTCAAGGCCCAGACGATACATCCTTTTATTCCAGCACAAGCCTCCTCGATAGCTGCCTGAGACACCTCCGGTCGGATAGCGATCCGGGCTCCCTCGGGGATATCAAACGGTGAGGTGCCTCGGCCATCCGTTTTTCGAAAGGGAGGGACAGCAGCCGGCCAGCCATTTTGCTGGCAGGTCTCCGCTTCACAGGGATAATCATAGGCAAGCGTCACCGCGTGGCCAATTCGTCCACGGTCTACCTCACAGCGCCGGACAATCCCAGCGAGTTGACCGATCCCTGCCCCGCGCTGGCCAAACCCCTCCGGGGGAATCCCGGAGTTCTGAATGTGATAACGATAGATGCCTCCGGCGAACCAATTTCCTGCGCCATCTACGTAGCCCTTATTCAGACCCCATTCCTCTCCCGTATCGACATTAATAACCACCAACTGACCATCTGTTCCATTTGCAGGGCGCGCCTCCATGGGAAGCGGCATCCAGATAATATCTGCAGGCTGGCCATATTGCACAGTCTGATCGTTCATCGCATCACGAAACCGGTTTTTCAATAACTTAACCGGGACGAGCGGCGTGCCGTTCGACACCCAGTACATATTAGGTGTATATTGGGAGGTATCAGATCCGATCCAACCCCTAGACTCAAAAAAGGCATTCATCATCAATTCGCTCATCGGGTGAATCTTCGCAAGGGACCAATCGAGTGGCACATTCCAAATGGATGAGGCTGGGTAGGGTCGCTCACAGGAAGTTTCCTCAATGGTCGGGATAGATGGTACAGAAAGGGGTGTA
>LLBZ010000219.1_pt2 | contig 21192 bp, 19 predicted proteins | sample 1489421 | NCBI WGS metagenome assembly LLBZ01 (sample SAMN04092657, study PRJNA295927) | soil metagenome | biome: Soil prokaryotic community; feature: Bulk soil; isolation source: soil from tomato rhizosphere | host: tomato cultivar Moneymaker | place: South Korea | collected 2011-11-01 | reverse complement strand
GATTGCATTTGTTCTTTTAATTTAGATGCATTTTCAACAGACTCCTCATTAATAGTTGCTTGTCTGCTAATGCTTTCTAACTGCACTTTATATAGACTGTTTAAAGATTCCATTTGGGCTGCTGCCAATGATAATTCTTCACTATATTTTTTAGAAGCTTCTATAGAATTTGCACTAGATGACATATTTTTAGCAGCTCCTTCAAAGTTTTTAATGCTTTCTCCTAAACTTGCCATTAACTCGCCATCAATTTTAGCATCTTTTAATAACTCATCTAATTTTTTAGATAATAATCCTTGTGGGCTTTCATTTTTATCTTTTTTGCTTGTTTCTCCTCCTGCTAGTTCTGGATACACTAAAGACCAATCTAATTCGCTGTCCACTGGTTCGAATGCTGATAATGCAAAAATAACTGCTTCGGTAACAAGACCTAATGTTAACATAGCGTTACCTGTAATGGGTCCAAACTCCATATGAGTAATTTTGAAAAGCGCTCCAATAATTACAATTGCCGCTCCTAATCCGTAAGCCATATTCATGAACTTTTTACTTGCTTTTGACTGTGCCATAATTCTCGATTTTTAATTTAAGTAAATACTTAAGTAGGTTAATTAATAGGTTAAATTTATTATTGATTTGATTAAATTTTAATTGATTTTATTTATTTTTCCCGGTTACTTGTGTCCCCATGTAATCCTGAACTGTTCTAAAACCAATATAACTTCTTGCAGAATCTGCATATTCGTAATCTCTTGAGCTTACTTGTAAAAAGTATGCCACATCTTTCCAAGAACCACCTCTAACAATTTTACGTTGGTTATTGTTATCGTTAACACTTGGGTTAATTGTTGATGTAAATTCGTAAGACGACTGGTCGTATGAAGCATTTACCCACTCTGCTACGTTACCTGCCATGTTATATAAATTATAATCATTTGGTTCGTAAGACTTAGCTTCTACTGTATATAATGCTTGGTCTGCTGCATAATCACCTCTTACAGGTTTAAAGTTTGCCATAAAACATCCTCTATCACTTTTTGTATAAGGACCACCCCATGGATAAGTCGCAGCTTGCAGACCGCCACGAGCAGCATATTCCCACTCTGCTTCTGATGGTAATCTAAAAGTATTAACCATTGCAGCTCCTTTTCTAGATTTTTGATACGAATTTTTCTTGATAGTTCTCCACTCACAGAACGCTTTAGCTTGTTTCCAAGTAACGCCTACTACTGGATAATCGCTATACGCGTCATGCCAAAAATAATCATTATGCATGGGTTCGTTATATGAATATGCGAAATCCCTAATCCAAACAGCTGTATCTGGATACACTTTTATTTCTTCTCTAACAATGGCGTCTCTACGTTTTATACCTCTGTTTCTTGCCGCTTCTTGGATATCCATGTAACTATACTGGAACTTAAACTTTTCAACATCCCAAGTACGTTGCCCATTATAAGAATCTTCTAAAGGCAAATACATGGTATCCATAACCTCGGTATAATACTCATCGGGATATTCTGAGGTATCGAAAATTAAGTCGACATCACGATTTATTTTTCTGCCTTCATATCCTGTAGGCCCTAATCCTGTGTAGTTCTCGAACATGTATTTTTCGTAAACCGACATATTTGCGGTATCTGCATCTTTAAATGCAAATTCACCAATACCACCATCATCTGGAACTTTCCCTACCTCATCTGCTAAAATCGCAAGCTTCATTCTAATAATTGAGTCTCTCACCCAATTAACAAATTCACGGTATTCGCTATTTGTTATTTCAGTAGCATCCATATAAAAGGCTCTTACGGTTGCGGTTTTAGCTGGTGCATCTTGAACACCCGCCAAATCATCATCGCCTTTACCCATTATAAATGCACCACCTGGAATAAGTTCCATTCCATAAGGTTTTTCAGGGTGCCATTTTTTTCCTTTAACACCCACTAGTTCGCCCTTATCGTTAGAGCCACAACTAGTAAGCATTGCTATTACTGCGGTTAATAATACAAACTTCTTCATATCCATAGAAAACTCGAGGTTAATTATTTAAGCTTTAATTTTGAGAGCGTAAACATATTTATATATTTTTTAAAAAACAACTTTTTTAAAGAAAAATTTACGTTTCATCGTAAAAAAATAACGTTTTACCGATAAAATGTACCCTTTAACAGTTATGAATGTTAAATACAGTTCTTTTGAAACGCTTTATACCAACGATCTGGCACCTTATTATTACAGGCATCTAGATAATCTTGGTGCATGCAAGGTAATAACGTATGTCTCTTTAATTTATTATTAATTTCTGTTAAAAAAGGAATTTCAATCCACCATCTGCCGGTTTTATTACTTTTATAAAACACTAATTCCTGGTCTTCTACCAAAGTAATGAATTTTTGATAGCTGCTATCTCCTAAAAAATCATCATCTTTCACCCTGAAATTAACACCTTCAATAAAATACCACAGCATTTGGGAAATAAGCATACAAGTAATGTCATCATCTTTTGATGGTTTATATTCGTAAATACCAAAAGAGCTTACTTTATTGCTAATACCAGCATACCTTGCTATGGCACAAATCTCTTTACCATCTAACCCATTTGGGGAAAACTTTTGATTTAAACTTACCTCGGAACCTTTAACAGCATTTAAATCGATACTTACAATATTAGCATCACGCATTACAGGTTCTACAAGGGTAATATCTTTTGAAACCGAACCCAGTCTATAAGATTCAAAATAAAGACTATCCATGAGGTCTTTTTCTTCTTGCGAATTAAAATACGTTTGATAGCCAATAGTAGCATAATTAAAAAGATTATATGGCTGATCTAAAATTATTTTACCTACAAAACTGTCGTTTTTAATAGGTTTGGCAGAGTCGCCCAAATCGAACTTGCTATCTACATTCACAATATTTACCATAGGCATTATGGTATCATAAGCTCTGTAATTTGGGTACGTAAGATCCTGGGTACCACCGATAATAATAGGAATGATGTTCTTTTTAATTAAAATAGCAATAGTGGTTTTTAAAGCAAAATAAGTATCTTCTACACTTTCTCCCTTATTGATATCTCCTAAATCGGCTATTGTGGTATGCCAACTACCGGGAAAAAGCCCATAAAAGGTTTTTCTAATTTCATTTAACTGAAATTCTTCACCTATATAATTAATATCATTTCTATTTTCAAGAACTCCTAAAATGGCAATATTGACACCTTCTAAATCTGGAATTCCTTTTTGGGCGGAATGAATTCTGATTTTTCTACCTAATGCTTGTAAAGAAAGTAACTCGTTATGAGCCAAAACCACATCTGAAACAGGTGAAAGAAAATTAAAATTCATTTAAATACTGTTTTATATAAAAAGGTGACTTTTTCTATTTTTTAAAAAATGGCTAAAATTTATCCATACTTCGTTACTTTTTTTGCTTAACAACGCTATGCCTTACAAAAAGCACCTTATCTGTACACATTTCATCTCATCTTCGGTTAAAAACAAAAAATCAAGATGAATTCTTAGCATGATTACAAATATGGTAAGAAATAGTGAGTTATTACATGTGGTTAACATAAAAATAATCTACAAAAAACTAAAATATAAGAATTTCAGATACTGTTTTCTGCCTATGAACTCATCTTGACTTTTTCTATTATTTAAAGTTATCGTTCAATTACTTTTTCTTTGTAGCAGTTTTTTTCTTAACCGCCTTTTTCTTAGGTGCTTTAGCTTCTATTAAAGCTTTGGCTTCTTCTAAAGTCATTTTTGATACATCAACAGATTTATCTAACTCCACTTTTATTTTTCCTTTTAGCACATTATGCCTTCCCCAACGGGCTTTTTCAACGCGAATGCCTTCATCTTCCCAATTATGGATAACTTTATCTATGTCTTTTTGAATTTTAGTTTCAATAAGCTCAACAATATCATTGTCCGATAAATTATCCCAATCGTACTTGCTACTCACGTTGATGAACATATTGTTCCATTTAATAAAGGGTCCAAAACGTCCTTTCCCTTTTTGTACAGGTAACTTTTTATACATGTAGATGGGTGCATCTGCTGCTTGCTTTTCTTTAATTAAAGCAATAGCGTCTTCCAACTCAACACTTAAAGCATCAACGCCTTTAGGTAAAGAAACAAAAGCATCACCAAACTTAACATAAGGTCCGAAACGCCCGTTATTAACCTCAACTTCCTCCCCTTTATAAGTACCAAGATTTTTAGGCAACTGAAACAAGTCCATCGCCTCTTCGTAGGTAATGGTGTTTAATTGCTGATCTGGACTTAAACTTGCGAATTGTGGTTTTTCCTCATCATCAGGAGTTCCAATTTGCACCATAGGTCCAAATTTACCTAAACGCACACTTACTTGTTTACCTGTTTTTGGATCGGTTCCTAAAACACGTTCACCAGATTCCCTATCGGCGTTTTCCTGAACATTTTCTACTTGTGGATGAAAGTCTTGATAAAACGTTTTCATCATTTTAGTCCAATTTTCCTTTCCTTCGGCAATGTTATCAAAATCCTCTTCAACTTTTGCCGTAAAATTGTAATCTAAAATATGTTCAAAATGATTCACTAAAAAGTCGGTTACAATCATTCCAATATCTGTTGGAACCAATTTTCCTTTATCCGAACCTACTTTTTCAGTTAATACTTTATCTTTTACAGTACCTTTCTTTAATGTGAGTTGGGTATAACTACGTTCTACACCTTCAACCGTACCTTTTTCAACATAATTTCTATTTTGAATGGTAGAAATTGTTGGTGCATAAGTAGACGGACGACCAATACCCAATTCTTCCAATTGTTTAACCAAGGATGCCTCTGTATATCTATATGGTGGGCGCGTATAACGCTCGGTTGCTGTAATATAATTATTGATTAGTGCTTCATTGGTTTTCATTGCAGGAAGCATGCCTTCTTGCTCAACATCTTCATCATCGGTGCTTTCCAAATAAACCTTTAAGAAACCGTCAAAAGTAATAACCTCTCCATTTGCAGTAAAATGTTCGCTATGCGTGGATGCTGCAATTTTAACATTGGTACGCTCCAACTCTGCTTCACTCATCTGCGATGCTATGGCACGTTTCCAAATTAAATCATACAAACGTGCTTGGTCTCTATCAATATCAACCGAATGAATTGCGAAATCGGTAGGACGTATCGCCTCATGCGCTTCTTGGGCTCCTTTCGATTTTCCTTTATAATTCCTTGACTTACTGTACTTTGATCCGAAGGCACTTTCTATTTCTGCTTTTGCACCATTACGTGCTTCGTCAGATAGATTCACACTATCCGTTCTCATATAAGTAATTAAACCCGCTTCATATAGGCGTTGTGCCATTGTCATGGTTTTACTTACCGAAAAATAAAGTTTACGTGATGCTTCTTGTTGTAAAGTTGATGTCGTAAACGGTGCTGCCGGCGATTTTTTAGCGGGCTTTTTCTCTAAATCTGAAACTTTAAATGTAGCCGTTGCATTTTTTTCTAAAAATTTCTGTGCCTCTTCCTTCGTTGAAAAGGTTTTAGGCAATTTCGCTTTAAATGTTTGTCCTTCTTCATTAGAAAATTCGGCATCAATCCTATAGGATGCTTCCGCAGTAAAGTTTTGAATATCGCGTTCACGCTCTACAATCAATCGCACAGAAACAGATTGCACACGACCCGCCGATAAACCACCCTTAACTTTACGCCAAAGAACGGGAGACAACTCATACCCTACAATTCTATCCAATACACGACGTGCTTGTTGCGCATCAACCAAATCGTAATCTATCCCTCTTGGGTTTTCAATAGCTTTTTGTATCGCCGATTTAGTAATTTCATGAAAAACAATACGTTTTGTTTTGCTTTTATCCAACTTTAAAGTCTCTGCCAAATGCCATGCAATAGCCTCTCCTTCTCGATCCTCATCACTTGCTAACCAAACCATATCGGCATTTTTAGCTAGATCTTTCAATTTTTTTACTATCTCTTTTTTATCTTTCGAAACTTCATATTTTGGTTTAAAATCACCTTCAACATCAACCCCCAACTCTTTGGAAGGCAAATCGGCTATATGCCCAAAACTGGACTCTACCTTAAAATCTTTTCCTAAAAATTTTTCGATAGTTTTTGCCTTTGCAGGTGACTCCACAATTACTAAATTCTTCGCCATACTTGATTTTTTTGTAGCTACAAATGTATATGAAAAAAAGTTTATCTGCCTAATTTTAGGGATTATCTGTTTTCTGTTTAAATAAAAAAGCCTGTTTTTCGCAGTCAAAAAACAGGCTTTTTAAAGAAATTCATCATTTATTCGTAAGACATTCCATAACCTTGGTTGTCTTCTTTTTTATCAAAGCCTACAGATTCTTTATAGATAAAGTAAACTGGTAAATTAATAAATGACTTAGTTATATATATTCCTATACAGCACATTAAAAAACCTATTACAGTAGACAATAACCAAGCAACAAATAATAATCCAAAAGTTATTAGCCATTTTTTATTACCTAACTTAAATCCAGCTTTTATAACTTCGGAAGTTGATAATTCAGGATTAAAAGCAAATACGACATTTATTAAAGTAACGGGAACTAACACATAAAAAATTGGTAAAACACATAAAGCAAATGCTAATAAGACAATACCAAAAGTAACTAGAGACAACTTAATAACTTTACCTAAATACGGTTTCTTTAAATAGTAGAAATAATCATCTGCTCCCATTTCTTCTAAATCCTTCAACTTACATATTCTATAAAAAGAGGCTTTCATACCAAAACTAATAACCATGGCAAAAAATGAAAACAACAATGCAAATATGAAAATTGGAACCATTAATAATGGTGTAAAATCCTGCATATTTTCCATGTTTTGGAATGATTGTGGGTCAATTAACCCCATTCCAAGCATTGGTAAATACATAATCAAGTAAAAAGGCACCATTAAAAGCATGGTTAATAAGAGCATAACAAGACCTTGCACCCACACTTTTTTAAATAATTCGATGGATTGGTTAAAAATGGTTCCAAAATCTAAAGCTTTTGCTTTTTCAATTTTATCTAATAAACTATTAATTGTGTTCATGTGTATCAAATATTGGTTAGTTCGAACCAAAGTAAACACTTTCCTGCATATTTTCAAAATTTAATAAATTTTTAAATCTGACACTTTGTCACAAAACATAAATAAATTGTATCTTTGCATGCTTATTGAAAATACGTGTTTCAACAACCTATGGAAAAGACAATAGACGAAAACAAACAAGGGGAATCTCTAGTTCTTGAACAAAAGGAAGGCAACAAACGCAAACTTTTTATTGAAAGTTACGGATGTGCCATGAATTTTAGCGACAGCGAAATTGTAGCTTCAATTTTAGCCAATCAAGGATTTAATACCACCCAAAATTTAGAAGATGCCGATTTGGTTCTGGTAAACACGTGTTCTATACGCGATAAAGCTGAACAAACCGTACGTAAACGCTTAGAAAAATACAACGCGGTAAAACGTTCGCACAACCCAAAAATGAAAGTGGGTGTTTTAGGTTGTATGGCCGAACGCCTAAAAACTAAATTTCTTGAAGAAGAAAAAATTGTTGATTTAGTTGTTGGCCCTGATGCTTACAAAGATTTACCAAACCTATTAGCTGAAGTTGATGAAGGTCACGATGCCATTAACGTTATTCTTTCAAAAGAAGAAACCTATGGCGATATTTCTCCCGTGCGCTTAAATAGCAATGGTGTTACCGCTTTTGTGTCTATAACGCGTGGTTGCGACAACATGTGCACCTTTTGCGTGGTGCCTTTTACACGTGGGCGCGAGCGTAGTAGAGACCCACAAAGTATTATCGAAGAAATTAACGATTTATCGAGCAAAGGCTTTAAAGAAATAACACTTTTGGGTCAGAATGTAGATAGTTACCTTTGGTATGGTGGCGGCCTGAAAAAAGATTTTGACAAAGCTTCCGATTTACAAAGAGCTACTGCGGTTAATTTTTCTAATTTATTAGAGTTGTGTGCCAATGCGCAACCTAAAATGCGGATTCGTTTTTCAACTTCCAATCCACAAGATTTAACTATGGATGTGGTTGAAACCATGGCGAAATACCGTAATATTTGTAATCACATCCATTTGCCAGTACAAAGTGGCAGCAACCGTATTTTAAAAGAAATGAACCGTTTGCATACCCGCGAAGAATACATGGAATTAATAGATAATATTAAACGTGTTATTCCCGATTGTGCCATCAGTCAAGATATGATTGTTGGTTTCCCAACCGAAACTGAAGCCGATTTTCAAGATACCCTATCATTAATGAACTATGTGAAGTATGATTTTGGTTATATGTTCACTTATTCAGAGCGCCCAGGAACTTTAGCTGAGCGTAAGATGGAAGACGACGTTCCTGAAGAAACCAAAAAACGAAGACTTTCCGAAATGGTAGAACTTCAGCAAGAACATAGTGGCTATAGAACCAGACAAAATCTAAACACAGTTGTTGAAGTTCTTATTGAAAAAGAATCTAAAAAATCGGACGCACATTGGTCTGGTAGAACCCCACAAAGTTTGGTTACTGTTTTCCCTAAAGGCGACTATAAAATTGGTGATTTTGTAAACGTAAAAGTTAACGATTGTACCAGTGCTACCTTAATTGGGGAAGCTATTGGGTATTCAATTAACAATTAATAATGAGTAATGAGTAATTAATGATTAATAATAGTATGAGTAATACTTTCAACCTTTTACTTTTCAACTTTTAACTTAACGAATGGAATCAATTCAAGCTATAAAACAACGTTTTGGTATTATTGGCAATTCGCCTGCACTAAATCGTGCCATAGAAAAAGCAATTCAAGTAGCTCCAACCGATATTTCGGTGTTGGTTACTGGCGAAAGTGGTGTAGGTAAAGAAAGTATTCCAAAAATAATACATCAATTATCTCATAGAAAGCATAACAAATACATTGCCGTAAACTGTGGTGCCATTCCCGAAGGAACTATTGACAGTGAACTTTTCGGACATGAAAAAGGCTCGTTTACAGGCGCTTCCCAAACTCGTGAGGGTTATTTTGAAGTCGCCGATGGTGGTACTATTTTTTTAGACGAAGTAGGTGAATTGCCATTAACTACTCAAGTCCGTTTATTGCGAGTTTTAGAAAATGGCGAGTTTTTAAAAGTAGGCTCCAGTAAAGTGCAAAAAACCAATGTACGTATTGTAGCGGCGACAAACGTAAACATGTTTGAAGCCATTGAAAAAGAAAAGTTTCGCGAAGATTTATATTATCGTTTAAGCACGGTAGATATCCATTTACCTCCGTTACGAGACAGGCAAGAAGACATTCATTTGTTGTTTAGAAAGTTCGCCAGCGATTTTGCATTAAAATACAAAATGCCAACCATCAAATTAACCGATGCTGCCATACAAACCCTTTTAAAACACCGTTGGGCCGGCAATATTCGTCAGTTACGAAACATTGCAGAGCAACTATCTGTTTTAGAGCAAAATAGAACCATCTCTGCAGAAATCCTAAAAAGTTATTTACCAACAGCGGGCAGCAATTTACCTGCCGTAATAAAAACATCCAAAGCCGAAAGCGATTTTAGTAGCGAACGCGAAATTCTATACAAAGTATTGTTCGACATGAAAAGCGACTTAAACGATTTAAAGAAGCTTACCTTAGAACTCATGAAACACGGTAACACTAAAGATGTTGAAAAAAATAACGAAAGCTTAATTCAAAAAATTTATGGTGATGATGAAGATGATGCCGAATATGAAGAAGACCCTGTAGATGACAGCAAAGTGCTTTCAATACCAGAACACAGCGTAAACCCTACATCACCTGAAACTTTAGACAAATACCATTTTGCTGAAGAAATTGAAGAAGAAGAAACTTTATCATTACAAGATAAAGAATTGGAATTAATAAAGAAATCGCTTGAACGTCACAGCGGAAAGCGTAAATTAGCAGCAGCCGAATTAGGCATTAGCGAGCGTACTTTGTACAGGAAAATTAAACAATACGATTTGTAAATAGTTAGCAATATTCAATTCCAGTAAACAGTTAAAAATACAACAATGCTAACTACAAATCGTTTTACAATTATTAACTAAATGTGTTACACTGAGCGCAGTCGAAGTGTTTTTAGATATTTATGAAAAACTATTTTTTTTACTTCTTAATTACAACTTTTAGTTTATCACTTTTTGGCTGTGGTTTTTATTCATTCACAGGCGCATCGGTTCCAGCAAATGTAAAAACCTATCAAGTAAATCGTTTTGAAAACAATGCGCTTTTAGTAGAACCGGGTTTAGAACGCGATTTTAAAATTGCTTTAGAAGATTTAATTCAAAACCAAACCAATTTAACACTTGTGCAATCAAATGGTGATTTGGTTTACGAAGGTGAAATAACCGATTACCGCATTTCACCAACCACAGCAACATCTCAAAATACAGCAGCCCAAAACAGATTAACAATAAGCGTTAAAGTAAGATTTTTTAACAGAAAAAAGGAAGATGACGATTTGGAACAAACCTTTTCATTCTTTTACGATTATGCCGGAAGCTCCCAACTAATTGGAGCCACAAAAACAACAGCACACGAAGAAATTTTTGAACGTCTTACTCAAGATATTTTTAATGCTACATTAGCTAAATGGTAGTTGGTTGATGGTTGATGGTTGATGGTTGATGGTTGATGGCAAAATTATTTTTTTTACGTTAGCTTTGATGCTAAACAAATGAAAACACAAAACTTAGTGACTTTAAATATTTATAAATCAGCAACTTTGAATCTTTGAATCTTTGAATCTTTGAATCTCTGCAACTTTGTAACTTTGTAACTTAGAAGCTTTGAAACTCTGAAACTCTGAAACTTTGAAACTCTGAAGCTTTGAAACTTTCTTTAAAAAAATGAACAACACCGATTTTACATACATACTTCAGCATCCGCAAAGCATCACGCATCCGCAAACCGAAGCTGTAAAATCCATTATTAATGAATTTCCTTATTTTCAATCGGCACGTGCTCTGTACCTTAAAGGTTTAAAAAACGAAAGCAGTTTTAAATACAATCAAGAACTTAAAACCACGGCTGCTTATACGGCAGATCGCAGTATTTTATTCGATTTTATAACGTCTGATGTATTCGTTCAAAATGAAATTTCAGAATTCATCCAGCAAAACACAGCACATTTAAAAGATATTGACATTGACATTGAAGACATTTCAGTAAAAAAAAGTATAAAAATTGACGATGCCCTAAAGCAACAAATAACAGCAACTATTGGCGTTTTAGACCCTACCCTATTTAAACCTAAAAAGGACCAAATACAAAAACCAACTGCTTTTACCTTAGATGAATCTGAAAGTATTGAAATTGCTGCCAAAGAAACAGTAACGCCAGAAACTGCTGCCAGTAATATATTAAAACTAGGCAAACCTCTTGAATTTGATAAAAGAGAAACTCATTCTTTTAATGAATGGTTAAATTTAACACGCCTGAAGCCTATTGAAAGACATGAAGATGTTATTAAAGAAGAACCGAAAGAACCTGAAACCCCTTCTAAGATAGATAAACTTAAAAAGTTTAAGCTTATTGAAGAGTTTATCAGCAAAAACCCAAAAATAAACCATACCACTTTTTCGCCTTCAAAAGTAAATCTTGCCGAAGCACAAATGATACAACCCGAAGCCTTAATGACCGAGACTTTGGCACGAATTTATGTTGAACAAAAAAACTATCAAAAGGCAATTCAATCTTATAAAATTTTAAGTTTGAAATATCCAGAAAAAAGTAGTTTCTTTGCAAACCAAATTAAGGCAGTAGAACAATTACAAGAACAAAATAACAAGAAATAATGAGTACGTTTACAATATTTTTAGCATTAATAGTTGTGGTAGCATTTTTACTAATCGTAGTAATCATGGTTCAAAACCCTAAAGGCGGTGGGTTATCATCATCTTTTGGCGGTGGTGGCACACAACAATTAGGTGGAGTAAAAAAGACAACCGACTTTTTAGATAAAAGTACCTGGACATTAGCAACTTTATTATTGATATTAATTTTATTATCTAACGTTGCTATTAACAGAGGTGGTGAAAGCGCAGATTCCAAAGCTTTGGATCCAGATGCTACAACATCACAACCTTTACCAACGCCAGCAAAACCTGCAAACAACACTGCTCCGGTAGAATAATTTGCACTACTATAAAACAAAAAATGCCAACTTTAAACAAGTTGGCATTTTTTGTTGCTGTAAGTTTGTCAGTTCGCAACCATTGGCACACTTTTAGAATAGTACATACCCGTTAACATTAATTTTTAAACTTAAAAATATATCACAAATGGCATTAAACATTAAACCATTAGCAGACCGCGTTCTTATTGAACCTGCACCCGCTGAAACTAAAACAGCATCGGGAATCATTATTCCAGATAACGCTAAAGAAAAACCACAAAAAGGAACCGTTATTGCTGCTGGAAAAGGCACCAAAGATGAGCCTATTACCGTTAAAATTGGCGATACTGTTTTATATGGTAAATATGCTGGCACCGAACTTAAATTAGAAGGTAAAGATTATTTAATAATGCGTGAAAGCGACATTCTTGCGATCATCTAAAAGCAAGTTTCAACACGTCATCACAAGGACGAGGAGTTTGCACGAAGTAACCTTTTGAATAGGGCTTCTAGTTTAAAGGTTTCCTCGGGTTAAAAACCCTCGCAATGACGAAAAAAAAATTAAAATTTCAACTAAAATTAAAAATAGATTCCCTCCTTCGAGGGAATGAAAAATAAAACTTTTCATTATGGCAAAAGATATAAAATTTGATATTGAAGCACGCGACGGTTTAAAACGTGGTGTTGATGCATTAGCAAATGCAGTAAAAGTAACTTTAGGCCCTAAAGGTCGTAACGTTATTATTAGCAAATCATTCGGAGCACCTCAGGTAACTAAAGATGGTGTGACTGTAGCTAAAGAAATTGAATTAAAAGACGCTCTTGAAAACATGGGCGCACAAATGGTAAAAGAAGTTGCTTCTAAAACCAACGATTTAGCCGGCGATGGTACTACGACTGCGACCGTTTTAGCACAAGCTATCGTAAAAGAAGGCTTAAAAAATGTGGCTGCTGGTGCTAACCCAATGGATTTAAAACGTGGGATAGACAAAGCTGTTGAAGCTATTGTTAAGGATTTAGAAAAACAATCAAAGAAAGTAGGTAACTCTTCTGAAATGATTAAACAAGTGGCTTCTATTTCTGCTAATAACGACGATACTATTGGCGATTTAATTGCTAAAGCATTTGACAAAGTTGGTAAAGAAGGTGTTATTACTGTTGAAGAAGCTAAAGGAATGGAAACGTATGTTGACGTTGTTGAAGGTATGCAGTTTGACAGAGGTTATCTATCGCCTTACTTCGTAACAGATACCGACAAAATGATTGTAGATTTAGACAATCCTTATATCTTATTATTCGACAAAAAGATTTCTAACTTACAGGAAATCCTTCCCATACTAGAACCAGTAGCACAATCTGGTCGTCCGTTATTAATTGTTGCCGAAGATGTTGATGGTCAAGCATTGGCTACTTTGGTGGTTAACAAATTACGTGGCGGATTAAAAATTGCAGCTGTAAAAGCACCAGGATTCGGAGACAGACGTAAAGCCATGTTAGAAGACATCGCGATCTTAACGGGTGGTACTGTTATTTCTGAGGAACGCGGTTTCACTTTAGAGAATGCCGATTTAAGCATGCTAGGTACCGCTGAAACTGTTACTATTGATAAAGATAACACGACTATTGTAAATGGTTCTGGTGATGCCGATGCTATTAAAGGACGTGTAAACCAAATAAAAGCACAAATTGAAATCACTACAAGCGATTACGATAAAGAAAAATTACAAGAGCGTTTAGCTAAATTAGCTGGTGGTGTTGCAGTGCTTTATGTTGGTGCTGCTTCTGAAGTAGAAATGAAAGAGAAAAAAGACCGTGTTGATGACGCATTACACGCTACAAGAGCTGCTGTTGAAGAAGGTATTGTTGCCGGTGGCGGTGTTGCCTTAGTAAGAGCAAAATCGGTTTTAGAAAAAATTACAACGGAAAACCTTGATGAAACAACAGGCATTCAAATTGTAGCACGTGCTATTGAAGCACCTTTACGCACCATTGTTGAAAATGCAGGTGGCGAAGGTAGTGTCGTAGTTTCTAAAGTTATGGAAGGCAAAGGATCGTTTGGTTACGATGCAAAGTCTGAAACTTATGTAGATATGCTAAAAGCAGGTATTATCGATCCTAAAAAAGTAACACGTATTGCCTTAGAAAATGCGGCATCGGTTGCTGGAATGATTTTAACTACCGAGTGCGCTTTAATTGACATCAAAGAAGATGCTCCAGCTATGCCAGGCGGTATGGGTGGCGGTATGCCAGGAATGATGTAAATCGAGAGCCTCGACACACAGATATTAAAGAACGCCTCCATTTTGAGGCGTTTTTTTGTGGGTTTAATGTTCGATGTATAAAAGTTACACAGATTAAGAACTAAGATGGTTATTCAACTTTTTTATTCGAATCGATTAACTCAATTAATTTCACAAGAGATGATTTGATTTTATCAGACTCACTCTTTTTAAGCATCAATTCAGCTTTCTTTTTCATTCCGCTATAATTTGCCTCGGGATAAAGTTCAATCAGTTGAGCAAAGTACTTATCAATCCCTTCTGCAAGTTTGATTTTCCCTTGTTCCGTAAATGCGTCCTCGTCATTAATCTTATCCAAATAAATAGTATAATTACTTATAAGAGTTTCAATATTTGAATTAATATTATTTTTAACTCTTGAAGAGTTCGGGTCATCTGCACTTTCTTTTATTTGGTCATTTCCTAACTTAAAATAGTCAAGTTGTAAACTCAAACCATAATGCCAAACAGCCAACATTTCTATATCATAAATATATTTATCTTTACGGTCAGTTGCTTGATAAATTTGACTCATATCTTTCCAATGGTCAAAGAATTCCGTAGCAACATCATTCCGATGTTTTAAGCCCAATTCTTTGTCTTTTAGTACTATTTTGAAATTTTGTTCATCTGTTAATTTTTGAACAATTATTCTTTGCTCAGGATTATCAAAAGTTGGTTTTTTTTCATCATCCATGTAACCAAATCTTAATTCAAGAATCGCTTTGTCATAATCGTTAATATCCCAATACCTTTTGTCTAAAGGGAATTCGTGCTCTTCTGTTTTGTTACAATTGGTTAATGTTAAGAAAGCAAACGTTAAAAGAAAGTATTTAATTTTTATCATTAATTGTTATTTTTGGTTTTTTATATTTGTTTAACAAAGTTAATAAACTGTCTACTTCTTTCTCGTATCTTTTTTGTTCACTTAAAACATAGCTGTGAAAAGTATTGTAGTCATATTCTTTTTGAAAAGTCCTTTCCTTTGTTTTCACTTCTCTTATTATTTCCTCGATTTTGTCTTTATCAAAAGTATTTAAATCAGATATCTTTTCCTTTGCTTTTCTAGCAAACAATTCTGTAATTTTGATGTGATATTTCTCGTGATTTAAAAGTTCTTTGCTATTTGTGTTTTTTTTATAAACGAAAGAGCGCGATGGATGAAATAATGATTGGACGGTAACGGAATTATCATCAATATCACTATCTATTGAGGTTACAACATATGCAAATCTTTCATTACCATAAAGTGACTTTTTGAAAAATTCTAGACCTCGAAAATTCTGAAATGTGATTTGGTCGTACTTATCAAAAGTTAGAGGTTTTTCGTAATTCAAAAAATTTGTATGACTCAAAATCCCAAAAACAATTGAAGTAAAAATTAGAATTAAAAAACTGTATTTTGAGAATTGCAATAACTTTTTTAGCAACTCCCTATTTTCATCTTTACGTTCTTTTAATAACAAAAACAATTGATAAATTGCTGGTGAAAAGTAAAGCAGTGAAACCAGTAGAATTATTAATTTGTCATTCATTCGTAAAGATTAGCTTTAATTACCTGCAACTATAATTATGCAAAATCGTTCTAGTATTTAACGCTAAACGAATTTAATAAATTTTCTCACAAAATCAATTCATAAAAGCATAAAAAACTCCAAAGCCATAACCTTGGAGTTTTTTATATAAGTGGTTTAAAAAAATCATTTACCTGCCTCCCGGTGGGCAATACGTTTTTAAATAATTAGTGAACAATGTTTTTAAATGCGCTGTCGTGCCTTCGCCTTCCCGAATACCATGTGTACGGTTTGGATACGGCATAAACTGAAACTGTTTGTTGTGTTTTACCAATTCGTTTACTAAAATTTCGGCATTTTGGTAATGTACATTATCATCGCCGGTACCATGAATATACAATAAGTTGCCTTGTAAATTTTCAGCATACGTTACAGGCGACCCCTTTACAAAATCTTCCATATTTTCTTGTGGCAAGCCCATATAACGTTCTTGATAGATGTTATCGTAAGTTAACTGGTTTGAAATAGCCGCTAATGAAATGCCCGTTTTATAAATTTCAGGATATTGAAACAACAAATTTAAAGTTGCTGAACCGCCTCCACTATGCCCCCAAACTGCAATACGTTCTGGATCTACAAAATGCCACTTTAGTATTTCTTCGGCTGCCATGGCTTGGTCTTTAATATTAATTCTTCCTATGTTTCTATAAATACTTTTACGCCATGCGCGCCCTTTTGGTGCTGGTGTCCCTCGGTTATCCAATGATATGTAAATATAGCCATCATCTGCCATACTACCATTATAATTCCAGTTTCTACCTGCGCCATAAGAATCGTTTACCGTTGTAGATGCAGGTTCAGAATACACATAAAACACTACGGGGTATTTTTTTGAAGCATCAAAATTGGTTGGTTTTACCATCCATCCATCCATTTCAACGCCTTCGGCAGTAGTCACTTTAAAAAATTCAACTTTAGACGTCTCTTGCAATCTAGACAGATTGGCTTCTATACTGGCTTCCGTACTAATTGGTTTATGGTTTTCAAACGAAATAAGCTCAGAAGCTGGTTTTGTAAAATGGTTTGAAAACGAATGCACGGCAAAAGCACCTGTTGGCGATACGTTATAACTATGTGTGCCTTCTAATGCTTTTGGGCTTACCAACTCTAAAGTTCCTTTACCATTTAGCTTCGTTTTGTAAAGATAGCTTTGTGTGGCATTGTTGGGCGATGCCATAAAATACACATAGCCATTTTTGGTATCAATGTATGACAGGTCTATAAAATCGTAGGCGCCTTTGGTTATTAATTGCTCTTTCTTTCCTTCTAAAGACACGTTATATAAATGCCTCCAACCATCTTTTTCTGAAGTCCATAAAATATTTTTTCCGTTGTTGTACCAAATAAAATTGTTGGTAAAATCGATGCTATAGTGGTTTCCTGCTTGATAGATATCTACCCAAGCTGCATCGGTTTCTTCTTGTATAACTTTAGAAATACCCGTTCTTGGTTCAGCAATAAAAAGTTTGCTTTGGTTTTGTTTTCTGTTTAATTGCTGAATTAATAAGTTTTCGGTTGCTGGTATAAACTCCATACGCACCAAATAATTTTGACGTGGATTTCCTGGAATATCCATCCATGTGGTTTTTACATCATCAATAGTTACAACACCGACTTTACAAGACGACGGTGTTTCGCCAACTTTGGGGTATTCCAAAGGCACTATTTGCGAATAAATAGAGTCGGTGTTATTAATCATATAAAACGTCTTGGTATCGCTCGCATCAATTTGCCAATAGGCTATCGATTTACTATCTAAACTCCAACGAAAACCATCGCGACAGGCAAATTCTTCTTCATAAACCCAATCAAACGTTCCGTTGATTAATGTTGCAGTCCCATCGGTCGTTAGTGCTTTTATTTTTGAGTTGCTTAAGTCTTCAACATATATATTATTGTCACTTACATAGGCAGCCAATTTACCATCGGGAGATATTTTAGCAAACATAAGCGATGCTTCCGGCAAAGTTTTACCTAGTTGTTGTAAAGCGCCTGTTACCATATCTAAAACCCAATAATCCCCTTTGGTATTTAATCGCCATACACGTTTGGTATTAGTAAACAGCAACACTTTTTGCTCGTCTTTTGAAAACGTAAAATAACTTACTGTCAAAGGTGTGTTACTACCGCTAGGTATTAATTGCTCTTTTGATATTAATACTTTAGCATCATTAGAAGGTAAGGTATGCTGAACAATGCCCTCGCTTTGAATTGTATAATACGATTTACCATCGTTAGACCATTTTAATCCTGAGTCTTGCGAAAACCCTTGGATTGACAACAAACTAATAAATAAAAAAACTAAGGATACTTTAAGTTTGCTTTTGAAATTAAAAACCAATTTAAAAATGTGCATAAAAGTTGTGCTTTAAATGAATAATAAATTTCCGAAGTTAATATTTAATTTGAAACTGCCAATATTCAGACTCTTAGTTTAACAGCTTCTTGTGATGCGTTTATTAAATGATTAACACTTAGAGACTGTTTAAGTTTTAAGTTTATTGTAATAAAATGCAGGAAGCAACAGCATTAAAATGATGGGTTGAATGATAAACCTGCGTACATTAAAAAATAAATAGTAGTCTTCTTGTCTTGGGTTAATAACAAAATACAAATAAATGGCCATTAAAGTTACAAAAGCCAACGTGTATATAAACACTGAGAACTTTATAATGCTTTTGTTTTTAAAAACCACATAGAGTATGCCTAATGAAATGACTGTATTTAAAATATATCGAAATGTAGTAAACATGGCGACTTTAAAAATTTCGCGTCTGGGACTATCAATATACAAGTAATCGTTTTGAAAAAATGTTAAATAAGGATCGTAAAACAAGTCGTCTTCAAAAACTCGAACTAAAATCAACAATCCGAATAACACAATTAATAAGATGTATTTTGTTGGATTATTCATTGCCTCTCTTCAATTTTGAAAAACGATTCACCCAAAAAACCCACAATAAAAATACCATCCCATAAATAATAGCAGGAAAAACAACCTTATGAAAAATATCTTTTTGATATGGATAATGATACAAACCTATAGTTAACAGAACAATGCGCAATAAATTAACTGTATAAATCAAAACACTTCCCGAAAGGATGTAGAAAAATGTTGTTTTAAACTTAGAAGCAAAAGCCACGATAAATGACACAAATAATATAATAACACTAATAGAATTACAGCCTTCAACAACACGTGCTAAATATTGGTTGTTAACAATTAGCTTCACTGATGGTTCATTTGGATGTGGCAACACTTGTGCATGATATCCAAAAGTATTTAATAACGATTCACTTTGTTTAGCCACTAAGTGCGTCATGTAATCTGGGTAAAATTTAGCCCCGTCAGAAAACTGCAAATAAAACTTATAGAGTATTGACAGAATAATATACGTCAATAAAAACGCAAGTATAAACTTTATAACCAACTTATATTTTACTAAAAGTGCTTTCAAAAAAACAAATGATTTAAATTAAGGAACATTGAGATTAAAAACCATAATTTCACAAGGCTTATATATTTTTTATGCTTAGGAACCATTTTAATTAAATTTCTTCACCTCTTAAAGCATGTTATCTTATATCTTATTTGAATATCCTTAGAGAAGGAATATAATTGTATTTTTTGCCATTTGAAACTCTAACCGTATTTATAATAATTATTGTAAAATTATAAATATATAAAATGATTATTGGAACATATGCCTTAAAGACACTAAAAGGAGTTATGTGTTTAAATATAGGACTAATGACTCCAAGAAACAATAAAATGGAGTATGAAAAAAGCACAATAGACCAAGTTATCTCAAAATTTAACATGGATTTACCAAGCTCATTCACATTTTTCAGTTTATCCTTTTTAAGTATCCAAAAAACTAAAGGAAGAATAATTCCTAATATAGGAAAGAATAAAAATCCAAGAGCAGATAAGCTCATTAATATTAAATACCCTTTATCCTCTTGAATTTTCCAATCAATAATTTCATCGGGCGTTGTATTTAGCGCAATTGCTAATCTTTTTAAAGAATCCCCTCTGGGTACTGTTTCGGCATTTTCAATTCTTTGAATTGTTCTTAAGCTCAAACCAGAATCTTCAGCCAATAACTCTTGAGTCATTCCTCTCTGATTTCTTAAACCTTTTACTCTTTGTGATAAATTCAAATCGTTCATTTTATATACTTTTAATTTGAAGTAAAAGTATTCGGAGTTTCATTATTTATGTTGCGCCTTTAATATGTCATTTTTACGTCATTTGTGTCTAAACACAATCTACAACTTTTTATAAGGTTAAAATTATGCAAACCAAATATATAATACATCCCTTTTTAAATACTTTTACAAAAACTTTACAATTTTATGATTTTCGAACAACTAAAACCCCAAGTAGAAGCTATTGTTTCAAACACCAGCAAAACGGTAAACGAACGCCTGTTAAATATTTGCGAACTCCTTGAAAAACACGTTAGCTATTACAACTGGGTTGGGTTTTATTTTAGAAATGGCAAAAAAGAGGAACTTATTTTGGGCCCGTATGTTGGCGCACCAACCGATCATACTGTAATTCCTTTTGGAAAAGGTATTTGCGGACAAGTAGCGGTTAGCAACCAAAACTTTGTGGTTCCCGATGTGACAGCCCAAGATAATTATATAGCTTGCAGCATTACGGTTAAAGCTGAAATTGTTATCCCCATTTTTGTAAATGGCGAAAATATTGGGCAAATTGATATCGACTCTAACACGCCAGACCCTTTTACTGAAGCAGACGAACGTTTTTTAGAGTTTGTTTGCGCACAAGTTGCCTCCATACTGGAGTAAATTTTAGAATTTCGAATTCCCTGTTAACAAATCAAAGATTTAGTTAAAAAGTCGTCTCGTTTTTTGTTTTATAAACAGTTGTATTTTAGTTGAAATAACTACTTTTGCAACTTATAATTAGATTAAAAAAATGAGCAACGAAAAAACAGTAAAATCAGCATTAATTTCTGTATTTAGTAAAGAAGGTTTAGAACCTATTGTTAGAAAACTAAACGAACAAGGTGTAACCATTTATTCTACTGGTGGTACCCAAACATTTATTAACGACTTAGGCATTGATGTAGTTCCTGTAGAAGAAGTAACATCATACCCATCTATTCTTGGTGGTCGTGTAAAAACATTACA